>ENA-ORXF01002655-ORXF01002655.1-marine-metagenome-genome-assembly--contig:-NODE-2655-length-10508-cov-8.791487_pt1 | contig 10508 bp, 7 predicted proteins | sample MGYA00237864_ERZ511476 | MGnify/ENA primary metagenome ERZ511476 (study PRJEB26306, sample SAMN06343908) | marine metagenome | isolation source: coastal waters | place: Atlantic Ocean: West Antarctic... | reverse complement strand
CCAAAAATGTACGGCAGAATGATGAACAAAACATTAGGTTATTGGCACTTTTGGATTACTATAGTTTGTGCTTACGGAGTTTTCTGGCCAATGCACTTTATAGGTTTAGCTGGTTTGCCAAGAAGATATTATACGAACACAAACTTTCCAATGTTTGATGATTTAGCAGACATCAACGTTGTAATTACCTTATTTGCTTTGGTGGGTGGTATTGCTCAAATATTCTTTATTGCTAATTTCTTTATCTCTATGTACAGAGGTGAAAAAGCAACACAGAATCCTTGGAAATCGAATACTTTAGAATGGACTACCCCAGTAGAGCATGTTCATGGTAACTGGCCAGGTAGATTGCCAGAGGTTCATAGATGGGCATATGATTACAGTAAACGTGTAGATGCAAATGATGATGATAGTGATTATTTACATGGTAAAGATTTTGTCTTACAAACAACACCTCTATTAGAGGGTGAGGAGCCTTCATAAATAATAATATATATATAAAGCCTTTCCAATTTGGAAAGGCTTTTTTGCTTTCTAAGAACATTGTTTATTCTTCTTAAATTCTGTTATCTTTGTTTTATGAACGAAAATTTAAATCCTGAAAACGATAATTTATCAAGCGAAGACTTAGACGTAGAAAAAAAATTACGTCCACTTTCCTTTGAGGATTTTACAGGTCAAGATCAAGCAATTGATAATTTAAAAATATTTGTAGAAGCGGCAAATCGGAGAGAGGAAGCTTTAGATCACACTTTATTTCACGGACCTCCGGGATTAGGGAAAACTACACTTGCTCATATTTTAGCCAATGAATTACAGGTTGGCATAAAAGTAACCTCCGGTCCTGTTTTAGACAAGCCAGGAGATTTAGCAGGTCTACTGACCAATTTAGATGAACGAGATGTTTTATTTATTGACGAAATTCATCGTTTAAGTCCAATTGTAGAGGAATATTTATATTCTGCAATGGAAGATTATAAGATTGATATTATGATTGAATCTGGTCCGAATGCTAGAACTGTGCAAATCAATCTAGAACCTTTTACGTTAATTGGAGCTACAACGCGTTCAGGTCTGCTAACAGCTCCAATGAGAGCAAGATTCGGAATAAGTAGTAGATTACATTATTACAAGACAGAGTTATTGACTACAATAATTCAAAGAAGTGCTTATATTTTAAAAGTACCCATTTCTATGGAATCAGCTATAGAGATTGCTGGAAGAAGTAGAGGAACGCCAAGAATTGCCAATGCATTGTTACGAAGAGTGCGAGATTTTGCGCAAATAAAAGGAGATGGAACGATTACCATAGAAATTGCAAAGTATGCTTTAGGAGCTTTAAATGTAGATGCACATGGTTTGGATGAAATGGATAATAAAATTCTAGCAACAATTATAGATAAATTTAAAGGTGGTCCTGTTGGTCTTTCTACAATTGCAACTGCAGTTAGTGAAAATACAGAAACGATTGAAGAAGTGTATGAACCTTTCTTAATTCAACAAGGTTTTATAATGCGAACACCTAGAGGAAGAGAAGTGACAGAATTAGCTTACAAACATTTAGGAAGAACTAAAGGGAAAAGCCATGGAGAATTGTTTTAAGTATGCTGTTGGCGGCTAGTTATTTTTTAAAAGTCAATCGCCTAAAGCTAATAGCTAAATAACAAATGAATATAAAAAAAATAATACCTATTTTAGAATGGTTACCAAACTACAATCCTTCACTCTTTAAAGGTGATTTAATTGCAGGAATTACGGTGGGTATCGTTTTAATTCCGCAAGGAATTGCGTATGCACTTATCGCTGGATTGCCTCCAATTTACGGTCTGTATTGCGCCTTAGTTCCGCAAGTGATGTATGCTATTTTTGGTTCTTCTAGACAGGTTGCAATTGGACCCGTTGCTATGGATTCTTTAATTGTTGCAACAGGCGTGTCTACTTTAGCTTTAGCAGGTTCAGAAAGTTATATTTCTATCGCTATTTTATTAGCATTAATGGTAGGTGCAATTCAATTTATAATGGGTGTTTTTAGTTTAGGCTTCATTGTAAATTTCCTTTCAAAACCAGTTATTACTGGTTTTACTTCCGCCGTTGCCTTAATTATTGGTTTAAATCAATTTAGAAACTTATTTGGTGTAGATCTTGTTCAAAGTGATCAAATTCAGATTATTTTAGAAGATATTTGGCGTCAAATAAATAATTTTAATTTTCATACGACCGGTATCGGATTGTTTTCTGCACTATTAATTATTTTTTTTAGAAGGATAAATAAGAAGATTCCAAATGCTCTTATTGTGGTTGTTTTAGGAATTCTAATTATGAAATTTTTTGATAAAAGTTTTACTGATGTTGCCATTGTAAAGGACATTCCTTCGGGATTACCCAAATTTGGTATCCCAGATTTTGATTTAGAACTATTAAGAGAATTGTTACCTATTGCTTTAACGTTAGTAATGGTTGGTTATTTAGAAACCATTTCCATAGGAAAATCATTAGAAGCGAAGCAAGACGAATATCGAATAAGACCAAACCAAGAATTAATTGCTTTAGGTATTAGCAATATGGTAGGTTCTTTGTTTAAGGCATACCCAAGTGCTTCTAGTTTTTCGCGTTCTGCTATCAATCAAGAAAGTGGTGCAAAAACAGGAATGGCAGCGTTAATTTCAGTAGTAATGGTCGTAACTACATTGTTGTTTCTAATGCCATTATTTTATTATTTACCAAAAACAGTTTTAGCTGCAATTATAATTGTGGCAGTCTTTGGGTTGATTAATTTTAGGGAAGCACGTTTTTTATGGAAAGCCAATAAATTAGATTTTTGGTTAATGCTTGCTACTTTTTTAGCAACCTTGTTATTAGGGATTGAATTCGGAATAATAACTGGAGTAGGATTGTCTCTAATTATTTTAATATTTAGAACTTCTAGGCCGTATGTTGCTGTATTAGGAAAAGTACCAAATTCTAATTTTTATAAAAATAAAGAAAGATTTGATGAAGTTCTTATTGATGAAGATATTTTAGTATTAAGATTTGATGCACAACTATTTTATGCCAATTCCAGTTACTTTAGAGATCAATTAGATCAAATGATGGATAAAAAAGGCAGCGCTTTAAAATTGATTGTTTTAGATGCAGAGAGCATAAACAGAGTAGACAGCACAGGTATAGAAATGTTAAAAGAACGTATATTATTTTGTCAGAAAAAAGGAATATTATTTTATTTTGCAGGAGTAAAAGGACCAGTAAGAGATGACTTATTTAGGAGTGGAATTTTAGAAATCATAGATATAAATCATTTCTTTATGCTTTCTAATCAGGCAGTCATGTTTTATAAAACAGGCGATAGAAAACATCAAGAAAAATACGCAAAATATATACACCAGTCTTACGACTAAAAGAACGGAGTTTCGCGAGTTTTCACGATTCCTCAAGTGAATACAAGAATTAAATAAACAGATAACTATTATTAACCAAACTTAGTTATTGCATTATTTTAAAGTTTATAAAACGAAGAATAGCATATGATTATAGAACAAATATATACTGGGTGTTTAGCTCAAGGTGCTTATTATATAGAAAGTAATGGCGAAGTTGCTATTATAGATCCATTGAGAGAAGTACAAGATTACCTAGACAGAGCGGAAAATAATAATGCAAAAATTAACTATATTTTTGAAACACATTTTCATGCAGATTTTGTGAGTGGACATGTAACTTTAGCTGAAAAAACAGGAGCAAAAATAGTATATGGTCCAACTGCAAAAACAAATTTTGAATCTATTATAGCCAAAGATAACCAAGTTTTTAAAGTAGGAGCCATTACCATAACAGTATTGCACACTCCAGGACATACAATGGAAAGTTCTTGTTATCTGTTAAAAGATGAGAATGGAAAAGATGAAGCGCTATTTAGTGGAGATACCCTTTTTTTAGGCGATGTGGGCAGACCAGACTTAGCTCAAAAAAGTAATGTTACTGAAAAAGATTTAGCAGGTTTTTTATTTGATAGTTTAAGAAATAGAGTAATGCTACTTGCAGATGATGTTATTGTTTACCCTGCACATGGCGCAGGCTCTGCTTGTGGTAAAAACTTGAGTAAAGAGACTATTGGTACAATTGGTAATCAAAAAGAAACCAATTATGCTTTAAGAGCAGACATGACTAAAGAAGAATTTGTCAAGGAAGTAACGGACGGTTTATTGCCTCCGCCGGCATACTTTCCTTTAAATGTAAAACTGAATAAAGAAGGGTATCAATCAATAGAAGATGTTATAAAAAATAGTGCAAAACCTTTATCTGTTAAAGATTTTGAAGCAATTGCCAATGAAACTGACGTGGTGATTTTAGATGTTCGGCATCAATCAGAATTTGTAAAAGGTTTCATACCACAATCAATTTTTATTGGTATCGATGGTGGTTTTGCTCCATGGGTTGGCGCATTAATTAAAGATATTACACAACCAATTTTATTAGTAACTCCAGAAGGCAGAGAAGAAGATACGATTACAAGATTGTCTAGAGTTGGTTTTGATAATGTTTTAGGCTATTTAAAAGGAACTTTTGCTGCTTGGAAAAAGGCAGGCAAAGAATTGGATACTTTAAATTCTATTGCAGCGGACGTTTTAGAAGAAAAGATAAAGGATAAAGTGCCTGTTTTTGATGTGAGAAAACCCGGTGAATATCTCAGTGAACACGTAAAAGTAGCAGAAAGTACACCTTTAGATTTCTTGAATAATTATAGTGCTGAATTTCCAAAAAAAGGAAACTTTTATGTGCATTGTGCAGGTGGGTATCGTTCTGTAATTGCGGCTTCTATTTTAAAATCTCGGGGTTTCCATAATGTTATAGATGTAGCGGGTGGCTATGAAGCTATTAAAATTACTACGATAGAGAGAACAACAGCAGTTAGCCTTTCAACTTTAAAATAAAAAAATGAAAAATAGTATATGTTTTTTATTGATGAGTTTCTTTTTCATTACCTGTAGTTCGCAAGAAGAAATAAAATCAATATCTACAAAGGAATTAAAGGTCCTATTAGCAAAAGAAAAAGTTCAACTCTTAGATGTTAGAAGTCCAAAAGAAATAAAAGAGGGTGCTATAAAAACAGCCATTTTCGTAAATTATTTTGAGGTTGATTTTTCTGAAAAAGCAGCGCAGCAATTAGACAAAAACAAGCCTGTTTATTTGTATTGTAGAAGTGGAAATAGAAGTTCAAAAGCATCCAAAATTTTAAATGCAAAAGGGTTTAATGTGGTAAATGTTTTAGGAGGATATATGAAATGGGAAAAAGAAAATTGAGGTATTTTATAGGTTGAACCAGAAAAAGGTGTAATTTTCGTTATTTCTGCCTCAGTTCAAACAGCTGTATAAATAAAAAAGCGAGCTGTGAGCTCGCTTTTTTATTTTATCCCAAATACGTTCTTAGCATTTGTGTTTTAGATTTAGATTGTAAGCGTATAATTGCTTTATGCTTTAATTGTCTAACGCGTTCTCTTGTTAAATCAAATTTTTCGCCAATTTCAGACAAACTAGATGCTGCTTCGTTTCCAATACCATAATACATTTTTATAACTTTTGCTTCTTTATAGGTAAGTGTCCCTAAAACTCTATCAATTTCAATTTTTAATGATTGGTCCATTAAACCTCTGTCCGGTTTTGGAGAGTCTCCAGACTGCAATACATTGTATAAATTAGAGTCTTCACCCTCTTTAAAAGGAGCATCCATAGAAACATGTCTTCCAGAATTTTTTAAAGACTGTTCTACTTCTGATTCAGTCATGTCTAACTGTTTTGCAAGTTCCTTATTTGTTGGCATGCGCTGTTGATCTTGTTCTAACTTCGCATATATTTTTTTTATTTTATTGATACTTCCTATTTTATTTAGAGGCAAACGTACAATCCTAGATTGTTCAGCTAAGGCTTGCATAATAGACTGGCGAATCCACCATACAGCATATGAAATAAATTTAAAACCTCTTGTTTCGTCAAATCGTTTTGCCGCCTTTACCAAACCTAAATTACCCTCATTTATCAAATCAGATAATTTTAAACCTTGCCCTTGGTATTGTTTTGAGACAGAAACTACAAATCTTAAATTCGCGCTCACAAGTGCGTCTAGTGCTTTATTATCTCCTTTTTTAATTCGCAAAGCCAATTCCACCTCTTCATCAGCAGTAATAAGACCAATTTTACTAATTTCCTGAAAATATTTATCTAGAGATTCTGCATCACGATTGGTTACTTGTTTTACAATTTTAAGCTGTCTCATATGTTTATTGGAATTTTTAGGGTTAATGAAAAGTAGAAGTTTTTAAAAGAAATATAATCTTTTAAAATTGTTGGAAAGTGCTAAATGAAACGAAAAAACTAGAAGGCAGGTAGCGCAAATTGGTTTAACTGATACCAATTTACATACTGCTTTACCAAGTCTTTATTTGTGAAGATATGTATATATTTCATGAATTTTGAATATACGTAAAAACGAGCAATTTTCCATAGAAAACGCTCGTTTTGTTTGTTTTTTGGTTAATATTTAACCAATTTTGACGAATAAGTGATGTTTTTTAAAACTTCAAAGTTACACCCACTAAGAAGTTTCTAGTTGCTTGAGGGTAATAACCAGCACCATCCATCGTTGTTACTTGGTTAGCTACAGAATAATCATCATCAAACGTATAATAATATCCGTTGCTTACATATTCAGCATTAAAAATATTATTTACCAACGCTGTGAAAGTGATTGATTTAAATATTTTAGTAGTTTCTAGCTCATAAACGATGTTTATATCTGAGGTAAAATAACTATCTAATACATCATTTGTAGAAATTGCACTACTAAAATTACTCAAAAGTTGTGCGCCTACATATTTAGATAAAAAGGATATCTGTAAATTTTCTTTTGGTTTGTAGGTAAATATATTTCCAACAATTACGTCTGGAGAAAAAGATAAGTCTGTATTTCCTAAAGATTTTGGTGCAGTGGCTCCATCTTTTGTAATAAAGAAGTCTCTATTTTTATTTGAACTAAATGTTGCATTTGGTTTGATAGAAAATTTATCAGAAATACGAATAGCTGCATCAATTTCTAGACCTAGTCTATAGCTACTTCCAGAAGTTGCTCTAATAGGCGCGCCTACATCGTTTAAAGCGCCAGTTAACACTAATTGATTTTTATAATCCATATAATAACTATTGATTGTCAATTTGATGTTTTCAGACTTCATACGCCATCCTAATTCATAATCATTTAAAGTTTCTGGAGTTGTAACGCCGTTTTCAAAATCGTTTCTATTTGGTTCTCTGTTTGCAACAGCAAAAGAGGTGTATACACTGTTATTTTGATTGATTTTATATGTAAATCCGAATTTAGGGTTAAAGAAGCTAAAATTAGCATCTACATCAATTGGTACAATATCACTTGTAATTCCTTTTGTTTGATAGCCAACAAATCTTCCTTGTACATCTACATATCCAATTAATTTATCTGTAATATCAAATGTTGCTTTTGCAAATGCAGAAAAGTCTGTTTTCTTGGCATCAGAAAAGTAATAACGATCTCTGATATTAACGTCTGCTGCTAAATCAGATCCCCAAATTACTTCGCCGTAATGGTCTCCAGTATAATCAGAATAAGAAACTCCTGAAATAAAATTTAGTTTGTCTGTTTTGTAATTGGTATTAAAGTTTACAACATAAAAATCATTGTCTAACCAACGTCTTACAATAACATCACTACCATCTGCAATAAGATTGTTAAAGTCTGCTGCATCTTCACCTTCTTTAGACTGCTCAAAATAACCAGCGCCTTTTGTGTAGTTTAAAGCCAAGTTAGTAGACCAATTATCGTTTAATCTCTCATTCCAGTGCAACTGATAATGGTTTTGTTCATAATTATCTGTTTCATTGTCATAGGTATATGGGTTTTGTCTTCTGTCTTCGGCTAATTCGGCTGCAGATAAACCGAACCAAGCTTGATATGTTTGTTCTTTCCCACCAAAAGTAACTGCTTTTACCAACGTGTTTTCATCGGTATAACTTCCCTGCAGATAATATGATTTTAAATCTGCAAAAGCTCTATCTACATAACCGTCTGAAGAAATGTTTGACAAACGACCCGCAATTTCTATATGCTCATTAATTTTACCTGTACTAAATTTCACAGTGTGTTTTCTTGTATTAAAAGAGCCAAATGAATTAGAGATTTCTGCGAATGCATCTTCAGAAACCGCATCTGTTAAGATGTTTAAGCTTGCTCCAAAAGCACCAGAACCGTTGGTAGATGTACCAACACCACGTTGCAATTGTAAGTTTTCTGTAGAAGAAGCGAAATCGCCTAAATTCACCCAAAAAGTACCATGACTTTCAGGATCATTATAGGGTATTCCGTTTACGGTTACGTTAATTCTTGATCCGTTAGAACCACGAACGCTCATGGAGGTATACCCAACACCAGCGCCAGCATCACTAGATGAAACCACAGATGGCATGTAGTTTAGTAAGATGGGAATGTCTTGCCCTAAATTACGTTTTGCAATTTCTTTCTTTGTTAAGTTAGAAAAAGTTACAGGAACATTTGCATTTACACGAACGGCAGAAACCAGAACTTCTTCTAAAACGGTACTTCCTGTCTGTAACTCAATTACATATTCTTCATCTTTAGAAAGTGTAATTTTCTCTGAAATAGTGCTGTAACCCAAAAATGAAACTTCCAAGGTGTAGGTTCCTTTTTCTAGGTTAAAACTAAAGTTACCCTCAAAATTTGTTGAGGCTCCTTTTTTAATTTCTTTCACTAGAATAGAAGCTCCAGCTAAAGGATTTTTGTTTTCGTCTACAACTTTTCCAGAAAGTGTAAAGGATTGGGCGTTTGCAAGTGTACTTACAAACAAGAATAAAAAAATGGATATTTTTTTCATTTTAAAAAATTTAAAACGAATAAAAAGAGGTAATTATTCTTGTGATTATTATTGAATAATTAGTTTTTGTTAGTACGATTAGAAACTGAACGGAATAAACTCTTATGACTAAAAAGAGCATTATCTATTCATTTTCTATCGCAATAACGCAATATGTAAAATGGCGATTATCGCCTCCCTAAACAGCATTACCTGTTCTAGGTTCATTGGGTATGATCTCAGCTTTTTAAAGCACCCCTTTATGAGAACGATGCAAAATTAAGGTGGAAATATTGATTGTGAAACAGAAAAGTGATTTATTTTAATGTATTAATAGTAATCAAAAATAAATGATAGTAAATTGAATCTTAGGTGTGTGTCTTTTAACCCAAATTGATATATAGGCTTTTACATTCTAATATTCATTTGAAATAGCGCTTTATATACTAAAGCTTTGGGAGTTTGTTGGTTTGCAAACTATCTTTTTACTAAAAACTTAATTTTTTAATCTGGTTTTGGTTTTTTTCGCAATATTTTTTTAAATGAAATCCTTTTTTTAGTTTCAACTCTTCTTGTCATTGCGCCTTTGCTAGGTTTTGTTATTCTTCTTGGCTTTGGACGAATTAAATTCGTTTTTAGTAAACTTAAAAAACGTTTAATTACAATATCTTTATTTCTGTGTTGAGAGCGTGTTTCTTCGCAAAAAAGGATGAGCACACTTTCTTTCGTTAATTTTGAAGAGAGTTTGGCTTTTAAAAGCTCCTTTTCGTTTTCAGAAAGAGAAAGTGAATTTTCTAAATCAAAAGTTAATTCAATTTTAGAAGACGTTTTATTAACGTGTTGTCCGCCAGCACCAGAACTTCTAGTCGCTTTAAAATTTAATTCTTTTAGGATATTTTCTTTGTTCATTGCTACTTTTGTCTTCTCGAGTGCCTTCGAGAGGTTAATAAGGTCTGAAATAGATAATACATCTTTGAAGTGCTTAAAGTTTTTTAAATAGATGTTTTGAAATAAAAAATGTATTTATAAATGTTATAAGGATGCTGAAAACGAATGTAAATTATTTTTTTCAGCAATAATTTTATCAATGGCTTCTACAGCGTTCTTTAATCGAGTTTCTTTATCACCTTTTAAAAGGATGTAAGTTCTATTATTGTCTTTTAAAGATTTTTCGAATGCATTAAACATTTCCAAACGTTGCTCTGGTCTGTCGCGTAAATCATCTTTTTCCCAAGGAGTGTCAATATAGGTTAAAAGGTATAGATTATACTGGTTTTCGCTCGCTGCCTTGTCTAATTTTTCATCTACAAAATTATCATAAAATTCTTCCGAATATACTTTAGTCTCTAATAAATCTGTATCACAGATAAGCACTTTATCTGCTCTTTTAGCTAGCTTGTTTTCTAATTTCATTTGTCCGATTGCAATCGGCAATAGATCTTCTTTTTCGCAAGTTTTACGTTCATTATTCCATTTTTTCTGCAAATATGCACGGGCAAATTCTGGCGTCCAAACCGTATTGTAATAACGTGCTAAATGACGAGAAAGCGTCGTTTTCCCTGTAGATTCTGGACCAAATAAAACAACTTTTACGATGTTAATTGGGTCTTGTGTAAG
>ENA-ORXF01002652-ORXF01002652.1-marine-metagenome-genome-assembly--contig:-NODE-2652-length-10516-cov-4.017914_pt1 | contig 10516 bp, 8 predicted proteins | sample MGYA00237864_ERZ511476 | MGnify/ENA primary metagenome ERZ511476 (study PRJEB26306, sample SAMN06343908) | marine metagenome | isolation source: coastal waters | place: Atlantic Ocean: West Antarctic... | reverse complement strand
CATCAAAGCATTGAGAATAAAAATGATCCTTAGTTGGATCGGTTTTTTTGCTTGTTTAGCTTTTGTAGTCATAATAATTTCATTTGTTTCTTCTACTTGCATACAACGTATGAATAAACTCAGTATGAGTATATATGTTTCTAGTTAATATTTCATCCTTTCTTTCTTAGCTTCGGTTACCGAGTCTAAATAGCGATTCGTTTGTAAATTATTTTCCGCAAACTATAATGTAGAATAGCGTATTTATTATAGCCTAACAGGTTTATCAAGTTATGTAATCAATATCTAGAGTGCTTTTCTAAACTAAGCTGAATCAGTTCTATTAAAATCCAATATTATATCATGCTTGCATATTATACTAGAACACGCTACAAAAACATATAAGACAGACTTATCGAAACCACTCGATATTTCTATCCCTATGTTCGCCTCTTAAAAGAGTGTTAGAGCTTGGTATATAGATCCCTTATGAGTCCTAGTATTTCTTCAATTCTCCTGATTTAAAGATTTTCACCTTTCGCTACTTTTAGAGCATATTGTGCTTTATTGAAATCGCTTACGGCTTCTAAATAATCTAATTGAGCTTGTAAAAAAAACTGTTGTGCCTGAAAAACTTCAAATGGTTTGGCAGTTCCTATTTTCTGTCTTTCGATGCTTTGGTTTAATGCTTCTGTGGTAAAGTCTAAGGCTTCTTTTGCTATTTCAATTTGTTCTGCACCTAAGTTTAAATCAGATTTTGCATTCGCAATTTCTTCATTAAATTGAGCTTTAAACTGTTCAGTTTTAATTTCATTGAGTCTCATTTTACTATCATAAACTTTTTTATCTCCCTGATAGGTTAATGCTCCAAGCGGAATTTTCCACATCAAAGAAATATTCAAAGCTCCTGTTGGATATAGTTGCTGTGTTTCAGGATATTGATCTGGAAACATTGGGGAAACATTTCCGCTAATTCTTCCAAAATACGAACCATAAGTCCCAATGGATAACTCAGGAATTAACAAACCTGTGGTGTACTTTTTACGCTCCATTTTCAATGCCTGAAATTGTAGCTCATTTGCTTTTATCTCAGGACGATTAAGGTATATGGAGTCCGCCAAAGGTTCCAGATCGGCTGAATAATCCAAGGGTAGCAAAAAGTTATCGGTAATTACCAATTTAATATTTTGTTTAATGTTGAGCAATTTTTTTAATGCAGCTGAAGAATTATTATAGTACTTTTTTGCATTAAACATTTCAATTTTTAAATGGTTTTTATTACTCTTTGCCAATAGTAATTCAGATTCATAAATTAAACCACTCTCTAACTGAATTTGTATTTGCTGAGCGATGCTATCGGATTGAATAACTAAATTTTGGTACGCATTGTAGTTGAGCTGTGCCGTCATCAATTCGTAATAGGCATATATAACTTGCAGTAAATGCTGGTTGCGTTCTGCCTGTGTTGTATATTTAGATGATTCATTTTTAAGATTAGCTGATTTTGCATTAAATATCCCATCAGCGAAATCCCACTTCACATTCAAACCCGAACCAGCCCATAGGTTTTGACGGTTCACATCTAAGAAAAATCTACCGTCAGAGTTCATTGCTGCTCCAGAAAGTTGTTGGGTTTGTACGCCTGTATAAATTTCTGGCAACCACCATTCTTTGGCTTTTGTAAATTCTGCTAATGATAGTTCTTGTCGTTCTTTATATTCTTTTATGGTTAAGTTATCTGCACCAGCCAGTTCTAATATTTTTTCTAAATTGACGGAAATGATGCTTTGTGCCAATGTTTTAGGCATATTTACTGTAAGGAATAGCAAGACAAACCATAACAGCCCTATTTCTTTTAATCCACTATTTAATATTTTCATTACTATCGTTTTAATACGGGTTCAACAATTTGTTCGGGTTTCACCAAACCTTTTCCTTGCACAATTACTTGCGTGTCAGAAGTGATTTCATCATTCAAAATTTCAAAGTAATTTTGATTAGATAGACCTATTTTTATTTGCATTCTTTTGACTTTACCATCCATCACCGCAAGTACATAATCTTCGTTTTTGTGGCTTATTTTAGAGATCATAGGTAAGGACAGTATATTGTCTCGGCTACTAATTTGTAGCAAAGCCTTTGCATACATTCCCGAAATAATTTTACCATTACTATTTTCTAAGTCAATTTCTACTTGCATTGTTTTAGAAACAGGGTCAAGTGCATTAGAAATCCGGCTCACTTTTGCCGAAAAAGTTGTTCCAGATAATTCGGGTAAAATTATATCTACAGCCATTCCTTTTTCAATTCCTACTACATCCGATTCAGGCACAGGAATAGTCACTCGAATAGGATTCACATCTTGTATCTCAAATAAAGCTTGTGGGTTGTCTTCGCTCAGACCACTTTGAACTAAGGCACCTTTGTCTATAAATCGTTTGGTGATGATTCCTGAAAAGGGAGCTTTAATGTTTAAAAACTCAATACGATTGTTAACAGCATCCAAATTTGCTTTTGCAGAAAGGTATTCTACTTCTGCATTTTCTACCATACGAATATTGGTTAATGCAGGTGTTTTTTTATATACTGAATTCAAGCGTTTGTAATTGGCTTTTGTAGCTTTAGTTTCTGCCTCCCATTTTTTTTGTTGTTGCAATAGTTCTGGGTTTTCTAAAACGGCAATTGTTTCACCTTGTGTTACACTGTCGCCAATATCCTTTCGCATTTGCATCAACATTCCGCTTTCCATTGCGTAAAGAGTTACAATTTGATTAGGTAATGCAGTTCCAGTAATGAGCACTTCCGATTTAAAAGATCGTTGTACAGGTTTTACCACTTCTACTTTCTGAATTTTGAGGTTTGCAGCTGTTGTTTCAATTTCTTTATCCTGTGTATTACAGGAAATAAATATTGAGAGTAGTACAGCGAAACCTACTGTTGATTTTATGTTTATTAAAGTATTCATTATATTTCTGTTTTTGCGATAAGTGAATAAAAAATAGGAATGATATAAAGGGTAATCAGGGTTGCCATAAATGTTCCTCCAATTACAGCAATCGCCAAAGGAACGTTTGCTTCCGAACCCGGACTGCTTGCCAAAGCAGTAGGCAATAAACCCAAAATGGTGGTGGAAGCTGTCATTAACACCGGACGAAATCGGTCTGATGATCCTTCAATAATAGCAGCATGTTTTTGCTTTCCTTCACCCATCAAGGCATTAATTCTGTCCACCAATATATTACCGTAGGAAACAGAAATACCTACCATCATAATAATTCCCATTATAGATTGAATACTTAAATACGTTCCTGTACACCACATTAAAAAAGCAACGCCTATGAGTCCGAATGGGAAAGCTAAAATGATGATAAGCGGCTTTCTGAACGAACGAAATAATGGGGTAATAATCAGGAATGATAAAATGACAGCCAAAGCCAATCCTAAAGCAAGTCCACCAAATGATTTTTTGATAATGGCAACTTCCCCTTCAAAATTAACTTCATATCCTGGAGGAAATTCCATTTTATTTAGAATACTTTGAATTTCATCTGAAACCCTACCAATGTCTTTTCCTTCCACGTTGGCATAAACATTAAATGTTCTAGTAAGATTGTGGTGGTTAATTTCCACTGGATTTGTGCTGTCTGTTATTTTAGAGAAATTCCGAAAGGGAATCGTTTTTTCTGTTGTTGAACTATTTACTCCAACATTTTCTAATACAAAGCGATTATCAATAGCACTTTCTGGATAAGTAACACCCACATAGTAATGGTTTCCATTTCGCTCGTCTATCCAAAATGATTTTTGAAAGGTAACGGATGAATTTAAAGCAGACACCATATTTTTAATTGCTTCAACAGGTTCTATACCTAATTCGGCAGCTTTAATTCTATCAATGTCTATTATTTTAGAAGGTTGGTCTATCCGTTGCAATACACGAACATCGCGTGTTGCTGAAAGTGTTGTTATAGTATCTCGTATGTTTTCAGAAATTTCCCGAAGTATTTTAAGGTCATTTCCTTTTACCTGAATGTCAATAGGTGCAGGCTTTCCTTCATTAAGAGCTGCTGTTATCATTCCTCCAGTATTGAAACTCAATTCTACACCTGGAAATTCTTCATGTAGTTTTTCCCTCAGTCGAGATGCGTATTCAAAAGTACTTGTTTCGTGAGACTCCTTTAATTGTACTCCAATAAATGCATCCTGAGTACCAGAATTTGGTGTGTATGCGGCAGGTAAATCATAAAACACACCAATATTTGCTACGAGTTGTTCTAAATCATCTCCTGTTTCTTTCCGGATAACCTGCTCCATTGCAGCAATCGTATTGTTGGCATCTTCTAAGCGTGTACCAGACTCCATACGGACTGTAATTTCCATTTGCCCAACATCGGTTTGTGGGAATAATTCATAGCCTGTATTTTTCAGTAAAAACAAAGAGGCTACCAAAAGCATAATTGTAATTCCTAATATAGGCAAACGTAATTGCAACACTTTAGAAAGACTCTTTTGGTATTTACCGCCCAATCTATCAATAAATCGTTGAAAAAATCCAAGAGCATTTTTCTTTGGCTTATTATCTGAGTTTGGCAACTTATTTTTAAAGAAAAAGGTAGCCATTATAGGAATCAAGGTTAAAGCAAAAATATAGGAACCAATCATTGCACCTGCTACTGTAATTGCTAAAGGAGTAAAAAGGAATTTGGTAATCCCTGTGAGAAATAGTACTGGAAAGAATACAACCATTATTACCAATGTAGAGGCTAAAACTGGACTTGCTACTTCTAATGCAGCATCTTTAGCTGCAGAAAAGGAGTCTTTCCCCATTTTCAGGTGACGATCGATATTTTCCAAGACCACAATGGAGTTGTCAACCAAAAGCCCCAACACTAAAGCTAATCCACCTAATGTAATGCTATTAATAGCTTGCCCTGTGCTGTAAAGCACGATAAAGGCAAAGAGCACAGATAATGGCAAACTGATAGCTACAATAAGTGAGGATCTGAAATTTCCAAGAAAGAGAAACAAGACCAGAATAACCAAAATTAAACCCCCCAAACCTGCATTTTGTAAACCTGAAATAGAATTTCTAACATACGATGATTGATCAAAAATAACATTGAGTTTCACATCGTCTGGCATTCTTTCTTTTAATCCTGGTAAAGCTTTTTTAACTGCTTCTACCGAAGTAATTGTATTTGCGCCTGGTCGTTTAAAAATAGGTAAATAAACCTGTTCTTTTCCATCCACACGAGCGATGTTTGTTTGAATGGCACTGGCATCTTTTGTTTGTCCAATGTCTTTGATGTATATTGGATTGCCATTTTTATAGGTAATAACGATATCGTCAAAGTCCTTAACATCTATTATCAAGCCTTTGGCATCCACACCATAATTAACCTTGCCAATATTGGCTATTCCCGAAGGAATCATTGTGGTATTTTTCTGAATGGCTTCCATAACCTGAGTTTGGGAAATACCTAAAGCTTCCATTTTAGCGGGATCTACATAAACGTAAATCATCCTTAATGAACCTCCATAAGCCGCAGGAGCAACAATACCTTCTACGCCACTTAGCATTTGACGTAAATTTAAGTAGGCCACATCGTATAATTCCTTCCCGTTTTTCACATCACTACTTACCGTAAGCAGCATCAAAGGCTTGGAGGCAGTTGGGTCAAATGGCTGAATCATTGGAGGCATTGTACCTGGTGGTTGATAATACATATCACTCACTGCATAGGAGGAGGAGTTTGCCATTGCCTCTGCTGGGTCAATATCTTCACCATAGAAGTTCGTTACAATACTCACTCCCATTATACTTTTAGAAAGTTGTTTTTCAATTCCGGGCGATTGTCCAGTCCAACGTTCCATTCGGCTGGTGATGTCTTTTTCTACAACTTCGGCTGGCATACCCGGATAAAGGGTAATAATTTGCATTGCAGATTTTTTGAATTGAGGAAGGATGTCTACAGCCATTCTTGGAATAAGAACTCCAGCTAGTAATGCCACAATAATGGCAAATACTAGTACCAAATATGGATTCTTAAAAGATAATTTAATCATATTTTTTTCTTTGAATTAATCGTTTTTTTTGACCAATAACTTTTCTAAGTATTCTGGTACAGAAAGCGATGAGATTTATTTTTAATTATTGATCTGAATCTTAAATACATTTTAATTCCAAATACAATAGTACTAAAAACATCAATCAATGTAGAAAGGTGTACAGTAGAAAGTAGCCAATTACAAAACAGCATACCAACATTTGCTACTAAACTCCCATGTTAAAACTTAAACTACTGATATTGATTACTTAGCTCAAGTAATAAATGCTAATTATTGATTAAATAATAATTGTTCGACACCAAATATAGTATTTTCATTGTAGCACATAAAAATACAGTTCAAAATTGTCTTATAAATCTTTTTTTCGCACCAAAACAAGACTCTTCAAATTGCAGTTTTGAATAGCTTGTTTCTTCCCTATTTCAAAACCTCACAAATCAGCTATAATAAAATTCAATTTTTATATCTTGCTTGCATGAAGATTATACTAGAACACGCTAAAAAAACATATAAGGCAGACTTATCAAAACCACTCGATATTTCTATACCAATGTTCGCCTCCGAAAAGAGTGTAAGAGCATGGTATGTAGATCCTTTAGTAATTAACCCAGTTCAGATGGGCGATTGGATAGCTTCTGTTAATAGGGGTGCTTCTGTAAACTTTAACAATATCTTTTTTAACCCACATGGCCACGGTACGCACACCGAATGTTACGGTCATATAAGTAAGGAGAAGTTAAGTATAAATCAAGCTTTAAAGCAATTTGTTTTTACTGCTAAAGTTATTACAGTTGTCCCTGATGTTTTAGAAAATGGCGATGGAGTAATTCAGCTAAACCAATTAATAGAGTCCTTAGGTAATGAGGTTCCTAAAGCTGTAATTATTCGCACCAGTCCAAATGATGTTGAGAAACTCATTAAAAACTACTCAAATACAAATCCTACTTATTTAGATGTTAAAGCGGCTATTTGGTTGCGAGAACAAGGTGTAGAGCAGTTGCTAATTGACACGCCTTCGGTTGATAGAGAGGAAGATGGTGGTGCTTTATTGGCACATAAAGCTTTTTGGAATTATCCGCAAAATCCACGTATTAATGCTTGTATAACAGAGCTTATTTATGTTCCAAATTCAATTATAGACGGATTGTATTTATTGCATTTGAGTTTTGCTTCCTTCGAAAATGATGCCGCTCCCAGTAAACCTATCTTATATTCTTTAAGTTTAGCTGAATAAAAATCATCCAATTAGTATGCAATGAATAATATTGGTAGTTTTGCAGAAAATTGTTTAGATGAATATTATCCTTACTGGTGTAACTGGAACTTTAGGTTCTCAAATTGTTTACCAACTCCTGCAACAAAAAGAGCTCAGTACTATTTATCTTTTAATTCGTTCTAAAGGATTAAAAACTGCTCAAGATCGTTTTAAAAATGTAATAAATAACCAGGCTGCTCCAAAATATATCTTAGAAAATAAAACCTCACTCTTAGAGAAAGTTGTCGTTCTAGAACCAGATTTTTTTATGGATCCTGCATCCTATTTACTCCCTTCAAAAAATAATTATTTTATTCATTCTGCAGGTTGCGTTAACCTCACAACCGATATTACTCAAAGAGATTTATTGTTCACAGAAAATCTTGAGTTTACCAAAACCATATTTAAGACTTTCTCCGCATATATAGGTAAGTTTACATATATAAGTACTGCATTTAGTATTGGCGATATTGGGGGCTTAATAGATAATAATTACCACAATAAAGCACCTAATTATCGAAACTATTACGAGGCTTCGAAGCATGCTACCGAAAAATTCTTGAGAGCCGAAGAAAGTAAAACGGGTGTACAGATACAAATTTTACGTCCAAGTGTATTGGGGGGAAACATTTTCAAATATTCGCAATACTTTATTTCCAAGTATATGGTGTACTATTTGGTGGGTCGCTTCTTTTATAAAAATCCACTCAGTGAAAATAGTAATATACGTTTGGCATTAAATGAGCAATCTGGTTTAAATATTATTCCTGTAGACTATGCGGCTAAAGTGATAGCAAAAGTTATTACAACAAGTATTACACAGTTAAATATTGTTCAGTCGCGAAGTACAAACGTAAAAAATGGAATGAAACGTATTGTTGAATCTGTTGGTTATACAAATTACAGCTTTGTAAATACTTTGGACGATTCCTTTGTGTTGGAGACTAAAAATAAATTAGAAGATATTTATTACCGCACTATTGGACTGCATTTGAATAAGTATTTAACTTCTAATCCTTATGAATTCGACACCAATCTTTTAGAGTCTATTGTTCCTATGCCGGTTTATAATGTTGAAGATTATTTAGCTAAGACTATAAGCTATGCAAAAGAAAATAATTTTAAAAGTGCTTGGTGATCAAGAGCCATTGGTAATCAATTCTATTTCCTTTTTTTAAACAAGGGAACCTTCGAGCATGCCTCGCCATAACTAAGCGTTTTTACTACAGGTTGTAATAATACACATAATTCTACATAAGTAGATTCTGGTACTGGACGGTTGGAACAGCCTTTCACAATAACAAACTTATCTTTGAACTCGTCCAAATTAATAGTTTGTAAAGCCTGAGTGTAAAGATGTTTGTTTAAGTCTTCTAGAGAACCTTTAATAACCGTTTTGGCGTAAGCGGAAACGGCAGATGCTACGAGCATAAAAGCCCAAGCCGGAACAATAGCATCAGTGGTTAAATCTATGGCGATATTGCAATCTTGGTACTGCGACCAATCATTAGATTTAACAAAAGAACGAAAGTCTCGCTCTCGAAGAATAAGGCCTTCGTACAGATTTTCTTTCAAGTCGATGAGAGCACGCTTATCCTCATTGTAATAGTCTTCGAGGTTAAGGGTAATTAAGGCAGATTGCTCTACTTTGTTAATTATTTCGTCCATTTATAAGGTGTAATGAAGATAATGATTTAGAGAACTTAAGTAGGTGTTTACTAGATAATGTCGAGAATAAATTTACTCTCTATTTACTACTAACTAATTCCTATAAAAAGCCTAATTCTAATTTTGCTTCTTCACTCATCATGTCTTTGTCCCAAGTTGGTTCAAAAACCATAATTACTTCTACTTTGTTAACTTCGTCTAATGAACTTACTTTTTCTCTTACTTCTTCAGGCATAGATTCTGCTACGGGACAAGATGGAGATGTTAAGGTCATATCGATTTCTATGTCAGTCTCTTCGCTTACACGAACATCGTATATTAAACCTAGTTCGTAAATATCTACAGGAATCTCAGGATCGTAAATAGTTTTTATTACTTCGATTACCTTTTCGCCTATAGCTTGCATTTGTTCTTCGGTCATAATTACTTATCTTTTAGCTTCCAGCAGTAAGCTTTCAGCATTGCTATTAATTTAATATAATAGTTACTATCCTATTCAAGGTTTCAGCTAAAACGCTGATAGCCTATAACTAGTTGTTTGAGAATGCAATTGCGTAAAACTTCATTTGTTTTATCATTGAAACCAATCCATTAGAACGAGTCATCGATAAGTGTTCTTTTAAACCAATGGTATCAATAAAATATAATTCGTTTTCGAGGATATCTTTTGCTTTTTGTCCATCAAAAACACGAACTAAAAGAGCTACAATTCCTTTGGTAATAATTGCATCGCTATCTGCTGTAAAACTTATTACATCAAGATCTTTACTCGCGTGAAGCCATACTTTAGACTGACAGCCTTTAATAAGATTGACGTCAACTTTTAAGCTTTCGTTTATAGTAGGTAAATCTTTACTTAATTCTATTAAGTAATCGTACTTCTGCATCCAATCGTCGAACATATTAAACTCGTCGATTATTTCTTCTTGTATCTCTTGAATAGTCATCTACCCGAACATTATTTTAACTCGATTAATCCCAGCAATAAAAACATCAATCTCCTCCTTTGTATTGTACACGGCAAAAGAAGCTCTCATTGTACCCGGAATATCATAACGTGCCATAACAGGTTGTGCACAGAGATGACCGGTACGAATCGCAATACCCAATTTATCGAGAATTGTACCTGCATCAAAAGGGTGAATTCCATCTATAAGGAAAGAAACCAATCCAGCTTTATTCTTCGCCTCACCAATAAACCGTATGCCACCAACCTCTAAAAGTTTTTGTGTAGCATAAGCGAGTAAGTCTGCTTCTTGCTTCGCTATATTTTCTACGCCTACTTCCTCCATAAATCGTATGGCAGCTTCTAGTCCTATACCTCCTGCAATATTGGGAGTTCCACCTTCAAATTTATAAGGTAAATCGTTGTAAGTAGAACCTTCAAAGGTTACTTCTTTAATCATTTCTCCGCCCCCGTGGTAAGGAGGCATTTTCTCAAGAATCTCTTTCTTCCCATGTAAAATACCAATCCCCGTAGGACCGTACATTTTATGGGCAGAAAAACAATAAAAGTCAGCATTTAAAGCTTGTACATCTACTCTA
>ENA-ORXF01002651-ORXF01002651.1-marine-metagenome-genome-assembly--contig:-NODE-2651-length-10517-cov-7.441571_pt1 | contig 10517 bp, 6 predicted proteins | sample MGYA00237864_ERZ511476 | MGnify/ENA primary metagenome ERZ511476 (study PRJEB26306, sample SAMN06343908) | marine metagenome | isolation source: coastal waters | place: Atlantic Ocean: West Antarctic... | reverse complement strand
CAGGACGTTTAAAAGAGTTTGCAAACGATGAAGAAGAAATTAGATTGGAAGAAAAATATGGCCAAATTTCTGATAAATTACACACTGCATTGCACGAAGTTGTTGGGCATGCTTCTGGTCAAATAAACGAAGGTATTGGACAACCGAAAGAAACACTACAAAACTATGCCTCTACGATGGAAGAAGGGCGTGCGGATTTAGTTGGATTATACTATCTAATGGATCCAAAATTAGAGGAATTAGGCTTAACTGATAATTTTAAAGAGTTAGGAATGGCCGCCTTTGACGGATATATCAGAAATGGATTAATGGCACAATTGATACGTATTAATTTAGGAGATGATATTGAAGAAGATCATATGGTAAATCGTCAATGGGTTTCTGCTTGGGCATTTGAACAAGGTGCAAAAGAAAATGTAATAGAAAAAATAATAAAAGAAAATGGAAACACCTCTTTTAATATCACGGATTATAGCAAGCTAAGAGAAATTTTTGGCCGCTTATTACGTGAGACCCAACGCATAAAATCTGAAGGCGATTTTACAGCGGCTAAAAATTTAGTAGAGGGTTATGGTGTCAAAGTAGATCAGCAACTTCATAAAGAGGTTATCGAGAGAAATAAGCAATTTACTTCAGCACCTTATAGTGGTTTTGTAAACCCTGTTTTAGAACCAACTTTAGATGAAAATGAAATAATTACGAATATTGTTATAAAACAACCTGAAAGTTTTGAAGAGCAAATGTTATTTTACGCTAAAAATTACAACTTCTTAGGAACAGAAAATTAAAAACCTCAAAATATATACACCCAAAAACCGACGCTGAAAAGCGTCGGTTTTTTATTTAAATACTGTCGCTCACATAGACTATCAATTCGAATGTAACACTTTTTTTGCGTGCTGTATCGAGAAGTTATTCTTGTTATTTAGATAAAGATCACTTCTTCCTAACACACCTGTAATTGCAAAAAATCAAGAAACCACCTCGTTTACAACTTTATAAATCAAATCGTTTTCAAAACCTTTTCGCATTAGAAAGTCAATTAATTTTTTCTTTCTTTTATAAATATTAGGCTCAGAGATTACGTCATTTCTGTTTTCTGTAATCCGGTAAATAGTCGCAATATATTCAGTTTCATCAATTTCTTTTAGCGCTGTTTTTAAATTATAAGCAGAAATATCTCTGAATTTTAGTTCTCGAACAATGCGCTGTTTTCCCCAACTTTTGATTCTAAATTTTCCTCTGGCATAACTTTTAGCGAAACGTTCTTCATTTAAAAAATTATCTTTCATCAAACTTAAAAGAATCAACTCTCTAGCTTCAGGAATTAGATTGTACTCGCGCATTTTTTGCTCTACCTCTTTGTGACATCTGTCTTGATATACACAATAGTTTTCTAACTTTCCCTTGAGCTGGTTCACAGTAAAAGACTTTTTCTTCTTTTCAAACATACTTTCGAAAATACAAAAAGAGGATGAAAGCATACGACTCTCCTCCTCTTTAAATATAAAATTAAAATTTTAATTGATTTCTTGAACCTCATTTTTTAACAGCCCTTTTATTCTCATTTTAAACTTTGTAATTAAGAAAAATAAAATAGGAACTACGATTAATGTTAAAAAAGTTGCAATGAATAAACCATATATAACTGTTTTTGCTAATGGACCCCAAAAAACAACATTGTCTCCTCCCATATAAATATTAGGATCAAATTCACTAAAAAGCGTAAAGAAATTGATGTTCAAACCAATTGCCAGCGGAATTAAACCTAAAATGGTAGTAATGGCTGTTAATAAAACAGGTCTTAAACGCGCTTTTCCTGCCTTTACAATTGTTTCATATAGGCTATTTAATGGCAGATATGCTGCCTCAGAAACACCGTCTTGTAGTTTTCTTCTACTGATTAATAATTCGGTATAGTCTAATAAAACAACCCCGTTATTCACAACAATTCCCGCCAATGAAATAATACCAACCATTGTCATCATAATTACAAAAGGAGCTCCTGAAATAACTAAACCACCAAAAACACCAATAAAACTTAAAAAGATTGCCAGCATGATAATTCCTGGTTTTGAAACCGAATTAAATTGGAAAATCAGAATAAAGAAAATCAACATCAATCCTGTAAGAAAGGCGCCATTTAAAAAATCTTGTTGCTTTTTCATTTCCTCTATTTGTCCCGTATAGTCGATATGAATTCCTTTTGGTAAATTACTAAAACTCTTCATAGAGTTTTGAATTCTAGAAACAACAATACCGGCATCTGTTTCTCCTGGAGATAGTGACGAATAAACAGTTACCACTCTTTTTACATCTTTGTGTTTGATGGCGCTAAAGCCAGAACTATTGGTTTGAGAAGCTACCGCCGAAACTGGTATTTCTTTAATTTTACCAGTCGCAGGATCTCTAAACGTCATTTTCTGATTAAAAACAGCACTTTTATTATAGCGGTCTTCTTTATTAAAACGAACGTAGATGTCGTAGTCTTCACCATCTTTTTTATAAATGCCAGCTTTGTTTCCAAAAATAGAAGCTCTTAATTGCTGCCCCACTTGACCAGCAGAAACACCCAGTTCTCCTGCTTTTTTACGGTCTACCAAAACCTGCATTCCGGGCTTCGATTTGTTTACATCAATTTTTAATTCATCTACACCAGAAATACTTTGCGTATTCAAGTAATCGCGCATTCTTTCTGCTGTGACAATCAACTCTTCGTAATCTTTGCCATTCAATTCAATATTTATAGGAGCACCTGTTGGCGGTCCATTGGCGTCTTTTTCAACTGAAATTAAGACACCAGGATAGATACCGACCAATGCGGCTTGCACTTTTTGCCTTAGCACCTCACTGTCTTCTCCCTTTCTGTATTTATACTCGCGCATAGAAGCGGTAATTTTTCCTTTGTGTGGCATTTCTGCAGAAGAGCCTCCATCTGTTTGTGGGTTCCCAGCGCCCTCACCTACTTGAGAAACTGTGCTTTCTACCATGAAGTTGTACCCATTATCCGTGTACATGTCTTGATTTAAAACACGGTATACTTTCTGTTCAACCTCTTTCGTCATTTGATTTGTTTTCTCGATATCCGTTCCCTCTGGATATTCGATATACACAATAATTTGATTTGGTTTATTGTCTGGAAAAAATTCAACTTTAGTTCGTTGTGATCCTAAAGACCAACCGAAAGCAGCAAAAGCTAAAAAAAGTAGTGCAAAAGTTCCAATGAGCAAAACATAAGGTCTCCAGCTAGAAAGGGCTTTTTTTAGTTGTCTTTCATACCAATTCTCTAAAGAAACTAGGGTGTTTTTTTGAAAATAATTTGCAGCTTTTCTTAAAACTAATCGATACAACCACAACATGATTGCTGTAAATAGAATAAGCGTTCCTAATGCATTATAGGAACCCCCAAAAAAGAATATTAACAGCCCAATAATCGCCATAATACCCGTAAGTTTAATGATGCTTTTTAAGGGCATGTCTTTATCTTCTGTGCTCATAAATTGAGATACCAACACCGAATTAAAGAAAATGGCTACAAATAAAGAAGAACCTAAAACAATAGACAGTGTGATTGGTAAAATAACCATAAACTGTCCCATAATTCCTGGCCAAAGACCCAAAGGAATAAAGGCAGCTACGGTAGTTGCTGTAGAAATAATAATAGGAAATGCAATTTCTCCAATTCCTTTTTTAGCAGCCTCTGTTCTTGACATTCCCTCCTCGTCCATCAAACGATACACGTTTTCAACAACTACAATTCCGTTATCTACGAGCATTCCAAGTCCCATAATTAAACCGAAAAGCACCATTGTATTCAAAGTATATCCGAGAGCACCTAAAATCATTAAAGACATAAACATCGACATTGGAATTGCAAAACCAACAAAAAGCGCATTTTTAAATCCGAGGAAAAACATCAAAACAATGACCACTAAAATAACACCAAAAATAATATTATTTACCAAGTCGTCTACTTGACCAATGGTTTTTGGTGACTGGTCATTGGCAATCGTGACTTTTAAGTCTTTTGGGAAAAAATCTTTTTTGGCATTTTTTACAATTACACCCACCTTATCAGCAGCAGCAACCATGTTTTCTCCAGACCTTTTCTTAACATCCAGCATCACAACCGGCACACCACTTTCTCTTGCATAGGTGGTTTTATCTTTATCTTTAAAGGCTATTTCTGCAACATTTTTTAAATAAATAGGATTTCCATTTTCTGATTTGATCACAAAATCACCCAAATCTGAGGGTTTGTCAATTTCGCCAATAATACGGATGGTTCTTCTTTGCTGACTGGTAATAAAATTACCTGCAGACATGGTCACATTTCCACGGTTTATGGCATTAGTAATGTCATCAAAACTAACTTTTGCAGCCATCATTTTGTAAATATCTACCGCAACTTCGATCTCTTTGTCTTGCGCCCCACGAATATCTACCTTCTTAATTTCGGTTAAATCCTCAATTTCGTCTTGTAAATATTCTCCGTATTCTTTTAATTTTGAAACCGGATAATTCCCCGATATATTAATGTTTAGAATTGGTACCTCCTCAGAGATACTTAACTCAAAAACATTAGGAGTTACTTTTGCACCATTAAATGTTGGCCAGTCTTCACCTGCCGTCTCCTGGTCTATTTCGTCTTTTACTTGCTGTTTCGCTTTGTCAACTGCAATACTTTCGTCAAATTTCACGGTAATAATCGAGTAATCTTCCTGAGAAGTAGACTTGATTTCTACCACATTACTAACCGATTTTAATCGATCTTCTAAAGGATTCGTTATTAACTTCTCTATGTCTTCTGCAGTATTTCCAGGATATATAGAACTGATATAAATTTTTGTTTCATTTATTTCTGGAAAGTTTTCTCTAGGCATCGTAAAATATGCTGTAACCCCTAAATAAAGGATTAAAAACATTGATACATAAATGGTTGTCTTGTTATTTATTGCCCAAGAAGAAAGTTTAAATTCTTTCTCTACTTGTTTTTTTTTATCCTCCATTTTTCTACTATTTAGTAATCACTTTTACAACCTGTCCGTTTGTTACACTTCTTGCACCTTCCATCACTATTTCGGCCCCTGCTAAAAGATTTTTAGTCACTTCTATAAAGTCTCCCTGTGTTTTTCCTGTCTCAATAATTAAGCGCTCTGTTACGGCTTCGTCATTTTCTTTTTTATCCTTTACGATGTAGATAAATTGCTCTCCTTTTGCATTTTCAGAAATGATACTCTGCGGTATTAATAATGCGTTTGTGTTTGTGTAATCGTTTAATTTTAATTTCGCTGTTAAGTTTGGTTTTACTTTTCCATTTAAGTTTGGCACCCCAATTTCTATTTTGAAAGACCTATTGTTCGGATTTATATAATTACCAACTTGTCTAATTTTAGATTGTACGATTTCTCCCAGCACTGGGAAACTTACTTCAACTGCTTTATTTTCTGTAATATTACCTATGTAAGTTTCTGGAACATCTGTTTCGATGTACATGTTAGAAAGGTTTAGAATTCTAAAAATCTCTGATCCTGCTCCCGGAGCAACTACAGTGCCTTTCTCTTTAAAAATATTATCTATAATTCCTGAAAAAGGAGCATTAATTGTTGCTTTCTCTAATTGATTTTTTAGTTGATTTACAGCACTTTTCTGAGCCTCGTAAGATGTTTGCGCTTGCAAAAACTGAATTTCTGATCCAATTTTCTGATTCCACAATCTCTTTTGGCGCTCATAAGTAGTTTTTGCCAATTGTGCATTTGCATTCAATTGCGCTAATTGTTCTGACATTCCTCCATCATCAATTGTTGCCAAAGCTTGTCCTTTCGTAACTTTCTGCCCTTCTTTTACAAGAACACTTTTTAAAATCCCTGGCATTTCTGGATATATCAAAACATTTTGCTTTGTTTGCACATTCCCTTGCAGTTCTATGAAATGTGTAAACGTTGCTACTTTTACTTTAAAGGTTGAAATTAAAGGAATATTTTTATTCTGGTTTAGCGCATCTAACCGATCGTTTAATTTTTCTAACGCTGCAGATAAATCGGCTTGAATAGCGTCAATTTCTGTTTTTTTAGATTGTATCTGTTTCACATCATTAGTCGCTAAAACAGCTTCTACAGAAACTTCTTTTTGGTTTCCGCAAGAAGTTAAAATTAGTGCGGTTAAGAATGTTACATATATATATTTCATAATCGGTAAGTTATTTAATTGGTAGATTTAATGCGTTTTCTAAGGTTGCCTTTGTTGCAATTACAGCTAACATAGATTGTATGTATTTTTGCTGTTGCGCGTACAATTGATTTTGTGCCTGTAATAAATCAAAACTAGAGGAAATTCCCTCAAAAAATTTAATGCGTTGTTTCTTTTCTATTCTTTCTGCCAAGCCAACATTTTTCTTTGAAGTCTGATAGTTTTCGATACTTAATTGATATTCACTTTTTGCTTTTTTTGCTTGCAGAGAAAGTCGCTGTTTGATTTCTTCTAATCTTAGATCTGCAGTTTCTAAAGCTATTCTGGCTTGTGCAGTTTTCGCTTTTCTTCCGAAGCTACTAAAAATAGGAATATTTAAACTCACCCCTAGTAAAGAAGATTCAAACCATTGTTGATCGCTGTTAAAAAATGAAAAAGAGTCTGAGAACGCCTGACTTCCATAATTTACGAACGCACTTAGACTTGGTAAATATTTGCTTTGTTCTAGTTTCATCATTAACCGTCTCGTTTCCCTATCATTTTCAGAAATTTTAAAATCGATGTGATTCGAGAAATTAAATGCAGTAGCAATCAAATCTAAGTCCATATTATTCTCTGCCAATCCATCTAAAGAATCTGTAAGAATTAGCTTCGTTTCAATTGTATTTCCTAAGGAAAGATTTAGCATTTGGTATGCAATACCTTTCATTCGTATGACGCTATTTAATTGGTTCTTAACGTTTCCTAGCGTAATTTCTAATTGCTCTACATCTTCTTCTTCATTGAATCCGTTTTCATAAATTTTTTGAGCATCACTGAAATTTTTCTCTAAAATCTTAATATTTTCTTTTAAAATTGAAATGCTTTTTTGGGTAACTAAAACATTTCCGTATGCATTGATAACAGCTTCTCTAGTTAACATTGCTGTTTTTTCCTGCGCTTGCTTAGAAATTTTTAAGAAGGTTTTAGATGCCTGCAATCCAACAAGGTAAGAACCATCAAACAAAAGTTGGGTTAAAGTAACAGAGGCATTTATATTTTGTTTTGTTCCAAAAACTACTGGAATAAATCCGTCAGGTGGTGTTGGAGTGCTATTTGGAGTTAAATCAAAAAAGTCTTCAACAGTTTCCACTACAGAAGTTGTATTATCAAATGCCGCAGCTGGCAACAAAGAAACAGGTTGTCTTAAAAAATTTTGATAATCTGCTTTTGCATTTATTTGGGGCAAACCAATCGTAGTAGTCTCCCAAACTTTTTCTTTAGCGGACTCAATGTCATTTTTAGCTGCTTTTGCGTTGTAACTATTTTCTAAAGCAAAACTGATTGCCTCTTTTAAAGACAGTTCTTGAATCTTTTCTTGTGCGCTTGCAACACATATAAAAAAGAAGGTAAAAAGTACGGATACTAATTTTTTCATTGGGTGTTTATTTCTGTGTTAATTGTTTTTTTAATTCTTGCAATCCTTTTTCTGTTGAGATTCCTCTTAGATGATACTCTAAGTAATGATTCATTAACGTATTCATAGAATAATCTGTTAAAGGAAATAAATCTTTGTCTTTAATACCAACCATGCCATTAAAGTAAATTCTAGAAGTAAATTCTAAATCTATACTTTTTCTGTACAGGCCATTTTCAATTCCTTTTTTTAAATTATTTAATACACAAACCTGCATTACGTGAAACTGTTTTTGCGTTAAAGAGGCATAAATTTTAGGGTAATATTTTTGAAGTTGATACTGTGGTGAAGACTTTTCATCCTTTAAATGTTTCATAATGAAACGCTTTATTGAAAAAATTTCTTCAATAGGATTCGTTTTTAAAGCACAAATATCGTCAATACCACAACTAACAGTGCTAAACATATAATCTGTTACTGCAGCAACTAATTCTGTTTTATTCGCAAAATACTTATAAATAGTTTTTTTTGAAACCCCTAGTTTACTAGCAATGTCATCCATCGTAACGCTCTTAAAACCTAAGTTTAAGAACAATTCATTTGAGGTTTCTAATATTATATATTTCATAATTCGAGTGCAAAGATACGAACGGAAACTTTAGAAACAAAAAAAGTTTCCAAAGTTTTAATAATTTTTTAACATTTCATTCTTGAAGTAGTATTCCTTTGTATTATTTTTACAGAAAATTATCGATTTGGACATTTTACATTATCAAAAGGAATTCTTATCTTATTTAGAGTCAAAAGATTGGATTCATGAGCCTAAAAACTTGTATGAACCCATAGATTATATTCTAAAGTTAGGAGGAAAGCGCATTCGACCAGTGTTAACTTTAATCGCTTCAGATATTTTTTCTGATGATTTTAAAAAAGCATTACCTGCAGCATTAGCGGTTGAAGTTTTTCATAATTTTACATTAATTCATGACGATATTATGGATGCTGCCCCTTTGAGAAGAGGGAAAGCAACGGTACATGAAAAATGGGATACCAATACAGGAATTCTTTCTGGAGATGCGATGCTAATTTTGGCGTATCAATATTTTGAGAACTATGAACCTATTGTTTTTCAAAAATTAGCAAAACTATTTGGCAAAACAGCACTAGAAGTTTGTGATGGACAGCAATTAGATGTAGATTTTGAGACGAGAAACGATGTAACCATACCCGAATATATTCATATGATTCGGTTAAAAACCTCTGTTTTAGTGGCGGCGGCATTAAAAATGGGCGCAATCGTCGCAGAAGCAAATGACGACAATGCTAATTTAATCTATGATTTTGGTTTAAATCTTGGTTTGGCCTTTCAATTACAAGACGATTATTTAGACACGTTTGGCAATCCAGAAACGTTTGGTAAACAAATAGGCGGTGATATTATAGAAAATAAAAAAACCTATCTATATCTTAAAGCCTTAGAAGTCGCTAATAAAGATGATAAAGGAAAATTAAAATATTTATACAAAAAAAAATTAAAGGAAAATACAGTTAAAATTGCCGATATTAAAAGAATCTTTCAGCTAAACGAAATTCCTTTGTTAATTAAGCAAGAAATAGAAAACTACACAAAAAAAGCATTTGATACTTTGGCTCAAATGGACATTAAAGATACAGACAAACAGCGCCTTAAAGAATTTGGTTTGTGGCTAATGAATAGATCTGTTTAAGATTGTGTTTTTTTATTGTGTTTTTTTAAAATAAATAGTACATTTGCAGCCAATAATTTTGGTCTCATAGCTCAGTTGGTTAGAGCACCTGACTCATAATCAGGTGGTCCTTGGTTCGAGTCCAAGTGGGACCACTTTATTACATAAGCCTTACAGAGATGTGAGGCTTTTTTTGTGTTTATCCGTTTTATGCTAGTTTCTGTTTTTCTAAAGAATTTAGAGTGAGTTTAAGTATATCATACTCAAAATTATTTTTAAGAAATTGAGAAAATATTTTATCTAAAGATCAATTTGCTCAACTTACAGACAGCATCAATATTATCTAAATAAAATATAGTTTTAATACCAGAATGGTTACTCAACAATAGTCAAATTTCTAAAGTTATTAAGGACTATTATCTCGAAGAATGTTTTTGTAGAGATACAAATGATGACATTAACTTATGGATGTTATACAATCTCTTTAAAAAACTAATAAAAGCTTTATAAAGACACTTTTCTGTCAAGAAATGTGAATTCTTCTGATTTTTCAAAAAGGTTAGCGACCGCTATCAATGGAGATTAAAACCACTATTGATTTTCGAGTTGAGCGACGCCTGGCGGCTTTAAATGGAAGTTTGGTTTTTTTATTACAAATTAAGCTTAATTTGTAATAAATGAAAACCAAATATTGTAACCAAGAACAGCTTACAAAAAAGTACTTCGAAACAATATAGCTCTTAAATTTAAGGTTTAAGAAATAATTTTAGCACTACATAACTTTCGAAAAAACTCTTGCTTTAAGACAGACAAATCAAAGAGTAAATCCTACACCAATTCCTTTAAGTTTTAATATTAGCCTATTTCTCAAACATTAAAAACGCCATTACCCCCAAAACCTGTTACTGCTATTTTTTTGCTTAAACAATTATTGTTGGCCTGTATCACTTCATATTCATAATAGTAGTGCCAATATTTTTAACGGTTTGTTCTGCTAACAAATAACTATAGCTTTGGTTAATTCTTTATAAGTTTTTTATTTGTGATTCCTTTATCCGAATAAATCTGTAATATATAGATTCCTTTAGATAAATCATTCGTAAAAATTGAGTTGAAGTTTGATCTAATTTCTTTAACTTTTTCACCAACTATAGAGTAAAATTGGACTTTCAAGATAGGTGCCACTTTAGATTCAATAGACAATATATTTAACATTGGGTTTGGAA
>ENA-ORXF01002650-ORXF01002650.1-marine-metagenome-genome-assembly--contig:-NODE-2650-length-10523-cov-8.266035_pt1 | contig 10523 bp, 5 predicted proteins | sample MGYA00237864_ERZ511476 | MGnify/ENA primary metagenome ERZ511476 (study PRJEB26306, sample SAMN06343908) | marine metagenome | isolation source: coastal waters | place: Atlantic Ocean: West Antarctic... | reverse complement strand
GTTTTATCCATCGATTCGTAAGCAGTTTTATCTTCTAAATCTGCTGTCATTTCTGTTTTTATAGTTCCTAAGTAATTGTAAAAATCAGTTGAATATTTTTTTATTTTAATTGCCTGTTTATTCAACTTACCAAATTTAGCGTCTTGCTCATTTGCCTTTGTTGCTAAATTAGCATAAGCTTTTCTGTTTTTTTCTGTAGTAGAGCTATTATTATCTTCTAACTTTTCGTTCATAAAGCCAAAAGCTGATAAAACTTCTTTATCCATTTGCATTGCTAACATTGCAATAAAAACAAGATACATTAAGTTGATCATCTTCTGTCTTGCGGACACTTTTCCTCCTGCCATTCTAATTAATTTTTAAGTTGTTTATATCTGTTCAACTAATTATTATTTAGTAGACATTGCCGAAAGCATTCCACCATAAACTCCGTTTAAAGAAGACAAATTACCTGCCAATGCAGCCATTTGTTCTTTTAACCTCTCTGTATGCTCTGCAACTTCATTATTTAGCTCTGCTTGTTTACCAGAACTTTCTAATTGTACTTTATAGAGATTATTTAAAGACTCCATTTGCAAAGAAGCTTTAGACATTTCTTCATTGTATTTGTTTGTTGAAGCTACAGAATTAGAAGCTGCAGATAAACCTTCTGCTGCGCTTTGAAAATTTTGCATACTAGTGCCTAAACTTTCCATTAAACTAGCATCTATTTGTGCTTCTTGTAATAAATTATCTAATTTTTCAGACAACATGCCATCTGCACCTAATTTCTTTCTATCGTTTTCTGAAGACAAACCCTCTTCTTCTAATTCTGGGTATACTTTAGACCAATCTAATTCGTCTTCTACTGATTCAAAAGCAGAGAAAAAGAAAATAAGCGCTTCTGCAATTAAACCAAGCGCCAATACATTAGATCCATTCAACCAACCAAAGCTAATATGATTTAATTTAAATAGTGCCCCTAATATAACAATTGAAGCTCCAACGTTGTATGCTATATTAAATAATTTCTTTTTAGTTTTAGACTTTACCATGTTATAAATATTAATTTTTTAATTTTTTTTTAAGTTTATTTATTAGTTGTTACTATATAGTTTTGCATAGCTTTTTTAAGCGAATGTAACTTCTTGCGGTGTCTTCATATTCAAATCTCTAGAACTTACTTCTAAAAACAAGAAATACCTTTCCAAGAACCTCCACATACAATTTTTCTTTTATTTCTTTTATTCTCTACATTTGGATTCTTTTTAGTTTTAGACTTTACCGTGTTATAAGTATTAATTTTTTAATTTTTATTTAAGTTTATTTATTAGTTGTTCCTATGTAGCTTTGCACAGTTCTAAAGCCAATGTAACTTCTTGCGGTGTCTGCATATTCATAATCTCTAGAACTTACTTCTAAAAAATAAGCAATATCTTTCCAAGAACCTCCGCGTATAATTTTTCTTTTATTTTTTCTATCCTCTACACTCGGATTCATTGTTGAAGCCATATAATAAGAAGATAGGTTATATGCCGTATTTGTCCATTCAGAGACATTTCCTGCCATGTTGTACAAACCGTAATCGTTTGCGTTAAAAGATTTCGCTTCTACAGTATACAAAGCGCCATCTGCAGAATAATTACCTCTAACGGGCTTAAAATTTGCTAAAAAACAACCTCTATCACTTGATGTACTTCCTGTTCCCCAAGGGTATGTTGCAAATTCTAAACCACCTCTTGCCGCATATTCCCATTCTGCTTCTGTTGGTAATCTAAAATCTGGCACTTGTATTATATTTTTTCTTCCTAGATAATCATTTTTCATTTTTGTTCTCCAATTACAAAAAGCATTTGCCTGTTCCCAAGTAATACCAACCACAGGATAATCTCCATAAGATTGATGATAAAAATAATCTTGATGCATTGGATCGTTGTATGAGTAGTTAAAATCTTTTACCCAAGCGGTAGTATCAGGATAAATATTTAACACTTCTGTTTGTAAAAAATCCTTTCTATTCCCACCTTTTCTTGCGGCGTTACCTCTATCAAACCAAGAATATCTATATTTTAAAAAATTTGTATTAAATGTTACTATTCCATCTACAGCTTCTTCCCTACTAATGTATAGAGAATCCATAACCTCTACGTAATCTACATCTGGGTATTCTTGTTGCTCCCAAATTAATTCTTCACTCCAATCTAAAGGCTGTATAGTATCTAAACTATAATAATTATCATACATGTATTTTTGATATGGGGTAGAATTGGCTAGTGTATCTTTAAATTTATAATTTTGAATACCGCCAGATGGTAGCGCACCATTTTTTCCTGGAGTTGCTCCCATTGCAGCAAATTCTGCTTGGTAGCCTAATCTTGTTCTAACAATAGAATCTCTAACCCAATACACAAATGATTTGTATTCATTGTTAGTTATCTCAGTTTCATCCATGAAGTAAGGACTAACACTAACCGTTTTTGTTGGTGCATTCATCGTACCGATAACATCCTGGTCTTGTTTACCCATAGTAAAAGAGCCTCCTGGTATTAACGACATACCATAAGGTTTTTCTGAAAACCATTTTTTTTTGACTTTTACGCCTACTAATTCTCCTCTATCATTAGAGCCACAACTGTAAAATACTGCTATTAAAAGTGCACATATTACTGCTTTATTCATATTCTGATTATGTCTTTACTTAGCGTTCATAAAGGTATTTATTTTATTGATAGGCAATATTAAAATTGCTTTTTTACTGCATCGTTTTTATATTTTTTAAATTACACCATTTTTTTCATCGCCTTGTACCATTTTTCTGGTATAATTTGCTTTGTTGCATCTGTGTAATCTTTGTATGTACATGGTATTAACGCATGTCTTTTATATTTATTATTTGATAAAATATTTATTTCTATCCACCATCTATCAGACTTATTGCTTTTATAGAATATTAAAGGCTCATCATCTTCTAACAATACGGTAAATTTCTGATAATTCTCTTTTCCTGAGAACGGATAATCTTTTACTCTAACATTTACACCTTCAATAAAATACCAGACCATTTGCGCAATTAAATGTGCCGTTTGATGGTTCTTATCGTGTTTAGAATTATACTCATAAATACCAAATGAAGAAACTTTATCACTGATGCCTGCATATCTCGAAATCGCACATATTTCTTCTCCATAAAAACCATTTGGCGAAGCATTATTGTTTGCAGGAGCTTCACTTTGTCTTATAGCGCCAATATCAATAGAAACAATATCTGCATTTCTAAACGCAGGCTCTATGTTTTCTAATTCTCTTGCTCTTCCCAGTCTGTAGGCATCAAAAAATAAATTATCTAATAAACTTATTTCTTCTTGCGAATTGAAATACGTTTGATATCCAACGTTGCAGTAATTAAACAAGTTATTTGGTTCTTGCATAATTATTTTACTCAAATAGCACTGTGATGTTAAATCTTCCTCTAGGTTCCCTAAATCGAATCTACTATCTACTGCTGTTATATTTACAGACTGCTCTAAAGCATCATACGCTCTATAATTAACGTACGTAATATCCTGACCTCCTCCAATTATTATTGGAATAATATTTTCCTTCAACAAAGAAGTCAAAATTTCTTTAACTGCAAAATAAGTGTCTGAAACTTGATTTCCTTTTTCAATATTTCCTATATCTGCAATATTTGTATGCCATTTTCCAGGAAATAACTCATATAGTTTTTTACGGATAAAATGCAAATCTTCTCCACAACCAAAATTATCTTGCGAATTTCTATCCTCTTGCACTCCGAAAATAGCAATTTGAACATTTTCTAAATCAGGAAAACCTCCTTCTATTGAATGAATTTGAATATTTTGCCCTAAACAAGAAGAAGACTGCAGCGTCCTGTGAGCAACAACAGTATCTTTAATAGGATTTAAAAAGTCTTGAATCATTAATTTGGAACAATAAAGCACGCAAGATACTAACTAATTATTTCTTTTTTACCGTTTTTTTTGCCGTTTTTTTTGCCGTTGTTTTCTTTTTTGTTACTGTTTTCTTTTTTGCAACTTTTTTCTTTGGCATTTTTGCTTCAATCATCTTCACAGCATCTTCCTTAGATAATTTTTCTATTTCCGTAGTTTTGGGTAATTCAATCTTTATTTTACCTTTTAAAATGTTAAAACGTCCCCAACGTGCTTTTTCTACACGAATGTCAACATCTTCCCAATTATGAATAACCTTATCTATTTCTTTCTGTTTTTTAATTTCAATTAATTCAATAATATCATCATCTGAAAGATTATCAAAATCGTACTTCTTACTTACGTTGATAAATATAGAGTTCCATTTTAGAAAAGGACCAAAACGTCCAACTCCTTTTTGTACCGGTAAATCTTCATAATGATAAACAGGTGCATCTGCTTCTTGTTTTGCAACAATTAACTCTTCTGCTCTTGGTAAATCTACTTCCATTGGATTTTCTCCTTTATCAAGAGAAACAAACATAGTTCCAAAGCGAATGTAAGGTCCAAAACGACCATTAGAAACAACTACCTCTTCACCTTCATAGTTTCCTAAATTTTTTGGAAGCAAAAACAACTCTAATGCTTCTTCTATGGTTATGGTCCCTAAATTCTGGTCTTTATTTAAACTGGCAAATACTTTTTCTTCATCTTCCGGGGCACCAATTTGTGCAATTGGACCAAACTTACCCAAACGTACTAAAACAGTTTTTCCAGATTCTGGATGCTTCCCTAAAATACGTTCTCCGCTTTCTCTTTCTGCATTCTCTTTAACATCTTCTACATTATCATGAAATTTGGTGTAAAAACCTTTTATCATTTCTATCCAATCTTCATCACCTTCAGAAATATCATCAAAAGAATTTTCTACTCTTGCTGTAAAACCAAAATCTAGAATATTAGAAAAATTTGCAACTAAGAAATCATTCACAATATTTCCAATATCTGTAGGGACTAATTTATTTTTATTTGAACCTGTTTTCTCAGTTAGAGCCTCCTCTTTTACAGTTCCATTTGCTAAAATTAATTGTCTATATGCTCTTTCTGCACCTTCATTTTCTCCTTTTTCTACATACCCTCTTTTTTGAACCGTAGAGATTGTTGGTGCATATGTAGAAGGTCTACCAATTCCTAGTTCTTCTAGCTGCTTCACCAAAGACGCTTCTGTAAAACGATATGGCGGACTCGTAAAACGCTGCGTTGCATTCATAAAAGTGTAGTTTAAGGCGTCCTTCACTTTTAAATTTGGTAACATACCCGCTTGCTCTTCATCTTCGTTATCTGTTCCTTCTAAATACACTTTTAAGAAACCCTCAAACTTAATCATCTCTCCATTTGCAGTAAATATTTTTGAGTTTTCAGAATTTTCAATTTTCACATTTGTACGCTCCAATTGCGCATCACTCATTTGAGAAGCTAAGGTTCTTTTCCAAATTAAATCATACAATCTTGTTTGGTCGTATTCAGTATCAATCGAATGCATTTTCATACTGGTAGGACGAATGGCCTCATGCGCTTCTTGAGCACCTTTAGACTTCGTTTTAAAAACACGTTGCTTACTATATGCTGCACCATAATAATTTGTAATTTCTTCTTCAGCAGCGTTTCTTGCATCTAAAGATAAATTTAAACTATCCGTTCTCATGTATGTAATTAAACCTGCTTCATACAAACGTTGTGCAACTTGCATGGTTTTACCAACTGGAAAACTCAACTTTCTTGATGCCTCTTGTTGCAATGTTGACGTTGTAAAGGGCGCTGCTGGAGATTTTTTTGCTGGTTTTTTTGTTAAATCTGCTATTGAAAAATCTGCTTTAGCACAGGAGTTTAAAAAATCTTCTGCTGTTTTTTTTGTGTCGAAATTTTTTGGAATGGCTGCTTTAAATGTTTTCCCATCAGTATTTGAAAACTCTGCAACTACTTTATAATGTGTTTCTGTATTGAAATCTAGAATACTGCGTTCTCTTTCTACAATTAAACGAACCGCAACAGATTGCACTCTACCCGCAGATAAGCCTCCTTTGACTTTTCTCCACAGAACAGGTGATAATTCATACCCAACAAGTCGGTCTAAAACTCTACGCGCTTGCTGTGCATTCACCATATTATAGTCTATATCTCTAGGATTGTCGACCGCTTTTAAAATGGCATTTTTTGTAATTTCATGAAAAACAATACGTCTTGTGTTTTCATCCTTTAATCCTAATTGCTCTTTTAAATGCCATGCAATTGCTTCTCCCTCTCTATCCTCATCACTTGCCAACCAGACCATTTTAGCTTTTTTTGCCAATGCTTTCAATTTCTTAACAACTGGTTTTTTATCGTCTGAAACTATATATTTAGGACTAAAATCTCCAGCTACATCAATTCCTAATTCTTTAGAAGGTAAGTCTGCAATATGACCATAACTAGATGCTACTTGAAAATCTTTTCCAAGAAATTTTTCGATGGTTTTTGCTTTTGCTGGTGACTCTACAATTACTAAATTCTTTGCCATGTATCTTTCTTTTTTCGTAGTTAGGGCTCCCGACACTTCGGAAGGAAATTGCTTGTTTAAGAACTGTAAAAGTATGTCGTTTTTTTTTGTTATTAATTTTTTAAAGCTTTTTAACTTTAATATTAATAGAAAAAACTATTCTACAGAAATCTTTTGTTTGATTTCTGTAGCTGAACTGCCACCTACAAAAAGATGAAATTCCCCGGTCTCTACTTCCCATTTTTTGTTAATAGTATAAAATTGAAGCACTTCTTTATCTATAACAAAAGAGACTGTTTTTTTGTGTCCTGCTTTTATCAATAGTTTTTGAAATCCTTTTAATTCTTTTACGGGTCTAATAACGCTTGCAACTAAATCTCTTATATATAATTGCACAACTTCCTCTCCAGCTACATTCCCTGTGTTTTTTACATCTACAGAAACTGTAATTTTATCTTCGGATGACATTGTTTCTTTATCGACCTTTAAATGATCATAAGAAAAATGGGTGTAACTCAAGCCAAAACCAAAAGGGTACAAAGCAGACTTTTTTGAATCTGTGTACCCTGCATATGTTACATGCTTATTATTAAAAGGCCTGCCTGTGTTTTTTTGATTGTAATACAAAGGTTCTTGACCTACATTTCTTGGAAAAGAAACAGGAAGTTTGCCTGACGGATTATAATCACCAAACAACACATCTGCAATTCCATTTCCAGATGCTGATCCTAATTGCCAAGTAACTAAAATTCCGGGTAAAATATCATTTGCCCTAGAAATATCCATCGGTCTTCCGTTAGACAACACCAAAACAATATTTTTATTTACTTTATACACAGCTTCTAATAATTCAGATTGTAAACCTGCAAAACCAATTTTTGTCTGACTTCTTCCCTCTCCTGACTGATACGCATCTTCTCCAATTGCTAAAAAAACGATTTCTGCTTTTTTGGCTATTGCAACTGCTTTTGAAATCCCAGAGCGGTCTTCTGTATTCATTTGTAAAGGAAACATAAACTGATTTTCTCCTGCTTTTACAGTTGGTACAGTTAATTCAATTCCCTTCTCATAATACACTTTCGTGTTTTTACCCACTTTAGCCTTTACTCCTTCTAATAAAGAAACTGCAGAATTATATGTTGCTTTTGCACGCCAATTTCCTAGAGGAGAATCTTTATTATCTGCAAATGGTCCAATTACAGCAATACTTTTCACGCTTTTAGAAACTGGTAAAATAGCATTTTCATTCTTCAACAATACGATTGATTTTCTTGCAGCATCTCTGGCAATTGCTAAATGTTCTTTTGTATAAATATTATTTTTTTCTCTTTCTTCATCACAATATTTATAAGGATTATCAAACAAACCTAGCTGAAACTTTACTCTTAAAATACGTTTTACAGCAGCATCTATATGCGCTAAAGAAACCTTATTTTCTTCCAATAATGTTTTCAAATTTCTCTCATATGAAAAGGATTCCATATCCATATCACTTCCCGCATTTAAAGCAATTTCTGCGGCATGCTTTTTGTCTTTTGCAAAACCATGCGCCGCCATTTCGCCAATAGAACCCCAATCTGACACAATAAATCCATTCCAATTCCAATCTTCTTTTAAAATAGCTCTTTGCAATTCTTTATGTCCTGTTGCAGGAATTCCATCGATATCATTAAACGAGTTCATAAAGGTGGCTACACCTGCATTTGCAGCTGCTTTAAACGGTGGTAAAATTGTGTTATGCAATTCAAATTCACCAACATTTACAGTACTATATTCTCTACCTGCTTCGGCAAAACCGTATCCTGCAAAATGTTTTGCACATGCGGCAATAGTACTCTCATCCGATAGATCATCCCCTTGAAAACCTTGTATTCTGGCCACACCTATTAACGCATTCAAATACGGGTCTTCACCCGCGCCCTCCATAATTCTTCCCCATCTTGCATCTCTAGAAACGTCTATCATTGGCGCAAAAGTCCAATTTAGGCCAGAAGCAGCAGCTTCTTTTGCCGCAATTGAAGCCGTTTTTTCAATCAATTCTAAATCCCAACTTGCACTTTCACCTAAAGGAGTTGGAAACATCGTTTTTAAACCATGAATTACATCGTACGCAAAAATCATAGGAATTTTAAGTCTAGAATTTTCCATAACTAATTTTTGAGCTTCCCGAACTTCTTTTACAGATACAACATTCAATATAGAACCCACTAACCCTTTTTTAATTTGAGCTACTTTGTCTTGTGCATTTTTAGAAGATGGTGGTCCAGTTAAATCCCAACCTGCAGAATATTGTACCATTTGTCCAATTTTCTCATCTATGTGCATCAAACCCAAAACAGAATCTACTTTTTGTTCAATTTCTTTATGTAATGATGAATTTTTCATTTCTTTATTTGGCTTGCAACTAAAGAATCCAAAAATGATGGTTAAAGTAATTAGGTGAATTTTGTATAGTTTGTACATTTTTAATAATTTTTTTTAGCTTACTGCCTTAAAACCTAGTTATTGAAACTTTATAGAATTTTTCAAATCTATAAATAATTGAATAAACTATGAGCTAGTATTTATAAAAAATATTTAGCTTATTAAAAAGACTTGTTTTCTGCCAAATTGTCACTCGTTTTCATTTTTGGTTGTACCTTTGTAGTTCATTTTTTGTATACAAAACCAATGGAAAAAGTTATCGACGAGAAAATACAAGGAAAAGCCCTTGTCACTAAAAATAAAATAGAAAACACTAAGAAACTATTCATAGAAAGTTACGGCTGTCAAATGAATATGAATGACAGTGAAATTGTTGCTTCAATTTTAGATAAAGAGGGGTATAATACCACTCAAATTTTAGAAGAAGCAGATTTAGTTCTAGTAAACACTTGCTCTATTAGAGAAAAAGCCGAAACTTCTGTTAGAAGACGTTTGCAAAAATACAATGCAGTAAAAAAAGTAAATCCAAAAATGAAAGTTGGTGTTTTGGGCTGTATGGCAGAGCGTTTAAAGGAGAAATTCTTAGAGGAAGAAAAAATTGTTGATTTGGTTGTTGGCCCAGATGCCTACAAAGATTTACCTAATTTATTAAGCGAAGTTAGCGAAGGTAGAAATGCGGTAAATGTACTATTATCTAAAGACGAAACCTATGGAGATATTTCTCCTGTTCGTTTAAACACAAACGGAGTTACTGCATTTGTTTCTATCACAAGAGGTTGCGATAATATGTGTACTTTTTGTGTAGTTCCTTTTACACGTGGACGCGAAAGAAGCAGAGACCCGAAGAGTATTTTAGAAGAAATTCAATCTATGGTAGATCAAAATTTCAAAGAAATTACACTCCTTGGACAAAACGTTGATAGCTTTTTATGGTATGGTGGCGGATTGAAAAAAGATTTCAAAAAAGCTACTGAAATGGCACAAGCAACTGCCGTTGGTTTTGCAGAATTACTAGATATGTGTGCAACAAAGTTTCCAAAAACACGTTTTCGTTTTTCAACTTCTAATCCACAAGATATGAGTTTAGACGTAATTCATGTAATGGCAAAACATATTAATATTTGCAAATACTTGCATTTACCAGTACAAAGTGGAAGTAATAAGATGTTAAAGGCCATGAATAGGCAGCACACTCGTGAAGAATATATGGAGTTGATAGACAATATCTATAAAATAATCCCAGAAATGTCTTTGTCACAAGATATGATTGTTGGTTTTTGTGGAGAAACAGAAGAAGACCATCAAGATACTTTAGCGTTGATGGAATATGTAAAATATGATTTTGGTTTTATGTTTACCTATTCTGAAAGACCGGGAACCTTGGCCGGAAAAAAGATGGAAGATGATGTACCACACGCAACAAAAAAACGCAGACTTCAAGAAATAATCGACTTACAACAAGAACACGCTTTATATAGAACACGGCAACATTTAGGAAAAACAGAAGAATTTTTAATTGAAGGTACTTCTAAAAAAAATTCGAATGAATGGAAAGGAAGAAATACACAAAACACCGTAGCTGTTTTTGCAAAAGGTGATTATAAGTTAGGTGATTTTGTAAATGTAAAAGTAGA
>ENA-ORXF01002649-ORXF01002649.1-marine-metagenome-genome-assembly--contig:-NODE-2649-length-10530-cov-3.081508_pt1 | contig 10530 bp, 6 predicted proteins | sample MGYA00237864_ERZ511476 | MGnify/ENA primary metagenome ERZ511476 (study PRJEB26306, sample SAMN06343908) | marine metagenome | isolation source: coastal waters | place: Atlantic Ocean: West Antarctic... | reverse complement strand
GAAATCGCTCTGGAGCGGCGCCAGCGCGTCGGTGACGGGTTTGAGTTTCGCGTCGATCGCGGCGACGACAGCGGCCTGCATACCGGCGGTAAACTGTCCGACGTCGAAATTGTCGTTGGCGGCCTTTGACGTCGGCTCTTCCCTCGGCTTGTCCGGCTCGGCTGGCTTGAAGCGCGCGGACACCGCCGCGAACAGTCGGTCGACGACACTGTCGACCTTTTCCTGATCGCCCTGCCCGCCCTCGAATTCGATCGTGATGGCGTCCGATGCCGAGGCGAACACGGTGCCGGGCGCGCGATGGGAGAATTGCAGCCGCTGGGTGCCGATCGACGCAGGCGTGTCGGTGAACGCGAGGCCGATGATGCCGAATTTGCCGCTGCCCGCGTAATTGGGGGTGAGTTCGACCGAGGGGAACGGCTTTTGATCCGCCTTGGCGAGGGCAACCAGCTGATCGTTGCCGTCGACGATCGCGTACAGCGCGCGGCGCTTTTCGGTACGGCCCGCGATGGCGAAGTCGTCGTCCTTCGCCTCAAGCGAGACTACGTCGCCGTAGCCGTTGAACGGGGGTTCGGGGCTGTAGCCTGCGATATGTTCGAGATTGATCCGCGGGCTGTATGTCGCGGGGGCAAAGGTCGCGACGCATTCGTCGATCATCTCTGCGGTAACCTTGCGGCCGTCGCTGATGGTTTCGCCTTCGACGAAGGCGCGGAACGGCTTGCTCTTGGTGCCCATGGCGGCTGGTCCTCGGTTCGATCTCATGTGGGGCGCGCCGGGCGCCATCAGGGGTCGAACAGGGACGAAGACGGGTGCATCCTCAATGCCGCGTTCTTGTAGAATTGCTTTCTACAAGAGCCGCAGGGGGCGGCGCCGGGCGCAGCACGGCAAGGTCGGCGGACCATGTCGATACTTGCCGACCCCCTCACCCTCGCGCCGGAGGACCGCCGCTACGCCGCGCGCAGCCTGTTCTGGCGCGGGTGGTCGCTGGGCCAGATCGCGGGTGAGCTCGACCTGAAATACGACACGGTCAAAAGCTGGGCGCGGCGGGACCGGTGGGACGATGCGCCGTCGATCCGCAAGCTGGAGGATTGCCTGGAAACGCGCCTGATGGTGCTGATCTGCAAGGAGAAGAAAACCGGGGCCGACTACACCGAGCTCGACGCGCTGCGGCGCCAGGTCGAGAGCCTGGCCAAGGTGCGCCGGTACGAGGCACCGGGCGGTCATTCGGGTGACCTGAACGACAAGGTCGCCAACCGCAACGCCGGCGAGCGCAAGCCGAAGGCCAGGAAAAACCATTTCACCGCCGATCAGGCGACCGAGCTGAAGGCGATCTTCCTCGACCAGTTGTATGGCTATCAGGAGGCGTGGTTCGCGGCGCTGTCGTTCCGGACGCGAATGATCCTGAAATCGCGCCAGATCGGTGCGACCTATTATTTCGCGTTCGAGGCGCTGATCGACGCGATCGAGACGGGCCGCAACCAGATATTCCTGTCGGCGTCGAAGGCGCAGGCGCATCAGTTTCGCAGCTATATCGTCAGTTTCGCCAAGCTGGTCGGGGTGCCGTTGACCGGCGACCCCATGCTGATCACCAGCGACCTGCGCGCCACGGAGGAAGCCGCGGCCGAGCTGCATTTCCTGGGCACCAATTTCCGCACGGCGCAGGGGCGGCACGGCAATTTCTATTTCGACGACTTTTTCTGGGTCCACAGCTTTGAAGAGCTGAACAAGGTCGCCAGCGGCATGGCGACACACCGGAAGTGGCGAAAAACCTATTTCTCGACGCCGTCGACGATCGCGCACGCGGCCTATCCCTACTGGACCGGCGAACGCCGCAACCGACGCCGCAAGAAGGAAAACCGCCTCGAGATCGACGTCAGCCACGCCGCGCTACGCGACGGCAGCCAGGGCCCCGATCGCATCTGGCGACACATCGTCAACATCCGCGATGCCGAAGCCGCGGGGTGCGACCTGTTCGACATCGAGGAGCTGGAGGACGAATATGCGCCCGACGAGTTCGCAAACCTGTTCCTGTGCGATTTCGTCGACGACAGCCTGTCGGCGTTCCGGTTCAACGACCTGGTCAAATGCGGCGTCGACACCGTCGAGGAATGGACCGATTTCAATCCCGAGGCCGAGCGCCCTTATGGCCAGCGCCCCGTCTGGGCCGGATATGATCCGCAGAACAGCGAGAACGGCGACAATGCCTCGCTGTCGATCATTGCCCCGCCGTTAGTCCAGGGCGGCGAGTTCCGGTTGCTGGAGCGGCATCCGTTGCGCGGACTGGATTTCGACGAGCAGGCCACGTTCATCAAGGGCATGCTCTCGCGGTACAATTGCACGTATCTGGGCATCGATGCGACCGGGGTCGGATCGGGCGTCTATCAGCTGCTCGCCAAGCCCGACGCGGGCCTGCGCGGCGTCACCAAAATCGAATATTCGCTCGAAACCAAGGCGGCGATGGTGATGAAGGCGCAGCATGTCGTCAGCCGAGGGCGGCTGGCATTCGACAGCGGGTGGCCCGACGTCATTTCCTCCTTCGTATCGATCAAGAAGACGCTGACCACGTCGGGACGCAACGTCACGTTCAAGGCGGGCCGCGGGGGTGAAGACGGCCACGCCGACCTCGCCTGGTCGATCATGCACGTCCTGATGAATGAACCGCTCGACGGCAAGGAACGCCAGAAGAGCACGATGGAGATTTTGTGATGAGCAAGGGGCGCGCGCGGCGGATGGGCCGGGCCGAGGTATCGCATGCAGCAGCGGGGGCGATCGACGCCAATCGCGCCCGGCCGGGCGCGGTCGAGGCGTTCAGCTTTGGCGATCCCGAGCCGGTGAACAGTCGGCGCGACATCCTCGACATGCTGCAGTGCTGGCACAATGGACGGTGGTATGAACCGCCGATCAGCGTCGAGGGCCTGGCGCGATCGTTCCGCGCCAGCCCGCATCACAGCTCGGCCATCCTGTTGAAGCGCAACCTGCTGGTGCGATCGTTCGTGCCGACGCCTTGGCTGTCGCGCGCGACGTTCGAGAAACTGGTGCAGGATTATCTGATCTTTGGCTTTGGCTTCATCGAGCAGCGCCGCAGCCTGCTCGGCACGCTGCTGACGCTCGACCATACGCCCGCCAAATTCACGCGGCGCGGCGTTGCCGATGGCAGCTATTTCTATCTGGGCAACGGCGCGGTCGAGACCGAGTTTCGGCGCGGGAGCGTCGTCCAGGTGATGCAGCCCGACATCAACCAGGAGATTTACGGCGTGCCCGAATATCTCTCCGCGTTGCAATCCGCGTTGCTGAACGAGGCGGCGACGCTGTTCCGGCGCAAATATTACCTCAACGGCAGCCATGCCGGATTCATCCTGCATGCGACCGGCGAGTTTTCCGACGGCGACGTCGACGCGATCCGCGATGCCCTGAAGCGATCAAAGGGGCCGGGCAATTTTCGCAACCTGTTCGTGCACCAGCCCGGCGGGAAGGACGGCGGGATCAAGATCCTGCCGATTTCCGAAGTCGGCGCGAAGGACGAGTTTCTGGGCATCAAGAACGTGACCCGCGACGACATGCTGGCGGCGCATCGCACGCCGCCGGTGTTGCTGGGGATCGTCCCGGCGCAGGGTTCGACGTTTGGCAAGCCGAGCGAGGCGGTCGACATGTTCTTTGAACTGGAGATCGAGCCGATCCAGGCGCGCCTGCTGGAGGTGAACGACCAGGTCGGCGTCGCCGCGGTCGCCTTTGCGCCGCGCACGACGCCCGAGGCGTCGGCCGCATAGATCTGCGCGACCGATACGGTCGCGGGGGAGCCGGGTTGCCGCCCGGATCACCGACGAGGGAACGCTCGCCACGACACGATGACCAGTCGGTCGCCCGCACCCCGCCGTTTGCGGGGCGCGGGGTCTATGAAGCGAGAAGGCAGCATGAAATCCAACAATCGTATTCGGCCCGTCGCTCCCGCCGCGGGCTACATTGGCGGCAAGCGCAACCTGGCCACCCGGCTGGTCGCGATGATCGAGCGCATCGACCATGACGGCTATGCCGAGCCGTTCGTCGGCATGGGCGGCGTGTTCCTGCGCCGACGATCGCAGCCGCAGGTCGAGGTGATCAACGACGCGTCGGGGGATATCGCGACATTCTTTCGCGTGTTGCAGCGCCATTATGCGTATTTGATCGACATGCTGCGGTTTCGCGTGGCGAGCCGCGCCGAGTTTGAGCGGTTGAAGGCGCAGCGGCCGGAGACGCTGACCGATCTGGAGCGCGCGGTGCGCTTTCTTTACCTGCAGCGGCTGGCGTTTGGCGGCAAAGTGAACGGGCGGCATTTCGGCGTCGATAAGACGCAGGGCGCGCGGTTCAACGTGTCGACGCTGGAGTCGATGCTGGCGGAGATCCACGAACGGTTGGCAGGCGTGGTGATCGAGCAGCTGGACTTCGGTGCGTTCATCCAGCGGTACGACCGCGCCGGCATGCTGTTCTATCTCGATCCGCCCTATTGGGGGTGTGAGACGGATTACGGCCAGGACGTGTTCGGACGGGCAGATTTTGCGCGGCTGGCGGAGCAGCTGGCGGGGATCAAGGGGCGGTTCCTGTTGTCGATCAACGACACGCCCGGGGTGCGAGAGGTGTTTGGCGGATTTGATATCGTCGAGGCGGAGACGACTTATACGGTTGCGTCGGGGGGCGGCGTGCGGGCGGCGGAGCTGATCATCTCCAATGGGGTTAGCTGTGCGGCGGGAGAATAGGAGCGCCTGGCACTTTCAGTTGGCGTTGAATGGCGCCGACTGAAAGGCCAGCGGCCCTCGAACTGAATATGGAGATCGAATCGGATCGTTGGCTCCGGGCTCGTCGTCCGAGCGACGCAAATTGGTGGAAAGCGGCCGTCTACCGTCAGGTAGATATGAGATGAACCCCAGAAAGAAGGATGCACGAAGCTACCAATATCACGAGGGCGAACCTCGCCGAGTTGCTAGCCCCCCGCATACGGATTAGCGTCACGATTCCAGCAAACGCCACCAAGACAAACGGTATCGCAAACGCGATCTCCGACCCAGTGAGCGACCGCAAACCCGTCGCAGACAAAATCTCAGCACCAAGAACAGCGGCAATGAAAAAGGGTTTTATAAACTGCATAGGCATTGGTCCTGCGACGAAGGTTGTCATAAGGTAGGATCGGCGTACCGTCCGCTTTTCGCATTCCATCCAATAGCTGCCAGTCGGGTTTTAAGGATCGCCGCTACGCTGGCGGTCTCCGAACGACCGGGATTGGTGGTAAGCGGACGTTGACAGACGCTGCCCGATTGCTGCGTTGTGCCTCAAACAGCGCAGGAGCCGAGCTTCAATGACATTAACCGCGGCGGAAGTTCAGCTACTAGAAGACTGTCAGGACGACTGGCAGGGGCTTTGGGAGGCGGGCTGGGTTCAGGGGGGCACCCGCCTTGAGGAAAGGGTGGCGCTCGTATCAGGCCTCGTGGAGCGTGGGCTGCTTAATGTCTTACGGATTAATGACTGGCCTGACGCGAAGGGCGCTCCAAGCTTGCCTAAAGCGGGCGCAATTGCGGTTGTGATTGCCCGTGAAAGCTATGCAGCGCCGGAAGAGGGCCACACGGGTCCGTTCCATGTGCTGGCGATCACTCAGGCGGGGGAAGTCGCAGTAAGCGAACGTTGATTGTAGCCTGTCAGCCGCCCCCCACGTCATCCCGGCAGCGAATGTCCGCAATTGGGCGCAAGCCGCCAATCTACAGATCGATTAACGTACATCCACTTATGGGCAAAGCGTGCGCCAACCTAAAAGGTTGACGTAGGCACATCGCGGCTAATGCTTTGCGGAATATGAGGCCGCCCACTTTACCGTGCGTTCTGGCACCCACTTGCTGGCTCCACGCGGCGGGTAGCCGGCTGCTGCCCCGAATAGCACGCTTTTCCCCCCGCCTCGCCCGCGCGCTTTTCGTGTCGCTTTCGGTGCACCAGTCTTTCCGTTCATAGCCCCGCCTCTGCCCTAAGGGGCAAGGCTGATGAGGATTTCCGATCATCGGTGCAGTCAGGTGCAGCAACGGTCCGAATTAACAGACGTACGCGATTGACACGCACCAGAAGCCGCCTGCTCCCCCTAGGGAGCCTCGTGGCCGCCCAAGCGGCCACGTTCGACAGCGGCCGCTTGGTGCTGTCGGTGCGATGGTTCGCGTCTTTCGGGCTGGGTGATACAACAAACTGCGCACGCCGCAGGCGTTCCTTTTCCTCTTTAGCCTTGAAGGGCCGGGTTCTCCCCGCTCAACGGATTCGCGTTGCTACGATCCAAGGCCAGTCCCGCCGAGTGTAGAACCCGCCCCAACGGGCTGGCAGGATCCACAATAGCCCTGGCAACCGCCGCAGCCGTTTCATGCTCTGCGACAGCCCGCGCCGCCTGGTCACGCACGGTTGCGTTGCGCGCGGCGTCGCGTTGCTTTGTCGTTGGCCGCCTCATTAGGCGCCGCACAAGGTCGGCTGCCTTCGCAGGCAGCTCAAACCAATAGGCGTTCGTCGTCTGCTTGACTTGGGGCCCAAACGGCTCGGGATCTTCGATCGGCTCGAACCGACGAATCCAGTTTAGAAATCCTTCCGCCTTCAGACGAGCCAGAGCCTTCGATACGGCGTCGCGGCTCCGTGCCAGCCGCTCGCAGAGTGTCGCGATCGAAGGCTCCAGGCGGCCAGTTTTCCAGCACACCATGCGCATGAGCTCACGGTATACCTCGAGTCCGACCGCCCCGATCGGGCCATTGCGCTTGCCCGGCTCTTTGTTTTCGCGGTCATGCTTCTCAGCCGCACGCATTCGGGCATTGAACTCGGCGCGGTCGAACGACCTCCAGTGCCGGTACTCGCGCTCCCCCGCGCGATAGCTATTCCGGCGGACCGGTTGACGGGTAACGTGAGGCTTTCCGTTGCGCTTCCGGGTCACGATTTCCGTGAGCGAGCGGGCGTTCACAAAGCACCTGCAAAGACGTGCGGTGCGGCTGCGGTGCACGCAGCGTCAATTCGCCGTCCGTTCGCGACACGTACCCGTTTTGTGCCACCTCTCAAATACCTGAATTTGGCGGATTTCCGCAAAAAACGGAGCTTTCCCAAGCTTACGACGAGGGTTCGATTCCCTTCACCGGCTCCAGTCGCATGTCCGCTGACGCCCCTGAAAACTCGTCGAACCGTGAAAGCAACGGGCGTCTCTCGAGTGCAAAACTTGGCCCCGTGCGCTCGACCAGTTGGGTCGGACGCGTGAGCTGGAGCTTGTGCTTCAGCGCGTGCACGGGGTCCGTAATACCCTCGCAGGATTGTCGTTTCCGTTTTGCTGCCGTCATCGCAAACGATTGCAAAAAGTGCCTTGCAATCGTTTGCGATAGACGTCATTGCGGCGGCAAGCAGCATGGACTGCGAGGTACAGGAGAGGATTCATGAACGCTAAAACCTGCGCGCGCCTGATGTCGGCCGCGGCATTCGTCTTTGCAGCGCCCGCTTGGGGTCAGACGGTCGTGGCCGATCCCGCCGCAACGCCGCTGGCAGATCCCGCCGCTGATACGGCTACCGACCAGTCCGCCGATATCGTCGTGACCGGCGTTGCCCAGGGGCGCAACCGTCTCGATGCCTCGGTGTCGACAACGTCCATCAGCGACACTGCGATTTTGGAAACGGCGCCCCGCTCGTCGGCCGAACTTCTCCGCAACATTCCTGGTATCCGCGCCGAATCGTCAGGCGGCGAAGGCAATTCCAATATCAACGTGCGCGGACTGCCTGTCTCGACGGGCGGCGCGAAGTTTCTGCAGTTGCAGGAAGACGGCCTCCCCATCCTTGAATTCGGCGATATCATCTTCGGCAACGCCGATATCTTCACCCGGCTGGACACCAGCGTCGGTCGTGTGGAGTCGATCCGCGGTGGCTCCGCATCGACCTTCACGTCCAACTCCCCCGGCGGCATCGTCAACTTCATCACGAAGGATGGCAGCCGGGAGGGTGGATCGATGGTCCTGAGCGCCGGGCTCGATTACCGTGATTACCGCGTTGACTGGGAATATGGCGGATCGATCCGTCCCGGCACGAAATTTCACGTCGGCGGTTTCTATCGTGTCGGCGAAGGCCCGCGCGATGCGGGTTATGACGGCAATCGCGGCGGTCAGATCCGCGCAAACATCACGCAGGATCTCGGCGGCAACGGGTTCCTGAAACTCAACGTCAAATATCTCGACGATCGCGCGATCAGCTATCTGCCCAGCCCCGTTCAGGTAACCGGGACCAACGACGATCCGAAATATGTCGCGATCCCCGGCCTCGACCCAAATAATCAGGCGCTGCAAAGCAAGTATTTCCGGCTGATCACGAATCTCGATCGCAACAATCGTCCGTCCGTCGACGATGTCGGTGATGGCATGCACCCGACCGTCTTCGCGGTCGGTGGCGAGCTAAACTATAATCTGACACCGAACATCAATTTCACGAACAAGGGACGCTATTCAGACATCCATGGCAGCTTCACCTCGCCCTTCCCATCGGGCGTGGACACGGCGCAGAACCTTGCCAACCAGATCGGCGGCGCAGGCTCGACGCTATATTACGCCAGCGGACCCAACGCGGGTCAGCAGATCACCAACCCCGGCTCGCTCAATGGCAATGGCCTTGCGGTGCCGATCGTGATGTTCAACGTAAAACTGAATAATCTCAACAATATCACGAACGACGCGCGGTTGAACGTCAAGGCAGATCTGGGCAGCGCGAAGCTCAATCTGACGGGCGGATTCTACTTCTCGCGTCAGAACGTCGGCACGACGTGGCTGTGGAATTCCTATCTGCTCGCCGCCGACGGATCGAACGCGGAGCTGCTCGACGTGCGCAACGCCGCCGGACAGTTGCAGACCTATCAGGGCACGGTCGCCTATGGCGCCAGCTTTTTCGGTAATTGCTGCCGCCGCGAATATGATCTCCGCTACACGACCAAGGCACCGTTCGCGAGCATCGGGATCGAGGCAGGCAAGTTCAATATCGACGGATCGATCCGCCTCGATTTTGGTGATGTCGGCGGTTCCGTGATCGGTGACGGTCCCGTTACGACGGTCGACGTGAATAACAACGGCACGATCCAGATGCCCGAAACCAAGACCACGGTCATCAATTTCGCCGGACGTCAGGCGATCAACTATAATTATCGTTACACGTCCTACTCGGTCGGCGCGAGCTATCGCGTGATTGACGATGCGTCGGTCTTCGCCCGCTACAGCCGTGGCGCACGTGCCAACGCCGATCGGCTGATCTTTGGCCCGGCGATCACCGCAACTGGCGGGATCGCCGACCGGGATGCCGTGGTCGATTATGTCAATCAGGCCGAGGCAGGGATTAAATTCAACAACGGCCCGATCGGTCTCTATCTGACCGGTTTCTATTCGCGGACCGAGGAAACCAATTTCGATTTCGGCCTCGGCTTTTTCAGCAACAAATACCGCGCCTATGGCCTCGAAGCCGAAGGCAATGCTCGCTTCGGCCTGTTCCAGATCGCCGCGTCGGGCACATATACCGACGCCAAGATCACGTCCGCATCCGCGTCGCCCCAGCTGGTGGGTAATCAGCCGCGGCGTCAGGCAAAGTTCCTGTACCAGGTCACCCCGCAGATCGCGACCGATCGCTTCTCGGTCGGCGCCAATGTCGTGGGGACGACGTCGAGTTACGCCCAGGACGTCAACCAGTTAAAGCTTCCGGGCTACACCCAGGTCAACGCCTTCGCGACGTTCAAGGCAACCCCGGCGGTTACGTTCTTGGTCAACGCGAACAACCTGTTCAATGTGACCGGATTTACTGAAGCCGAAGAAGGCGCGATCCCTGCCAACGGGTATGTCCGCGCCCGCTCAATCAACGGCCGCACGATATCGGGCTCGGTTCGCCTCACCTTTTAAGACAGGATCATGCCGCAGCGACGCCGGTCGTCGCTGCGGCATGCACATGAAATGGCATGACGGTGATCAGCAGCACGACGATCCAAACGACCCGCTGGCGTCCAGCCCGCCCCGCAACGACAATCCCGGCGGCATCGGAATTGCCGGTGATCGGCGCAGTAGACGTGAGGCCGATCTCGGACGGCCTGGTGTATTGGGATGCCTGGCCGCTGCTGACCGAAAGCGGCGCGCTTTATGCGACTGACACCGGCGAACGCTGGTGGTTCGCCCTCGCCGCGCCGCACTTCGACAACCCGGACGACCGCCATGCCCATGCACGCATCCATAGCTTGCGGGAGCGCGATGGCGTGTTCGTCCCGCTGGGGCCGACTCTGCCCGACGAACTCTCACCGGGTAGCCGCGAATGGTCGGGCAGTGCGTCGCTCGACACGCGGACCAGCGAACTGACGCTTTATTTTACCGCTGCGGGGCGCCGGAGGGAGGCTTGTGTCACCTTCGAACAAAGGCTGTTCGCAACGACGGGAATGTTCGACGGCGAGCGCGTTGCCGGGTGGACCACGCCGACCGAGTTGTTCGTCGCCGATGGCGCGGAATATCAACGCGTCGACCAGCCGACCGGCGAACTCGGCAAGATCAAGGCGTT
>ENA-ORXF01002648-ORXF01002648.1-marine-metagenome-genome-assembly--contig:-NODE-2648-length-10532-cov-6.521186_pt1 | contig 10532 bp, 13 predicted proteins | sample MGYA00237864_ERZ511476 | MGnify/ENA primary metagenome ERZ511476 (study PRJEB26306, sample SAMN06343908) | marine metagenome | isolation source: coastal waters | place: Atlantic Ocean: West Antarctic... | reverse complement strand
TCACAATAAAGTAACAGATTTTAATTTCAATCCACAGTTAGAAGGATATGCAATTAAGCAGCCCGTATTCTCTTTTAACAAATTTCCGAATGTAGATAAGAAACTAGGACCAGAAATGAAATCTACTGGAGAAAGTATTTTATTTATAGACAGCTTAAAGGATGATCAGTTTTATGACTTATATGCACGTAGAAAAATGTATTTGAGTAAGTAATAATAAGGTTAAACTTATATAAAAAACATCCAATTCTAAATGTAGAATTGGATGTTTTTTTTGATTGGTATTTGTTTGGTGCTTAGTTTTTTTGTTTATTAAATTTAACTAAAATTTAAACAAAATTAACATAGCTGTGTGTCTTAATCTTATATCTTTGGAATGAATTAATAAAACTTAAATCATATTATGAAAACTAGAAATCTATTTATGGCTGTTGCAACAATCGGACTTTTTGCAATGACTTCGTGTAAATCTTCAAAGGCAGAAGAGACAAAAGAGAAAACCGCAGTAGTGACGGAAATTGCAGAGGTAATACAAACACCCAATATAGTAGCTGTAGCAGCTGGAAATGAAAATTTTTCTACATTAGTAGCAGCAGTTAAAGCTGCAAGTCTAGTAGAGACACTAAGTAGTGAAGGTCCATTTACAGTTTTTGCACCAACAAATGATGCGTTTGCAAAATTACCAGAAGGTACTGTTGCTACTTTATTAGAGCCAGCAAATATAGGAACCTTAACAAGTATTTTAACCTACCATGTAGTTGCTGGTAAATTTGATGCAGCAGCAGTTGTTGCAGCAATTAAAGCAAACGATGGTGCATTTGAGGTTACTACCGTTCAAGGTGGTAAATTAGTAGCTTCTTTAGACGGAGCAAGTGTAGTGTTAAAAGATGAAAAAGGAAATATGTCTACAGTAGTAATTGCAGACGTTGCAGCTTCTAATGGAATTATACATGCTATTGATAGCGTAGTAATGCCAAACTAAGAAGTATTAAAATTTAATTACAAAAAAAAGCCTTCAAGAAATTGAAGGCTTTTTTTTGTATCATATTTAAAAAACGGAACATACTTACTGTTACGATATTTTAACTAGGCTTATTAAAAAAAAGATAATTATTCAGCAATTAATTCGCTAAGTACTTCCTTAAAAGTCGCGATTGGCTGTGCACCTGATACCGCACTTTTTCTGTTGAAAACAATTGTTGGTACAGAATTAACCCCTAAACTTTTCCAATACTCTTGTTTTGTGCGTATTTCATTTCGAGCTGTTTCATTTTCTAATTTGGCAATTCCTTCTTCAGCATTTAAACCAACATCTAACAATGCTTGTTTTAAAATATCTTTGTTAGACACGTCTTTACGTTCACTAAAAAAAGCAGTTGTCAAACGCATTTTTAATTCGGTTTGCTTATCAAAAGTGCAAGCATATTCTAATAAGACATGAGCCTCAAAAGTATTTACCATACGCATCTCATCAAAGTAATCGAATTTAAAATCAAGTTCAGCTCCAACTTCAGTCATATTTTTTTTTGATACTCTTTGCTGTTCTAAAGTAGCACCATATTTTTCTGAAATATGGTCTGTTACATTCTGACCTTCTACAGGCATGTTTGGATTTAATTCAAAAGGTTGCCACGTTATTGCTACTTGATCTTCAATGCCAAGTGCTATTATGGCCTTTTCCAAACGTTTAAATCCAATCGTGCACCAAGGGCAAACGACGTCTGAAACGATGTCTATTTTTATTTTTTCTTTCATATACAGTATAAATATAAACCTTCTAAAAGTAAATGAATTGGTTTATTATTCTTAAAAGAGGAAGTACTTTCCTTTATTTTTTCCAAGTAAAAGCATTAAAAGGAGCATCTATTGGGGTATTAGCAATATGATTTGTGTAATTGCTAATTATTTTCTGCGAAATACCTAAAATAATTTCTAAGATTTGTTTCTCTTCATAGCCAGCAAGATAAAATGCAGTTAAATCCTCTTGTGAAACCTTTCCACGATTGCGAACAATAGACAAAGTCATGGTACGTAATGCTTCTAATTTTGTGTTTTCAAGTGCAGTTTCGTTTCGCAAAGCTTCGGTGATTTTATCATCCACTTTCATCATTTTTGCAATCCCCGTATGAGCAGGTACACAATAATGGCAAGCGTGGTCTACATTTATAGTTTGCCATACAACCGTTAACTCATCTTCATTAAATGAAGTTTCTGTAAATAATTGGTGCAAGATTTGATATGCTTCTAATGTTTTTGGAGCTCCCGCCAATACTCCGTGCAATCCAGGAATCATACCAAATGTTTTTTGAGATTTTTCTAAGAAGGTTTTGCTATTTTCTGGAGCAGTTTCTATGTTGTGAACTTTTAAAGTTGTCATATTTTTTGTTTTTAATTTAATATTTATTTTAACTAAACAATCATTTAGTTTAGTGTAAAAAAAAGGTTTATAGCTTACTGAATGTCATTTCAATATAGTCTTCTATTTCTTTTGTACTATTAACTCTAGCAGCAGCCGCTAGACCATGTTTTGCAAGAAATAGAAAATTTGCTTGTTTTATTACTGTAGTTTCATTTTTAGAAACATCCATTTTTAACTTTTTAATAATTAATATTTTAAGTTGTTCCATAAAAGAATGCATCTGTTCTTTTATTAATTGGTCTTCACTTTCAGAAAACTCATTATAGGTATTTGTTACAAAACATCCCTTTTGACGCATCTCTTTACAATTTAAATTTACAGAGTCGTAGAAGAATTGTCTAATATCAGCAATACCATTTGATGCGTTTTTGAACTTTACTAAAATGTGGTTTATGTGTATTTTATAATATTTTAGGCTTTCAATAAAGAGACCATGCTTATTTCCAAAACTAGCATATATAGAAAATTTGTTTATGCCCATTTCTTTTTCAAGCATTTGCATGGACGTTTTTTCGTAACCATTGCGCCAAAATAGGTGCATTGCTTTTTCAACAACTTCATTTTCGTTATATTCTTTTTTTCTTGCCATATATATGTTAGTACAATGTAAATCTAAACAATCGGTTAGTAATAGGGTGATGCTAATTAACTTATTTTAACCAAGGAGGTATACTACTTTTACAAGTATCTGTAAATAAAAGTTATGTTGTTATCACAATGTATTATTTAAAAAATTCCTTAGATTTTTCCCAATACACATCCATTTCAGTAAAAGACATGTCTGAAATATTTTTACCTTCTTTTTTAGCCGCTTTTTCTAGATATTGAAACCTATTTATGAATTTTTTATTCGTTTTTTCTAAAGCGTTTTCAGGATTGACATCAATAAAACGAGCGTAATTTATCATAGAGAATAAGACATCACCAAATTCTTTTTCGGTGTTTTCTTTATTTCCAGCTTTAATTTCTTCATTCAATTCTGTAAGCTCTTCCTGTACTTTTTCCCAAACTTGTGCTGGTTTTTCCCAATCAAAACCAACACCCGCAACTTTTTCTTGAATTCTACTTGCTTTTACAACAGCAGGTAAACTTTTAGGAACACCTTCTAAAACAGATTCCTTGCCCTCTTTTAGTTTTAATTGTTCCCAATTGCGTTTAACATCGTCTACATTGTCAACTTTTACATCTCCATAAATATGAGGGTGTCTGCTTATTAATTTATCACAAATGGAGTTTGCAACATCGCCAATATCAAAAGCTTTTTGCTCGCTTCCAATTTTTGCGTAAAAAACGATGTGCAAAAGTACATCGCCTAACTCTTTTTTTATCTCAGGTAAATCGTTCTCTAGAATAGCATCTGCTAGCTCATACGTTTCTTCAATAGTTAAATGACGCAAGCTTTCTAAGGTTTGTTTTTTATCCCAAGGGCATTTTTCACGAAGCTCATCCATGATATCTAACAAACGATTAAAAGCAGCTAATTGTTCTTTTCTAGAATTCATTTTATGCACCGTTTAAGAGCTATAGAGCTGTAAAATTTTAATTTATTTAGAACTTGGTATATTTCATTTTTAACTTTAAGAACTAAGAACTAAGAACTTTTACTCTTTCTCAGGAGCTTCAGTAGTAGCCTCAATTTTAGAGAAATCCATTCCAGATTTAACCAATAAATTAAACCACTGAATTACTTTTTTTATGTTCGAAGTATAGACTCTTTCGGCATCATAATCTGGTAAAATTTCTGCAAAAAATGCTTCTAATTTTTTACCACTTTCTTTATGAGAAACTGCTTCTTTACCTTCCGTTTTTTCAAACATCGCTTTAAAAACTTTTAATAAAGGAATGTCTTCTTCGTATGTGTAAATAGCTATATTTTCTAATAAACTTACGTTTTGAGTTGCGCTAATTGCAATTCTTTTATCATCCGTTAAAGAGGAAACGATGATGGCACTTTTAGATTGAGAGATTACCTGAAATAATCCTGGTTTTCCCGTAACAGCTATAATTTTATTAAATTCCATTTTATGTTTTTTTAAGACTATTTACCTTTTTTTAAATTTGGAAAACGCATTCTGTAATCTGCTGTAATTTTTCCTTTAGAAATATTTTCTAATTTCTTTTTTATAATTCTTTTTTTAAGTGTTGAAAGCTTGTCTGTGAATAAGATACCTTCAATATGATCGTATTCATGTTGAAAAACTCTAGCCGCTAAACCTTCTAAATTTTCTGTGTGTTTCTTGAAGTCCTCGTCTTGGTATTCAATAGTAATTTTTGGTTGACGAAAAACGTCTTCTCGCACATCAGGAATACTCAAACAGCCCTCATTAAAAACCCATTCTTCACCTTCTTCTTCTACTATTTTGGCATTTATAAAAACTCTATTAAAACTTTTTAAAACTGCTCTGTCTTCTTCAGAAATGTCTTTATCTTCTGCAAAAGGGGAAGCATCAATCAAAAACAAACGAATTGCTTTTCCAATTTGTGGAGCTGCTAAACCAACACCAGAAGCATTGTACATAGTCTCTTTCATATTGGCAATCAATTTATCTAGATTCGGATAGTCTGCGTCTATAGGCATAGAAACTTTTCTTAAAACAGGATCTCCGTAAGCTACAATTGGTAAAATCATTTATTTTTATTTGATAAGGTGTGCAAAAGTACAATTTACAATTACGAATTACGAACTTTTGAATTGAGAATTTTGATGGGATTTCATTTTTTAATAGGTCTTTAAAACCCCAACAATTAATGGATTATATAATTTAATGTTGGCTATATAAATACGATTGCAAGATAATAGTAGCGCTAATCTCGTCTACCATTGCCTTATTTCTTCGTTGTTTTTTTTTCATTCCGCTATCAATCATCGTCTGAAAAGCCATTTTAGAAGTAAAACGTTCATCAATCCTTTTCATAGGAATTTGAGGAAATAATTTTTCTATTTTTTTTATAAACGGTATCATTAAAGCTTCACTTTCGCTGTCAGAATTATCCATTTGTTTGGGCTGTCCCACTATAAATAAGTCTACTTTTTCTTTAGAGGTGTACTCTTTTAGAAAAGACAATAAATCCGTTGTATTTACCGTTGTTAATCCAGATGCAATTATTTGTAATTCATCTGTAACAGCAATTCCTGTTCTTTTTTTTCCAAAATCTATTGCTAAAACTCTAGCCATTTGTAATTGTTTTTGCAAAAGTACGTTTTTTAAACAAAGGAAAAATATTAGTTTAAATAATGTATTTTCGCTTTTAGTTTTTAGGATAGATTTATATTTACAAAAATCATATATTATAATGAAAGAAATTAGAGAAATTATAGAGTCAGCTTGGGATAATCGTGATTTATTAAAAGAACAAAATACGATAGATACCATTAGAAAAGTAGTTGATTTGTTAGATAAAGGAACATTGAGAGTTGCAGAACCAACAACAGACGGTTGGCAAGTAAATGAATGGGTCAAAAAGGCAGTAGTATTATATTTTCCTATTCAAAAAATGGAAACTTTAGAAGCAGGTATTTTTGAATATCATGATAAAATTCCGCTAAAAAGAAACTTTGCAGAAAGAGGCATTAGAGTGGTGCCAAATGCAGTTGCAAGGCATGGTGCTTACATTGCTCCAGGAACTATCTTAATGCCAAGTTATGTGAATATTGGAGCTTATGTGGATGAAGGAACAATGGTTGATACTTGGGCTACAGTTGGTTCTTGTGCACAAATTGGTAAAAACGTACACCTTTCTGGTGGTGTTGGTATTGGTGGTGTCTTAGAACCTTTACAAGCAGCACCTGTAATTATAGAAGATGGTGCGTTTATAGGTTCTAGGTGTATTGTTGTAGAGGGTATTAGAGTAGAAAAAGAAGCTGTTTTAGGTGCTAATGTTGTGTTGACAATGAGTACTAAAATTATAGATGTTACCGGCGATGAACCAATTGAATCAAAAGGGGTAGTGCCTGCAAGATCGGTTGTAATTCCTGGAAGTTACACCAAGAAATTTGCAGCTGGTGAATACAATGTACCTTGTGCCTTAATTATAGGGAAAAGAAAAGAAAGTACCAATAAGAAAACATCTTTAAACGACGCTTTACGTGAATATGATGTGGCGGTGTAAGGAACAAAAGAGCTATGACAAAGATTACTGCAATAATACCTACACTAAATGAAGAAATTCATATTAAAGATGCTATTAACTCTGTTGGTTTTGCTGATGAGATTATAGTAATAGATTCATTTAGTACAGATAAAACTTTAGAAATAGCACAAAAAATGAATGTAAAAATCATCAAGCGAAAGTTTGATGATTTTTCTTCTCAAAAAAATTATGCTATTGAGCAGGCAACATATGATTGGATTTATATGTTGGATGCAGATGAGAGGGTAACTGAAAAGGTTTGGGAAGAAATTTTAAAAGCTGTTAAAAACCCAAAAGACTTTGTAGGTTTTTATGTTCGCAGAAATTTTTATTTTGCAGGAGAGAAAATAAATTATGGAGGTTGTCAAAGAGATAAAGTAATTCGTTTGTTTTTAAAAGAATACGCAACGTATAAAGGGGTAGTTCATGAGAAAATTGTAGCGAGAGGAGAATTAGGTTTTTTTAAAAATAAAATAGACCATTTTTCGTACAAAAGCTACAATCATTATATTTCAAAAATGAACCATTACGGTGCTTTAAGAAGTCAGCAATTTTTTCAAGAAGGAAGAAAAGTGAATTTTTTTCATGTTTTAGTTAAACCATGTGCTAGATTTTTTATTCATTATTTTATTAGATTTGGCTTTTTAGACGGATTTACAGGTTTATTTTTTGCTAAAATACAAGCATATGGTGTTTTTGTGAAGTATGTTAAGTTGTGGTCGTTAAATAAAGGAATTAAAGAAAATTAATTTTTTCTGTAAAAAGAATAGTTTTTAATTGCTCTAAAGCTCTTGTAGGTAACTAAAGATAAAATTTGCCAAAAAGGTCTTATGATTTCTCTGATTATTTTTTTCCAAAGAATCATATTGTTCTGCTGAATTGTACTTCCTCCTATTTTAGTATCAACACTTTTTACATATTGTTTATTTGTAACGTATAACTTTACTTTGTGTTTATAAACATCTTGTTTCATTACATCAATAGGTGCATAATAAGCACTCAGATTGTCAGACAATTTTTTAGCTGCTTTTTTACCGATAATTTGACCGATCATTAAAACAGGAGGTATTAAAAAAGTAGTAGTTAAATCATTTTTTTCTATCTGATAAAAGCCTTTTTTTCCAGAAATATCTAAAAAATCATTTGAAGTAATTTTATTTAAAAGAGCTTTTAAGTCTTTAAAAAAGCCTTTTTGAATTAAGGCATCATCCTCTAAAACAATCGAAAAATCTTCTGGTTGTTTTGATAAAAATTCCCACAATTTAAAATGTGTCAGGCAAATACCAATTTCACCATCATTAGGAAAAGGAAAGTGTGCTAAAATATTGTGTTTCTTTTTTTCCTTTTTTATATAAGTTTTAGCGATTTCTTTTCCATAAACAGCAGAAATTCGTGTAATCGGAATATTCAATTCTTTAAATTGGTTTTCCATGAAATTCTTACGATCCGTACTTTTTTCTAAATTGATATAGTATACTTTGTAAGACCTCATAATTTTATCCAATTTTTACAAGCCACTTGATTTTCTTTATCTACAAACCACTGTTTAGGAGCTATAATGGTTTTATTTTGGTTTTGATTCAACCAAGCACCCCACCAAGAAAAACTACTATTAGCAGTAATATTGTGGGCACACAAACTCATTAAATAGAGGTCTTCATGTGGAATAGATTTCACATCAACATACACCGCATTCTCGATGGATAAGTTTTCTTTTGTCCAAGAAATATCATCCGAAAAGACAAAAAAGGAAACATTTAAATAGTTGCTATTGATATAATCTATTGCATTTTTATAATAATCTAGATCACAAGTTCCGTGAACACTGTTCGCATTTTTATTCGAGATATAATCTCCTCTTCTAATATGAAGTGAGCAACTATTTTCTGAAGTGTTAATTAGTTTGGCCATATGATTAGCCTTAAAAGATAATTTTTGATTGATAACAAATTCAGTTAATAATGTATTTCTTATTTCTTCGAAGTACTTTTCAGTTTGAAAGTATCCTTTCACATATTTATTTCCTTTTAAAGAAAGAAGTGCCTCATTAAACATTAAACTTTTTTCTTTTACTGCTTTAAAGGGATTTAACTTGTAAAATAGAAGGCTAGTATTTTTAGCACTTTGAATATCGATATGGTATTTATCTAATTGGTAACCACCATGTAATTTATAATTTTTAAAACTAGAAAGATCTAATTTTACTTTTAAACCACTCTTTTCTAGCGCTTTTGCATACGCATACTGAAACATTTGATTCCCTAAGCCACCGAGTATTCTAACAACAATCATACTTATTTGGCTTCAAAAAGAGGTTATTTTTACAACCGAAACAAAAGTACAAATGTTATTCCAATTTTCTTTTATGAATTTGATGTTTAAAAGCTTAGAATATAATAAATTTGCAGATACTTTTTAATAAATATGAAGCATACAGCAGCCATTTCATCAGAAATTTTTAAAATTATTTCTCAAGCATCGCAACAATTACAAATAGAAAGCTATGTGATAGGAGGTTTTGTACGAGATTTTTTACTAAAAAGAGGCACTGCAAAAGATATTGATGTAGTTGCTATAGGAAGTGGTATAGCGCTTGCAGAAAAAGTAGCTAGCTTATTACCAAACAAACCAAAAGTACAAGTTTTTAAAACGTATGGCACTGCAATGTTACGCTACAAGGATATTGAAATTGAGTTTGTTGGTGCAAGAAAAGAATCGTATTCAGAAGAAAGTAGAAATCCCGAAGTATCTGAAGGAAATTTGCAAGACGATCAAAACAGACGTGACTTTACCATAAATGCGCTGGCCTTAAGTTTAAACGAGGTTAATTTTGGCGAATTATTAGATCCGTTTAATGGAGTGGAAGACTTGGAAAACGGAATTATAAGAACTCCTTTAAATCCTGATATTACCTATTCTGATGATCCTTTAAGAATGATGCGGGCAATACGATTTGCATCACAATTAAATTTTACAATTGAAGAAAATTCACTGGCAGCAATTACAAAGAATTCAGAACGATTAAATATTATAACAAGAGAGCGCGTTGTAGCTGAATTAAATAAAATAATGTCTTCTGTAAAACCATCAATAGGATTCTTATTATTAGAGGAGACAAAGTTGTTACCACAAATACTCCCAGAATTAATCGATTTAAAAGGAGTAGAAGAGGTAGAAGGACAAAAGCACAAAGATAATTTTTACCACACGCTAGAAGTAGTCGACAATATTTCTGAAAACACCGAAGATGTATGGTTGCGTTGGGCTGCTTTATTGCACGATATTGGCAAAGCTCCTACTAAAAGGTTTAGTAAAAAAGTAGGTTGGACTTTCCACTCCCATGAATTTGTGGGTTCTAAAATGGTTTACAAGCTATTTAAAAATTTAAAAATGCCTTTGAACAACAAAATGAAATTTGTTCAGAAAATGGTGCTTTTAAGCTCTAGGCCAATTGTTTTAGCAACTGATGTTACAGATGCTGCTGTAAGACGTTTGGTTTTTGATGCAGGTGATGATATTAATTCTTTAATGACCCTTTGTGAAGCAGACATTACCACAAAGAACCCTAAAAAATTTAAACGATATCATCAAAATTTTGAAGAAGTAAGGTCTAAAATTAAGGAAGTAGAAGAAAGAGATCGTGTACGTAATTTTCAGCCACCAATTTCTGGAGAAGAGATTATAAAAGCATTCAATTTAAAACCCTGTAGAGAAATCGGACAAATTAAAGAAGCCATAAAAGAGGCTATTTTAGAAGGCAAAATACCTAACGAACACAAAGCTTGTTATGATTTTATGATCGAAAAAGGACAAGGTTTAGGGTTTGCTCTAGCCTAAAGATTGCATGGTTACCAATTTATAATACTCGCCTTTTATAGCTAATAATTCTTCGTGTTTTCCTTGCTCAACAATCTTTCCTTCTTTCATTACAATAATTTTGTCTGCTTTTTGAATAGTAGATAATCGATGTGCAATTACTAAA
>ENA-ORXF01002645-ORXF01002645.1-marine-metagenome-genome-assembly--contig:-NODE-2645-length-10537-cov-6.848470_pt1 | contig 10537 bp, 9 predicted proteins | sample MGYA00237864_ERZ511476 | MGnify/ENA primary metagenome ERZ511476 (study PRJEB26306, sample SAMN06343908) | marine metagenome | isolation source: coastal waters | place: Atlantic Ocean: West Antarctic... | reverse complement strand
GTACTAACAAGAGAACTTGTTCAGTTCATCAAGGATGGTGATACTGCAGTTCAGATAGTACCTATGATTAAAGAGTATTTAGAAATCAACGTAAAGAACGATGACCAACTCGTTAAGATGGCTGGTATCGTGCAAAGACTTATTTCAGCGGAAGGTAAAGTTGGTTCGGAAGATGAATATGGATTATCAGACGAAGAAAAAACACAACTACTTTCTGGTATGGAAGATACTATAAAAGACTTACAACAAGAATCAGACAATATTCACAATAAAATAGAATCAGTAAAGGTAAATTAAATGGCTTGGAAAGAGAAAAAATTTACAAATGTTGCTACATCTATACCATTAAGTCGGGGATTTGTCAAAGCAACTGAAATGAGTTCTTTTGTAAATAAACGAATAAGAGATTCACAATATGATTATCACGAAACTGAAGCGTTTGAGGTTACAGAAGTAATATTAAACAAACCTGGAAATCGTGCTAGTGTTAAAGGAACTTTTATAAATAATCCAAATCAACCAATAAAAGGTGATGTGGTTAAACCCAAAAACCCTAATATAGTAGCGGTTCCTGTTATCGGTGAACAAGTGGATGTTATAGAGTTGAATGGACAACATTTTTATACAAGTATTATAAACCGTAAAGGTTCTGTTAATGAAAATTCTATACCTGGTGTTAGTGGTGGTTATGTAAAGAATACTAAATATGGTGAAAAATTTGAAAGAAAAAATGTTAAACAACTTGAGATAGGTGAAGGTTGTGTCTTGTATGAAGGCAGGTTTGGCCAGTCAATACATCTTGATGGTCACCATAATGTACCCTCGATAAAGATACGAACAAATATAGATACGGGTGAGGGTGATTTGACTACTGAAAACCTTGATACAGACGATAGTTCAATTTACTTAACTTCAGATGGATTACGTGGAAAATCCTTTGCAGGAAAGAAGATTGAGGGGAAAAATATCATAATAAAATCTGACAATATATTTATTAGTGGGAAGACTATAAACATTAATTCAGAGTCAGGTGATACAATTAAAATGGGAAATCCAAAGTTACCGATGAAACCAACAGTTAGAGGAGATGTCTTACTTAAATTTCAAGCTGACATTACCACTCTTTTGGGTGATATACAATCATTACTTGCAATTCCTGACGCTAAAATCGCTGCTGTAAAAGCTGTTAGTTTACTTCCAAAAATAAAAAATGTAGTAGAAACAGTAACAAAACAAAAATTTTTAAATAAAGAAATACTAGCATCATAAAACAATAGGAGTTATTATGACCAAAAAAGACCTTGTAAAAATAATACGAGAAGTAGTTCGTAGAGAGGTACAAAAAGAAGTTAAAAAGATATTTATAAAGGAAGAAACTTCCCCTAAATTACTAAATATGGTATCTGAAATTAAACAATCGAGTACAGTACCACACACAAATTATACAAAAAACGAAGCTTTAAATAAAATTTTAAATGAAACTGTAGCACTTTCAAAAAAACAACCTACTGAAGAATATCCAACATTAGGTGGTAAAACTTTTGATACAAATAGTATGACTGAATTATTAGGATATAGTAAACCAGAAGAGGTTAAGCGGGATATGGTAGCTGTAGATACTATGCAAAAAATGGGTGTTACATCAGAACAATTACCAGAATCTTTAACAAACGCGTTAACAAGAGACTATTCTAGTTTAATGAAAGCTATGGATAAAAAGAAAGGTAAATAATAAATGTCAGCTTTAGAAAAAGATTTAAACCCTGATACCTATATTGGTTTATCTTTTCCAATGCGAAGAGATAACAATAATAACTTTAAATTAACAAAGACTTCATTAGAACAAGCTCAACATAATTTAAGAAATTTATTTCTAACTTATCCTGGTGAAAGAGTTGGACAACCTGAATTTGGTAGTAGAATACGAGCACTTTGTTTTGAACAGATAGATGATGAATTACCAACTAGGATAGAAGAGGAAGTTAGAAGAAGTGTTTCAACTTGGTTACCGTATATTATTGTACAAGAGGTTAATACTCTTAATGAAGAGGGTGATGATAATAAAATTTTTGTACAAGTAAAGTATTCGACTACCTTAAATCCAGATACTTTAGAATCAATAACAGTAGACGCTTCGTTTACGTCTACTGCATATTAGGAGTAATTAGATGCCACGTACATCAGTAAAAAAGAATATGGTAAAATCAGTTAATTATATTAACAAAGATTTTAGTGATTTTAGAGATAATCTAATTGAATTTGCTAAAGTATATTTTCCAGATACACACAACGATTTCAATGAAGCTTCACCAGGTATGATGTTTATTGAAATGGCGGCATATGTCGGTGATGTACTTTCATATTATATAGATTCATCTTTTAGAGAATCACTTCTAGCTTACGCTGAAGAAAAAAGAAATATTTACACTATAGCTCAATCATTTGGTTATAAACCAAAAACTACTGCACCATCTTCAGTAGCATTAGATGTATTTCAATCAATACCAGCTTTAAATCAAAAACCAGACCTTAGATATGCACTTAATGTTGAAGCTGGAGCTCAAATAACAGCTGGAAGTACTGGTACAACATTTAGAACGTTAGAAGATGTAAACTTTAAGTTTTCAAGTTCATTTGACCCACGTGAAATAACTATATTAGAAAGTGAAAGTGGAGTCGTAACTAAATTTTTAATAAAGAAAAAAGTAAAAGCTGAAAGTGGTACTATAGTAACAGAAACATTTAGTTTTGGAACAGCTACTAAATATTCACAAATTAAACTAGCTAATCCTGATGTGATTGAAGTAATCTCGTGCATAGATAGTGATAATAATACTTGGTATGAAGTAGATTCTTTAGCTAGAGATACAGTTTTTGAAGATATGGAAGCTAATACATTGAACTCACCAGATTTAGTTGAAGATAGAGAAACAGTTCCTTATATATTAAAATTAAAAAAAGTATCTCGTAGATTTACATCGTTTATTGATGAGAATGACCAAACAACTATCAGATTTGGTGCTGGAATATCAGATAATCCAGATGAGGAAATTGTTCCTAATCCAGATATGGTTGGTTCTAATTTACCAGGTAGTCCATCTAAATTAACCACAGCGTTTGACCCAAGTAATTTTTTAAAAACCAAAGCTTATGGAGTAGCTCCATCAAACACAACTCTTACAATTAAATATTCACATGGTGGTGGTATAGATGATAATGTAAATTCTGGTGATGTAACTAATATATCTAGTATCAGTTATCAAATACAAGATACCTTACTTAACGCTTCTTCAGTTCAAGAATCTAAAGATTCTGTAGCGTTTACAAATGTTAACCCAGCTACTGGTGGTTCATCTGGTCAAACAGTTCGAGAAGTTCGTGAAAGTGCATTAGCGTATTATCAAGCTCAACAACGAGCTGTAACTAAGGAAGATTACATTGTTAGAGCATATGCACTTCCTGCAAAATATGGTAATATAGCTAAAGTTCACTTAGTACAAGATGACCAGTTAAATAGAGATGCTGATTCAATAGACTTGGAGAGAAAAGTTACCACAGCTGATGTTGACGCTGGTAGAACACTAAGGTCATTTCAAGCTGGTAGGTTTTTAAATCCATTAGCTATGAATATGTATACACTTGGATTTGATTCAGATAAAAAATTAACAAAAATGAATCAAACAAGTAAAGAAAATTTAAAAACTTATTTATCTCAATTTAGATTAGTTACTGATGCTATTAATATAAAAGACGCTTATGTTATTAATATAGCTGTTAATTTTTCTATATTGACAAAAACTGGGTTTAATAAAAACGAAGTTCTACTTAGATGTGTAAGTGCGGTTCAAGATTTCTTTGATGTTGATAGAATACAGATTGGTCAACCAATTATAGTATCAGATATAGCATATCAAATATCTTTAATTGATGGTGTATCTAGTATTGTTGCACCAATTGAAAATAATACTTCGCCACCCCAAACAATTGTAATTGAAAATAAGTTTAAATTAGAAGAAGGTTATTCTGGTAACTTTTACGATATAAGTAGTGGTTTAATTGACGGTGTTTTATATCCAGCCCTCGACCCAAGTATATTTGAGATTAAATATCCTAACTCAGATATTAAAGGTAAAGTAGTAGGTGATAATCAAGGGATAACGGAGTAAATAAATGCATTATTTTACATTTGCAGATAAAGATGCTACTTTATATGAAAATAGTTCAAGTTTAAATTCAGGTTTAGATGAAATTTTAGAGGTCAGAAAAGATGTTAGTGATACTGGTGCTTTTAAAGAAGTATCAAGAACTCTAATTAAATTTGATTTAAGCTATATATCAGAATCAATAGTTTCAAGATTAATACCAGATTCGGGTAGTAAAGCCGCTAGATTTTATTTAAATCTATTTGACGCACATCCAACATCTTTAGCGGCATCTCAAAGTTTATATGCGTACCCTGTAAGTCAATCTTGGGTAATGGGTGAAGGTCGTAGTTATGATAACCCTATAACAAAAGAGGGTTGTAGTTGGAATTTTTTAAAGGGTATAAATGATGGAACTCTATGGACACCAGAAGTAACTGCTTCAGGTGCTACTTGGTATCAAAATAGTCCAAGTGGTTCAGTTGTCTTTACATCAGGTTCTACAGGTAATTCATTTGGTACTGGTTCTAATGATGAGTTTAGACTTACGGTAGCTGGTACTCAATATAACTTTATAGCTACAGCGTCTAAAGCTGAAGACGGAACAATTTCTATACCAACAGACTCTACACCAAACTTTTTCTTTTCAACTGGTTCTAATACGGCTGAATTTACTGATAATTTAGCTAGTGAAATAAATAACTCTGATATTGGTATTACTGCTTCGATGAGTAGTACTAGTTCTTCTTTAGGTGGGGTTGGAACTGTAAGATTACATATGACAGCTTCATCTATTACAACCGCTGGACTTACTGATATATCATCGGTTACAGGTTCAACTGCTGGATTTACAACTGAAATTACATCAGCGGGAACTTTTGCTAGTGGAACTTTTAGTATTACACCTGGTGATTACAATGAAGAAGAAATTACTATTGGTAGTGTTGATTTTGTATTTGTAAGTGGTTCAACCTCTGGAATTTTTGATAATAGTTCAACAGAAATATTTGTTTTATCTGGTTCAACAACTGGTAGTTCTTTACAAAATTTAAGAGACGCTATTAACAATAGTGGTTCACTACACGGACTACCAATTTCATCCAGTGTATCTCAAAGTATTTCATCAAGTGTGTCTGCAAGCATTGATACTGGTTCTCCGTCAAGTTTTACATTTACGAATGATGTATTAATTTTATCAGGTAGCAATAGTGGGTCAGGCGCTAATCAAACAGCGGCATCATCCTCACCATTGTTTAGTTTTTCAGGTAATGGTTATATTGATGGTGGCGATGAAAGTAAAGCTTTAGAAGGTGGTACAGCTGCAAATGTATCAACAACAACAGGATATGGTTCAACAGGTTTTTCTAGTGCACTATTTGAAAATGGTAGTGGTTCATTAGGTGGTGGTGGAGTACCATATGAAGCTTCACAATCATTTACCATAAAGAGTGAAGATGTAAGAATGGATGTAACTGGTATTGTAAGAGCTTGGTTAAGTGAGTCTATTGATAATGAAGGATTTATTATTAAACGAAGAGGTAATGTTGGAAATACTGATAAGTTTTCTGATGAAAGTAATATACAAAAATTAGGTAACTTTTCATTTTTCTCAAGTGATACTCATACAAAATATCCACCAACATTAGAAGTTGTTTGGGACGATTCAAAATGGAACGGTGGTTCATTGTCCGCACTAACTTCTACAAACTTAGAAGATAGTGTTCTTTATATGAAAGGATTACGACCTGAATATAAACAAGAATCAAAAGTAAAGTTTAGGGTTGTTGGTCGAGAAAGATTTCCTGAAAAAACATTCTCAACTACTCCTTCAAATTTAACAGTAAAAACTTTACCACCAAGTTCATCATATTATTCAATACTTGATGCTGAAACAGATGAAGTTATTGTACCTTACGGTAGTGGTTCTCAGATAAGTTGTGATTCATCTGGTAATTACTTTAACGTTTGGTTAGATGGATACCAACCAGAAAGATATTACAAACTTGAGTATAGAATACAAAGTGGTAGTGGAACTGATGAAGAGATTAATCAATTTTACGATGAGGGATTTACATTTAAGGTAACGTTATAATGCCATATTCAATAGCAGAAAGAAACGAATTAGATTTTTATAAATCATTGGTTTCTGAATTAAGAAATAAATATATTAATGAAATAAAAGAATCTATTCCAGCCACAGGCGAAGGAAGCTTTAGAGATGACAATGGAGTTTTACAATCATTTGAAGATATAGTATCAACAGAGGGATTAGAAAATGCTAATTTTAATGATGGTGGTGCTTTATATGAGAACGTATTGTTTAATAATAATATGGAAGGAATGACTCAAACTGAAAAAAATGAATCAATGAACTATTATGATGGTATTAGAAATTCAATGTTAACTCTTCAAGGTACTAAGTTAAAAAAATATACAAAGTCAGAACTTTTAAATAATACTTTAAACAGAACTTTTACTGAGTTAAATATAGAAACAGAATCCGAATTACCTAGTCTAGTGGTGTCAGGAAGTCTACTTGATGATGGAGAGACAATTGAAGAAACTTTTGAAGTAACAAATGGTGATGTGATAACTCTTGGTGTTAGTGAAAATATGCTTATTTGGTTGATAGAAGATAATAAAAAAAGAGCATTTGTAAATAAAGAAGATTTTTTTAATAGTAGGTATTCAGACACTCCAATTAAAGAATTACCATTAGATTTTATTAAATCCATAGATGATGGTAAACTTATAATTTTAGAAAATATAACTCCTTACGTTGGAACAGTAACATCTGAAGACGGTTCTACTACTGAAAATGATTCTTCCGCTAAAAAACCATATCAAAAATCTGGGGATGAGGTATAATGTCAAGATTAAATGAAATAGATTCAAATATATTACTAACTGGTAAAGATATAGATTTTAATTCTACCGAATATTCTTATCTTGACGGAGAGTTTGGGCAAAATCTAAATGACTATGTTGAAGTCTTGATTCACGATGAAGAAGAGAATTTTATAGAAAGTGGTATAGTTGATAAAGGTGACTATATAATTGACGATATCGTTGGTGTAAAATTAAAAACTGGTACAATTCTTAGAAAGTTTGGTTATGATAGAGGCCGTTATGTGGTAAAGTATAATTTTTTTAGAAAACTAGCTGGTTCATATGAAAATTTATTAGTTGATGAAAATCAAATTTCTTTTAGTGGTGATTATCATATAATGGGTAATGGTAAAATTATGACAGGAGAGTCCCACAATGACGATACTTCCAGAGAGTTATCAATAAAAGAAAACAAATATTTAATTCACGAAATCTCACCATCAAGAACCGAACTTAGAATTATTGTTCAAAATATAGCAGATAATAAATATCAATCAGAGTTTTTTAATTTACAACGAGGTATAAGATTAATAACATCTGAAGATACTACTCAATCAGGTGAAGACCCTAAGACAGTATCTTTTACAGGTGTTCCTGGTGCTCAGAGTGATAGTACTGAAATTGAATTACCTATACCTACTACTACTAATATGGTTGGTGGTTTTATTTATTTAAAAAATGCATATGAATATCCAGTATTAACTGCGGCCGGAGGTGACCCAATAAAAAAGTATGAAGATGAACAACGACGCTCCAACCGTGATGCAGCTGGTGGTGGAAGTAGGGGGGGTTAATTATGCCAGAATATCAAGTAGGAGACATTAGAATAAAAAGTGGTGTAGTAAAAAAAGCTGATAATACATTTAAAGGTTTTTTAGACTACCCAATTTCTTTAGAGTGGACTAAAGTTGAAAATACTGCGGGTGAAATAATTGTTGATGAAGTAAAATGGTACTTTCAATATCGTACTGATATTAATGCTGGTTTTACAGCGTTAACAATTAAAGACGACTTTGTGTTAACAAGTGGTAATACAGATGAAGCTCCTCCGGCACAAATTGGAAATTTAAGACAACTAATTGAATTTACTTTTAATCTCAACAATTTAAAATTAGAAGACCTTTTTGGTAATGATAAAAAGGGTGCTATAAGAATATGGGCTGTACCAGGTATTATAGATGATAGAGGTTTTGCTTGGCTTGAATCAGACCAACAGTATGTAGAGATAAATTTTTTACCTACATACGATTCTACAGACCCAGATAATGAGGATTTTAATTCAGTACATAGAACTATTGGTAGACCATTTGTAGCAAGAATAGGTAGTGCTAAAAATAATATAATTACTATCGATAGGAGTTGGAATGAATTTACAACACAACTAGGGTTAACTCCAATAATTCCAGACGCTCCAAGCGGTACATTTGAAAATTGGCAAATAGTTCACAAATATCAAGACACCCGTGATTTATTAACTTATGTTCACTTCGGAGATGATAGGGTAGCTTTAGTTACAAATACACAAGAAGATAAAAATACATTTGACAGTTATCCATATGGTACTTTACTTAAATTATACGAACCTCTACCAGATGATATAGATAAAAGTAATAGTGTATATATAGTCAAAGAATTATTACCACAAAAAACAGAAGTGGTTGACTTAATTCCATATGACCAAGAGGACGAAGATTTATTAATATTAAGAGCACCTGATTCAGCTAATGTTGATTCACCAATAACTAAACGTTCAACTGATTTAAAAACTTATAATGATTTAATTACAACCGATAAAAGATTACAACAAGATATAATAAACAAATATATTAGTGGTAGTGAAAGACCGGTTGAATTAAATATAGACTATTCTAATTATAAAAACTTTATAAATTTTAGTTCTGCTAAAAAAAGATTAGAAAATTTTAAATATAAAATTGAATTAATAGAGAGTTATACAGCAGAAAGTTCATCTTTCGCTGCACTTGCAAGTGGTTCAGTTGACTCTATAAGTTTTGAAAATAAAATACAAGATGTTAAAAATAATTTTGATGGGTATGAATCATATCTATACAATGTTAGTTCTTCTTATGTTTCGAGCTCTATTGGTGTATTTAATGATGCCTCTTGGCCAAAGTCTGGTAGTGGAACTTATGCTGACCCATTCGTACCAATAAGTTCTTCAGAAGCTAACTTTACTAATTGGTATGGTTCAACAGTTAGTACTAAAGGTCAACTATATACCGCATCTTTATATGATATTGATAATTCAAATAGATTGGTAAATTTATTACCTCAACACATTAGAGAAGATGTAGAAAACAACCAATTTATAGATTTTATGGATATGGTTGGTCAACACTTTGACGAGTTATGGAGTTACACAACAGCTTTAGCAACAATAACAGATAGACAGAATGATTTATCAAAAGGTTTCTCAAAAGATTTAATTTTTAATTTATCAAAAGCACTTGGTTTTGATGTACAAGATGGTAAAGATTTATTGGAGTTAAGTAGAGCCGGATTTGGTCAAAAAGCTAGTGGAAGTGCGTATTCACTTTATACATCTGGTTCACTATCATCACCACCTGAGGGCGACATTTCAAAAGAAGTAACAAAAAGAATTATAGCTAGTATGCCTTATTTACTTAAAGCTAAAGGTACTATTGGTTCATTAAAAGGTTTAATAAATTGTTATGGTATTCCAAGTAGTATTTTAAGAGTTTGAACTATTAATCTTGGAAGACTATAATTGTGGCTTTTCTTCCCGTTAGTAAATTCCACTCGTTTTTAGAAATTAAGGTTCCGTTTTCATCATAGACATGCAACTCTGCAGTATTAGGGCCACTTTCACCTTGATTTAAAGCTTGAAATTCTATGATATTTTCTCCTGGTGTGAGGGTAAGATCAAAGCCTCTAAAACTGGAATCCAAAGAGATGTCACTTTGTACAATATCATCATTTACATACACCCGTATTCTATCACCATCTACACTTTGATGGTCTCTATAAACCACATTCACGAAACCACTCTTGGTTTTAATCTCTCCCAGAACTTGATCTCTATCAAAAGCATCTGAGGCTGGTTTATCTTTAACAAAAGCATTGGGAGTCATGTCTGTCATGGTGGTTAAAAAGCCATCATCTGTTGAGATATCAAGAGGCTCTGGATCATCTGTGCCAAGCGTATTGCTGTTATCATTTTTTATCTCAAAGCGATTTTGTTGGTTTGTTAATCCTGGAATTGGAGATTTTGGTAATTTCAAACCCCCAGGATCACTCACTATTCTATCAATAGGCTCAAAATCAACTTTCTTAGTGGTATTATCAAACTGCGCACTTAGAGAGAAGCAAAATAAAAACATCAATACGGAGACATATAATTTCATAAACACTTTTTTATTTATACCTTAAAAACAATTGCTTCACCAAAAAAATAGATTGTATTCTACTATTCAAATTAATAATCTATTACAAATATATACACCAATGGGCTATAAAGCGATAAA
>ENA-ORXF01002644-ORXF01002644.1-marine-metagenome-genome-assembly--contig:-NODE-2644-length-10545-cov-8.084830_pt1 | contig 10545 bp, 17 predicted proteins | sample MGYA00237864_ERZ511476 | MGnify/ENA primary metagenome ERZ511476 (study PRJEB26306, sample SAMN06343908) | marine metagenome | isolation source: coastal waters | place: Atlantic Ocean: West Antarctic... | reverse complement strand
GACACAATGTCCGATATAACCTTTTTGCTTATCATATAACCTTTTTAAAACTTAAAAAATTGTTGAACATACGTATTGAGTGTTAAATTTCCCCATCCGAGGTCTTGATAAAATGACTCTAATTTGTTCTTAAGTATCGTATCAAAAGATCTTGGTATATCCACATATTCTTCAATAAATTTTCGAATGGGTTTTGGTAAATCAAAATCTAAGAATCCCATAGTATCAATTTTGTATGGATTGTCTCTTAAATAAACCCATTTAATTTTATCTCCTTCTACAATTTGGGTGTGTTTTTTATCTAAACCTTTAAACTTAAGTAAATCATTATATCTTACAGCTGCTTTAACACCTACAGGTGCTTTATTTTCAAATTCACTAAATATACAATCTGCGCTGGCAGGGAGACCTGTATATTTTTTCATGTTTTTAACTCCTGTTGGTTTTGATATTTTAACAAAATCTATGTCTTTAAGTGATTCCTTAAATGCTAAAATTTCTTTGTCTATGTTTGCTCTGGTTTCACCAAATAATATTTTATGTAATATACTTTCGAAGAATGTTCTAAATAATGGGGGGAAATTTGACTTTTTAAAGTCAAGACCTTTTACATCAATTTCATTACAAGGTACACCTTCTTTCTTTGTGATATACTGCGCATATCTACGTTTACCTGAAAAGAACGCAGAACGTATTGTACATTCCGTTTTCATTTCTAATCTATGTTTGTCTACCGGAACATTGAACGCATCTAATGCGAGATGATTGTAATATTCGTTGATTTTTTTCTCATATTCTAATGACATTGCTTCAAGCTTGTCTGCTTTAGCTGTTTCATCTAAATCATCAAAATCTGGATTTAACTTACGTAATAATGGTTCAGCATTAACATAACATGAATCTGTGTCTTCATAAACTACAACACTACTACATTCTTCATATCGTTGACGAGGTGTGGTTCTAATTTCATAAACGTCTTTACCTGTTTCTAATGTTTCTTCAGCTGTTTTGTTTATAAATGTTCCTGAATCTTGGATGATTCTTTGTCCTGTAAGTGTAATACCTTCACTTAATAATACAGAACCATATCTGAAAGTAGGTAATGCTGTAGCACCATACAATGAGTTAAGTAAAATTTTCATTGTATATTGACGTAAATGATTTAATTCACCTTCTTCTTTATTACCTGCTTTGTATGCTTTTTTCATTGCATTTTTATATTCAACTCTTTCGTCAAACCACTTACTAAGTACAACTGATAATGTAGATGGTTTGTCTGTTCTAAACATTACACCATTTGCAGTAATTGCTAAGTCATTTTGTTCTACTAATGCTAATATTTCACCAACAGATAATATTTTTTTTCTTCGTTGTAAATTTTCAACTTCAAACTCATCTTTAGGATCCATTTTTTTAAGATCATTAAGTGCTAAACGATTATCTCTATCATTTGTAGTTACAAGTCGTCCTACCAGAGTTTCCCTTCCAATATTAAGAGACATAATAATAGAAGGATATAGACTAGTAAGATCTTCATCGAACATGTAATTGTAAATACCCGTTTTAGGACAGAATAAATAACCTCCAGCGTACGATAATTTGTTTCCTTCTGCATCTTGTTTTATTATTGGGTTAGGGTCTTTGTTTGGTGGGATAATTTCTTCACCTAACAAGTAAGCTGATATAGCTCCATCTTGTGTTCTAGATGATTGATAAACTTCTTCATATACACATTTTCCTTTGTGTGATATGTTTTTAGTTAAATCTAAATATTTAAATTTTTCATCTAATTTTTTAAGTATTAAAACATCCACAAAGTTATACTCTATGAATTTTTGTTTGTCTTCAGCAAATAATCTGTCTAATGATCCATCATATTCGATTTTCTTTTGATTAACATATTTTTCACCTAAGAAATCTAATTTCATCGATGGTTCTTGCTGAAACGAATATTTTTTATGTAAACGGAAATAATCAAGTGAAGTTACACCTGCAATCCTAATTGGTTGATCTGGATACCATCTTTTATCGCGTTCTTCAACTATTCTAATTGGTGATAAGCGTTTTGCTGTACGTTCACCTAAGCGATTTTTTATTCTGTAGTAAATATAAGGTATATCAAAATAATCACTATTGTAACCTACTAAAATGTCTGGTTTAATTGCTTCCATTCTAGATAAAAACACTTCAATTAAATCATTTTCACGTTTTACAGGTATAATTTCTCTACCATCTTGTGTACCAGCTTTAATTTCACCTGTTTTGTCTAATATAACAATAGCCCATTCGTCTGCTTGTTTGTCCCACCAAGCAATTGATGTGATAGGCATAGGTGCTTGTTGAATGTATTCTGGTGTTAATGCACCTCCTATTTCAATCTCAATGTCAAAAAATACTTCTCTGTGAGTTTTAGAAGTTTCATCATTAGTACCATACTTGTCAATTAGAAATTTTGTGTGTATGTTCCCTCTAGTATGATCAGCATAATGCATACCTTGGGTTTCTCTATTCCAGTTGTAAACTTTTTTTAATGGTTCATCTTTTAAACCCCAATGAGTTGCGTGATATTGATCACATTCTTGATAACCATAATTTTGGAATTCTTCAACAGTGTAACCTTCGTCTGTCCATAAATGAATATCATAGACGTTCCAAACGTCAGGTTTTTTTACAGCGTAACAGTTTTTATACATACGATAAGATACGAAAGATATTTGACGTCTCCAAGTTTTTTATACCATTTCTTCAACAATTCCCACAATTTCACTAAAAAATAATACCCCCATTGCGATTGTTAAATCAAAAGGTAAAAATACATAACCTAATAACCTAATTCCGGATTTTATAAAACTTACTAATTGGTGTTTTCTTGCGTCTGGTAATTCTTGTTTTGGTCTATTATCGCTCATTATTCCTCCTGTTCTAGTCATATTAAAATGTTTGTATAAGTTCTTCATTTGTGAAAAACTGTGTTAAATCTGGTGCAAAATAGTCAATTGATTTCATTACTTTATTATCGCTTGAACGATATACTACATAACGATCTCCTACTTGTTCCCAATGACATGGGTGACCTTTTTCTTCTGATCTAACTTTAACTGTTTCTTTAGCTACTGCTACAGTTTCACATGATTTAGACATGTTTGAAGCTTGTACCTCTTGGTATGCTTCCCATATTTTACCTTTAAGACCATGTAACATAGTACCATTACCTAATGAAACATAAGTAATATCACATAATGCATCTAATATTCCTACAATGTCTCCTTTTTCACAAGCTTCTTTATATTCTTCTAATTCTTCAAGAATAAAGTCATATACAAACTGCCATTCCTTCTTTTCACCAATTACTGGTTCATAGTTGTTTGGTTTACCGAATGTGTCGTTAAATTCTTGTACTTCATCTACGAAAGGTACTTGCCAAACTTTCGGACTTAATTTTTCATCTTTAAATAATTCTAATTGCTTTCCCATTATTCTAATATTTTGATAATTTTTGATTCTTTTACTGATTTTACTTGGTAGTCCATTTGATAACCCTCAAATTCTTTTACTACTTTAGCTTCCGCTTCTGTAACTGATTCTGCTTCTACGCAATATGTTTCATTTGTGTTTGAAACTCTACCTCTTTCGTTCTCATCTTGAACTTTTACTGTTGCAATATAATACGCCATCTTATTTGTGCGTTTTTTTAAATTCTGCTGCTGCTTTTTTAATTTTGTTTGCTGCTGATCTACATCTTCCTTTAGCTGTAGCTGTTGTTTTGTCAATTTCTGCTTCTATCAATAAGATTTGTTCTCTCATTTCGTCTACTAATATTTGTGAATTTTCCATAATTTTTGTTTGTTTTTATTTAATTAATAATTTTTCCTCCTGTTTTTACTTTATATACCCAACCACTGTCTGTGTTTTGGTTGAACATTTCTGCTATTTTTATTGCTTCACTTAATTCTTTAATTTCTAATATTTCTGATAGACCATCTAACATTAACACACATGTTTTTTTCCCTGAGGGACTAGTCATCGTTTTAAGTATATTATAAGACATATTTTATATTTGGTGTCCTCCGTTATTAATTTTAAGTGAGTTAAAAAACTCTTGTCTTGCGTCATTTCCATTGTGTCTAAACACACCTGACGCTTTTGTTGTAACCATTGCAGCTCCTCTGTGTTTAACACCTCTACAACTTACACAATTATGTGTTGCTACTATTGTAATAATAACACCTAAGTTATCCTCACAAATTTTGTCAACTGCATTGTGTATTGCAGATGTTAATTGTTCTTGTATAGCTCCTCTTCTACCAAAGTGTTCTACAATTCTGTTTAGTTTACTTAAACCTACAACTGCTCCTTTTTCTGATGTAATGTAACCAATATGAACCACCCCACCTATTGTTTGGTGGTGATGTGAACACATTGAAGTTAGTGGAATGTTTCTTTCGATTACAATTCCATCGTAACCATCGGAAGGGAAGGAAGTAATAGGTGACATTTCAGTGTATCTACCTGCCCATAAATCATTTACATAGGCTTTAGCTACACGTCTAGGTGTGTCGTTTGAATTTGGATCGTTTTTCCAATCACATTTTAAAGCATCTAAAAACTTACCATAAGCTTCTGTTGCTTGTTCAATCATGTCTGATTTTTCTTGATCATTTAAAGGAAAGCCAGGTGCAACACCATTAGCAAATCCTTCTTGTACTACTTCAATATCGTATTGTTTTTTGTTTTCTGCCATTATAATTTATGTATTGTGTCTAAATTTCTACTATATCCCTTTGGTCCGTCCATACCATATCCAATATACCATGGATTTTCGTTTTCTTTCTGCTGATATATAAAAAAGTGATCTGGGAAATCCACGTTTTCTTTGTAAACTGCTGATACTGTTTCGACTTGTTTTGCTCCTAATATCTTATAATGTTCTTTTAAAGAGTTCATTGTTTGTCCACTGTCTAAAATGTCGTCTACAAGAAATACTGTTTTATCTTTTACATTTGTTTCAATGTCATAATGCATCTCAATTGATTTTTGTTCTTGACCATCATATGAGCTACATTTAACAAAGTCAACTTCAATTGGGTATTTTATATGTTTTAATAAATCACTAAAAAACATAAATCCACCTTTCATAACACAAACAAATACAATTCCCCCTCCTATTTCATTGCATAAATCTGTTAATTCGTCTCCTAAGTCCCCTATTAAAAGGTCTAATTCTGTTCTACTTAATATTTCTTTTTGAGTATTCATGTATTGCTATTCTTAATTTTGTTATTAAATCTTTTACATCTGTAGGGTCCATAGTTACAGCACAACAAGTGTCTTCAATATGGTCTTCAAGTTCTTTTAATAGAGCATATACTTCTTTTACATCCATTATACCATTCTTTGTGTATCAAAAGCAATAATATGATCTCTACCTGTCATGTTATAACCATGTTCAACACACATATTAAATACTAGAGGGTACATTTTTATTAATGTTTCTCTATTATCGCCTGCAGGCATAATAAAAGTACTATGCTTAGGAATATCTAATTCAACTCTATATGCTTCAATTTCTTTTAAATTTTTCTTTGTTCCATCCCAAACTGGTTTAAAATGATAACTAATATGATATTCCATCATTTTTTTAATTGCATCTGTGTTGAGTCTTTTTCTATTATGAGTATCTACGAACTTTTGGTCAACCACTTTCCCAGCTGGAGTAACAGCACCAATAACAGGTACGGAATTACTAAACTTAGGGCTAATGCTAAGCAAGTTAATAGGATAATCGGTTTCAATATAATGAGATCCTTCAGTTTCGATAGTAATAATAATTTTTCTTTCATATGCAAAGTGTGTTAATTCGTTAACTAATGCAGGTTGCATTGTAGGAGATCCACCTGTTAACATCATCTCTTTTATGTGTGGATTCTCATCATATATTTTAATAATATCGTTAAAGGAATACTTACCTTTTTCTGGATGTATTGATGTATACCAACTATCACACCATCCGCCTTCACCAAAATAGCAACGATGTGTGCATCCTGTTGTCCTGATAGCTATTGTTGGTCTCCCAAATCTACTTCCTTCCGATTGAACGCATCGATACAATTCGTTGATCGGAAGTATCTTATCGTAATGTTTAATTCTCTTATTCATGTGCTGCCAATATTTGTTCTACATGCGTTTTAGCTATATTCCATCCATCTACATATGTAACAGGATCTTTTCTACCTAACTTAATAAATGCTTCGATACGCTCTACTGATGATGCAGACTTATAGTCTGACAATCCTTCAGGTGTTGGCTTATAAGATGTATTAGTGCGTTTATATACTTCATCGAAATCTAATCCTAATACTTCACAGCAACGCTCTCCATCTTTTAAGATATCAAACTTATCACCGGTTATGTATGGTGTATAATATTTTACTCTAGCTGCATCCCAATTACCTTGCAAGAATGCATCGTAATCAGCGTCTCTAAACTCCTGTCTACAATCTGGATATATTGCGTGATCACCTGCATGGATACCCATCGCTACATCTACATCACAATCCTTTTGATTAGCAATAGATAATGCAATTGCTTGTATTATAGATGAGAACATCTTATTACGATTAGGTACAACAGTATCTTTCATATTATCCTCTTCGTAATGTCCTTCCGGTACTTCAGAGCCACCCTCTATTAACGCAGAATCTAATAAAGCTACTAATCCATCCAATTTAATTACTTGATACTTAACACTGTTTGCTATACCATTATCTACATTACATAGGTAATTTACCAATTCTTGAGCTCTATCTAACTCAACCTTATGCTTCTGCCCGTAATCAAAGCTTACCGCAGTTACATCGTACCCCTCAGATAACAGGTGTAGCAGAACTGTTGATGAATCCATACCACCGCTTAGCGAAAGTACAGCTTGTTTATTTTTAGCCATTTTGTTTTTCCTTTTATTGTCTTAACGTTTTCTCGTTTAAGAATTCTACATTATGAAATTGTGGATCTAATAACTCCACTTTATTTGCTCGTATTGGATTAATATCTAAGCCACCTCTACGTGTGTATAGACATGCTACCATTAATTCTTCAGGATTAAATCTATCTAGTAAATGCTTATAAATCATTTCACAAATCTCTTCATGGAAATGTGATACTTTTCTATGTGATACAATATACTTTCCAAAAGATTCCGGAGTTACTATCTCTTTACCTTTCATGTATACATAAACATCACCCCAGTCAGGTTGATTAGTTACACGACAGTTCGACCTAAGCATATCAGTATGTAAATGATTAACAATATTACACCCTAAATTATCTGTGTACCCTTCTAGTTGAGATGCGTCAGATTTAAATGACGTAAACTCTACATCATCGAAATCTACTAACTCTTCGATATTATCAAAATTATTAAACCCTATCCATGTCTTCTCAAGAAACTCATCTGCGCGCATAGAATCATATGTATGTAATTTACATGTAACATTAGTCTCTAGTAACTCAGATAAATCTGTCTCTACTAGATCTTCAATAATTGAAATACATTCGTCTTTATGCTCACCGAATTGGTTCATATTAAGTGAATTTAAGTATAGCTTTATACTCTTTGATTCTACATGATACTCACTATCTGCTGGACATGATATCTTTAATACACCGGTTACTGGTCTACCTTTTGCGGTGATTGCAGATACCTCGTAACAATTCCATACATCATATCCTACAAACGGTAAGTTTTTATCATCTATACCATATGCTTCACGATTCATATACCGCGGTACCTTAACTAATAACGACTTATCATATAAGTCTGAATACTCACTTACCGTTTGACCTAAATGCTTACTAGCTATTTCTACAACTGAATTACTCATTTATTACTTCCTTTATTTGGGTTAATCTATCTTGTACTGCACCTGTTAAGTGAACTACTGGTACTTCACACTCTAATATATACTCACTGAATAACTTTGCTATTTGATCTCTAAATCCTTCATCTGTCGATCTAACACCATCATGCTGTATAGCAAACTCTGGTTGTAAATAGAAGATATGATCGTACTTCTCAATAATTAACTGGAATACCTTTTCAGCATAATCCATAACCCATTCAGATACTTGACCTCGATTGTATAGGTACCTAGTGTACACAACACCATCTAGTGCACATCTATCCATGATCACGTTATCACTTAGCACGTTTTTTAGATGACTATTCATTATTAATAATTGCGTCACATCATCTCCACCTTCGTTGATTTGAACTCCACGCTTTATCATTCTACGTGTTATCTCATCAATATAAGTGTATGTATATGAGTACGGTGCAACACTCTTTAACTCAGTTAATAGTGTCGTCTTACCTGTACTCTGCGCTCCTGTAAATGCTATCTTCATAATCTCGTCTTTAAAAAATCTATCCAGAGCTTTAAGCTCGTTTTACTAAATATACGAAAAATTTCTCGTTCATCCAACCCATTAGTGCTAAACTCTTCTACCAATATGACGCTACCTTCATCTACTCCAGCTGTTACCTCGTGAAGTACACAGCCTGCAGTATTATAATCACCTTTAATAGCTCGTATTTGAGGATCTTTACCTTTTAATTCAGGATATTTTGTAATCAACCCAGGGTGGCCATTATATATATTATAACTCTCACATATAGTAGGAGGTAGTACTCTCAACCAACCATGTAATGTTATTAGTGGATGTTCAAACCATTGGAGTATATCTACATGCTCTTTAATGGATGGTGTATTAGATACAAACACAACATTCCTACCTTGCAACCTACTATCTATAGTACGCTCAATATTACGCTCATTTACGATAATTAAATCAGGCCATCGGTTAATTTTTTCTGCAATATTAGCTATCTCAGACCCCGTTTGGCTGAACATTGCAATCCATGGTAATCTAACCATTTACAAAACTTCTAAATTTTCTAACATTATGATCAATGACCTCTCGCTGTGCAGAGCTTATATCTACATTAATCTTATCTGCCAATTTTAAACTAAGCTTATCTTTAAGTCCAGAGTCGCTATACGGAATAAGTAGCATTCCATGGACAATTGGATTACTAGTATCAAGGGATTCAATCCATTTGAATTCAGAGCCACTATATAGATTGAATTCTTGAGGTAATCCACATCCTAGTAAATGATGTGGCTTACTCATATTAATAACACCGTCTTTCATTAATCTAGTTAATAATGTACTGCGGCCTACCATCCATGACATATACTTATTTGGATGTGGTGCTACTTCCTCATACCATGAATAATCAAATGAGATTGCAATCTTATCAACACCTATATTATCTAAAAACCTGTAACAATCTACAAATTGTGAGTAGTTTTTTCCTTGCACAACCCCGATCTTTCGCCCAGGTAGGTCAGAATAATTATCAAACCAAGCCTTAGCTTGCTCACAGGTCTTCTCTGCATTTTCTAATGCATCTGGAATAATATACTCAGTAGGATTTAGCTCTTTAACCCATTTCGCAAACGAGTCATTATCATATGCTTCACCTAACTCAAAAATACTATTATCAAGTATTACGTGCCTATTATTATTTACACAATTCTTATAGAATTGTAGATACTCAGGGTCTTTATCGAATAAGTGAACTAATGCATAATCATAATCATTAAACTTTAAACTTTCTTCAAATAATTGCTTGGGTACTTCGTGACTAATCTTCATAACTACTCCTTATAAATTGATGAGTTCTTATCATTTTCAAAACATTCTACTTTAACAACTTTACATCTACCACCATCAGTTAATGCTAATCGTTTATTAAAGTGATCGAATACTAATTTAGCGCAACTCTCTGCACCCATTTTCTCCATTATAACTAATTTACATAATCCCAATTCCTCTAGATATGTAAATGTCTCTAATTGCGGATCATCCTTCTCAATTAACGTAGTGTGATCCCACATATCATTCATCCATGATTTCAACCCATTTCCTATAGGTGCATCTTTAAATCCACCATAATCCACGATCCAATTCATCTCATCTAAACCATCATTGTTAGTTGTATCAGCTGCTTCGAACCACACTTTAAACTTTAAAGCATATCCATGCAACAGCTGACAGTGAGAGTGTTGAGCTCTCCACTGTCTAATAGCTACTGAGTAATTGTCAAATAATTTTGTTGATTGATATTTTGCCATATTATTCGTTATCAAACCATGTCCAAGCAAACCAATACTTTTTACCATGCAATAAATGAGATGCAGTTTTACCAACATGGCCATTAAAGTCTGCCATATAATTGTATAATTCATCTTCACTTGTAAACATAGTAAAGTTATCCGCATATGGATAATAATCTGTAAATGTAATTCCGGAATGTTTTACCGATCGGTCATTAACTGTTTCAAATGTCATTGTCCGTAAATACTCTTGATCATAATGAGCTAATTTACGGTAATCAAACGCCATCTCGACGTCTTTAAATTTAAAATCTTCCATGTAACTAATTGTTTTTTAAATATTCTTCTTTTGGAACTCGGGTATCAA
>ENA-ORXF01002643-ORXF01002643.1-marine-metagenome-genome-assembly--contig:-NODE-2643-length-10547-cov-8.217670_pt1 | contig 10547 bp, 12 predicted proteins | sample MGYA00237864_ERZ511476 | MGnify/ENA primary metagenome ERZ511476 (study PRJEB26306, sample SAMN06343908) | marine metagenome | isolation source: coastal waters | place: Atlantic Ocean: West Antarctic... | reverse complement strand
TAATCGACAATGAAAAAGCTGTGCGAATATTGAGATATTTATTTTATAATAAAGTGTATTATTATTATTTACCTGTGCTATAATATAATCTAACACAACAACAAAAGGAAAGCACAAAATGAAAGCAACTATTATCGAAACGATTACAAATGACATGGTCAAATCAATCAACGAACATGGCACAAGCTGGTTAAAAAATTGGGTAGGCGATTCAGCCATGCCAAATAATATGGTCAGCAAAAAAAATTATACTGGTTTTAATTTCTTGATTCTTGCAAGTAAACACATGACCTCTGGCACATGGGGAACGCTCAACCAATTCAAAGAGAAAGGAATTAGAATTAAGTATGACGAAATGAGCAACGCAACTGGAATAATTTATTTTAAAATGTTGAAGTCAAAAACAGCAGTCAACCCAGATGGGTCAGCTAAAAAATTCCCATTGCTTAAACAATATCGGGTTTGGAACTTGAGCCAGACAGAAGATTACATTCCAGAAACTAAAGACGAGGCAAAATTTAATCATGCTTTAGCAGAAGAGTATGTTAAAAATACTGGTGCAATTATTAATCATGGTGGGAACAGGGCATTTTATCAAAGTGCAACCGACCAGATTACAATGCCACCGAAAGCAAGTTTTATAAAAACTACTGACGCAACCGCAGAACAAAATTATTACGGAACTTTATTCCATGAGTTAACACATTGGACAGGACACAAGACACGCATGAACAGAACATTGGCAAACGGTTTTGGAACTGAGGCGTATGCATATGAGGAATTAATTGCAGAACTTGGTGCATGTTTTCAGTCGGTTGAGTTTGGAATTGAACCTCTAGAAATAAACGCAGACCACAAAAAATATATTGCGTCTTGGCTTAAGGCTTTAAAAGGTGATGTTTCATTTATATATAAAGCATCAGCACAAGCAAATAAAGCAGTTAGATTAATTGAAGATTTGCAAGACATCGAAAAGGTTGCTTAGATCCTCCGCGGTGCTACGGCATCGCAACTTTTCCAGCCCTGTTTTTATAAGCAGGGTTTTTTTTGTAGAAAAATTTATGAGAAGGTTTCGCCTAAGTCGGCTCAGTTTTGGCAGAGCAAATCAAGAGCAATAAGGTTTCGCCTATGACGGCTCACTAAGAGCAAGAACAAGAGCCATCTTCCAATGAAAAAGCGGTGCGGAAATTGGACAAAAAAATACCCAACTGTTTTAGTCGGGTACTTGGTGAAAGAATTAATCTTGTTCGGGTTTTTCTTCCTCCTCATAAATTGCCCATGTGCCATTTAAATAAATTACAAATTCTTCTAGCGTTCTAATATATTTTGCTAATCTTTTTAAAATGTGTGGAAAGTGTCCGTCAAAATTCATCTCAATAACATGATGATTGTTATTAGGATTTGTAACTTCTATGCTGTAAGTTTGCGTATTGCATAATTCCATAATGGCTCTAAGTTGAGTCCATTTGCGATAAACCTCCATACTATCTTTTTTGTTTTCTTTGAAAGTTGCAGTGAATTTTATTGTAGTTTGATTTTTTCTCATTTTGTTTTCTGCCTTTAGTAGTTTAATTAAGTTGTTTCACTATGTGGAACTATGTATCTTTTTTCTTTTTCTTTGTAACTGGTATTATTATAACATATCTACACTTAGTAATAGAGGATTATATAACTATTTCATAATATGAATTTCTTTAAAATAAGTCTTGACAAAGTACAAATACTCCTTGACTAAAAACTACTTCATCAGCTAAAATCTACCTATAGCTTTCACCAGTTAATTACAAGCATTTAATATATCTTTAGTATTTCTTTTATATCTTTTCTCGTGGTAGATAATCTTTTTCTTTATGCAAATATTGTGCACCCTTCTCTCTTACATCTTACTCTCAGAAATGTGCTCAACTATGCTCCGATGTCGCTAAGTTTCGCAAGAGCATGAAGGATTCGCCTAAGAGTCGGCTCAACTCGGCCTAGCATAAGCCTAGAGTAACTGAACTATCTTACGGTTCTGTTACTTCCAGCCTTATTACCAGTCCTCGCAAGAGCTATGTAGCCAAAGAGCAGGCTTAGTTAAAGGAAAAGGTCAAGAGCACTGCCTTAGATATCTCAGCCCAAGACTAGTGTGGGGGGAGGCTCATGCTACCGTACATACTAATATATTACCTCCAACGCACAAAAAACGAAATATGAAAAAAGAACACAAGCTGTGCTATAATACTTGCAAGATAACTCTACTCTGAGCCTAATGGCAGAAACAAAGAAGAAACGCGGTAACCCTAACTTCCACAAGGGTATGAAACCATTGAACGAAGTAGGTAGACCTAAAGGTTCTGTCAACAAGTTTACTGCTTTGGCTAGGGAATTAATGTCAAATAAATCTCCCGAGATAGTCCAAGCGGTAATAGATAAAGCTATGGAAGGCGATGTACATTGCTTAAAAATGTGCCTTGATAGGATATTACCTGTACACAAGGCGGTTGACTCTAGTCGAACTAAAGCAGATGCACAAGTCATCATTAATGTTTCCTCTCTGGATAGCATACAACAAAAAATTGATATGACTCCAGAGGGCGAACTTATAGAACCCGAAGAGAAATCAGACGATGAAGTAATCGTTAATATAGATTCATCACCAATGACTGAGAAGTTTGATGGCTGAATTAGATATTAATTTACACCCTGCTCAATTAGAAATATTTAAGTCGGATAAACGATTTAAGATTGTTGCTGCGGGTAGACGCTTTGGAAAGTCCTACCTTTCCGCTTGGTTATTACTAATCAACGCAATCCAGTCTGATTCTAAAGATGTATTCTATATAGCCCCTACATTCCAGCAAGCCAAAGATATTATGTGGGCGATGCTAAAAGAGTTAGGTAGAGATTTAATATTACAAGCCTACGAGAATACTGCGGTTCTTACACTTATTAATGGTAGGAAGATATACCTTAAAGGAAGTGATAGACCAGAAACATTGCGTGGCGTTGGACTAGCATACGTTGTTTTGGACGAATACGCTTCGATGAAGCCTGTGGTATGGGAACAGATAATAAGACCGACTTTGGCTGACGTGGAGGGTCGGGCACTCTTTATTGGTACGCCCGCAGGAAAAAATCATTTCTTTGATTTGTACCAAGACGCACAGGATGACGAGGATTGGGATTGTTTTCAGTTTACCTCTATAGATAATCCTTTCTTATCTGAAAAAGAGATTGCTGCTGCAAGTAAGTCAATGTCCTCAATGTCTTTTAGACAAGAGTTTGAAGCATCCTTTGAAACCTTTAGTGGTGGTATCTTTAAAGAAGAGTGGTTTCAAGAGTCAGAAGAACCAGAAAATGGTAGTTATGTTATAGCTGTTGACCCAGCAGGATATGAAGATAGTGAGAAAGAAAGAAACTTAAAGCGTTCTAGGTTAGATGAAACCGCTATAGCTATTGTAAAGATTGACCGTGATAAGTGGTGGGTTAAGGATATACTACATGGTCGGTGGAACATTAAAGAAACCGCCAAAAAAATTCTTTCATCTGCGATGAAGGTAGAATCTACTTCGGTAGGTATTGAAACAGGGGCATTGCGTAATGCTATATTACCATACCTGCAAGATGAAATGAGAACAGAGAACCAGTTTATATCTATTATAGAGTGCCGACATGGTGGCAAAAAGAAACTAGATAGAATAACATGGTCATTGCAAGGTAGAATGGAACATGGTCAGATAACATTTAATGAAGATAAAGACTGGAAGTATTTTAAAAACCAGATGTTAGACTTTCCAAACAAACTTGCACATGACGACTTGCTCGATAGTCTTGCGTATATTGACCAAGTAAGCGTGGCAGACTTTGCACATACAATAGAATTAGAAGATGATTGGAGTCCAATAGATGATGTGGCAGGATATTGAAGATTTAGACCAACAAGAATATAATGATGTTTGGGAGTTTGCTCAAGATACATCTAATATTAAATTAAGGTATGTAGCTGCTTTGTCAATTATTGCTAATTTAGCAAATGACTTAGACCCTAAGTTATTACCTAATGATGAAAATGTAGACCTATCTATATGTAAGATGATTATGGATGGCTCAATTGAAATAGAAAGTTTGAGTGATAGCATACATTAGAACTACTGTTTGTGATATAATCGCCAACAATTTCTGGAGAATAATTTTTTATGCACGATAAGAAAGAATTACAATACCAAGCATTAGCTAGCTGGCTTAACTACAGACTAGACTCTTGGAGAACGCACAGAGAACAAAATTATACTTCTAAATGGGATGAATACTATCGTCTATGGCGTGGCATTTGGAACGAACAAGATAGAACAAGAACAGCAGAACGCTCAAGAATTATAGCACCTGCCTTACAGCAGGCAATTGAATCTTCGGTTGCAGAATTGGAAGAGGCGACATTTGGCAGAGGTAAGTTTTTCGACATACAAGATGATATGTTAGATGCAGATAATAGTGAAGCTGAGTACATACGCAATTTACTCCAAGAAGATTTAGAAAAGACTGGCTGCAAAGACGCAATAGCAGAGGTTTTTCTTAATGGTGCTATCTATGGTACAGGTATTGCAAAGATAGTTGTTAACCAAGTTGTTGAAAGAGCACCTTCAGAAGAACCAGTAGAAGGTTCAATGACTGGAATGAGAGGGATAACAGAGTTTGCTGGAATAGATGTTAAAGTTGAACCTATATCTCCACTAGAATTTCTTATCGACCCTGCTGCAAATAGCATTGATGAAGCATTAGGCGTTGCCCATGAAGTTATAAAACCTAGATACCATGTAGTGCAAGGTATGCAATCGGGTATTTATCGTGATGTACCACTTGATGGTGATTATGATACAGTTAATATGGGGTATAACCCAGATGGTAGACAAGCAGACGAGTCTGATAATGTAAAAATTACAGAGTATTGGGGTTTAATACCAAAACGCTTTATGAAAAAGAATGTTGACAAAGATGACTTTGAATATACTTCTAAAGACGAACTAGTAGAAGCTGTAGTTACCATAGTAAATGATGAATACATATTGCGTGTAGAAGAAAACGCTTTTATGATGGTAGATAGACCTTTTGTTTCTTACCAACACGACATTGTGCCAAATAATTTCTGGGGTAGAGGGGTTGCAGAGAAGGGATATAATCCACAAAAAGCATTAGACGCAGAAATGAGAGCAAGAATAGACTCATTGGCTATGACAACTACGCCTATGATGGCTGCTGACGCTACTAGACTACCAAGAGGAACTAAATTTGAGATAAGAACAGGTAAAACTGTACTTACAAATGGTAATCCTAGAGAAGCTATCATGCCATTAGATATGGGGCAGACTGACCCTAGTACATTCCAACAGGTAGCTAGTCTACAAAACATGATACAAATGGGTACAGGTAGTTCAGATGTTGCTGGTGGTGGAGATACTGCTAGTGGTATGAGTATGGCACAATCAGCCTCTATTAAAAGACAAAAGCGTACTTTAATGAATTTTCAAAACACATTTCTTATACCAATGATTCATAAAGCTATGTATAGGAAGATACAGTTTGATGTTGATAGATACCCTGTTAGTGATTTTAAATTTGTACCTTATTCTACTATGGGTATTATGGCTAAAGAGTTAGAAATGCAGCAAATGGTACAGATGTTACAAGCTATACCAGCAGAATCACCTGCATTTAATGTTATACTGTTAGCTATGATGCAAAATTCTAGCATACACAATCGCGACCAAATAGTATTTGCCTTGACTCAAGGTCAGGAAGCTAATCCAGAAGCAGAACAAATGCAACAAATGGGCATGCAACTAACAATGCAGCAAGCACAAGCAAACATTGCTAAGACACAAGCTGAAGCACAAGAAGAACAAGCTAAAGCACAATTACATATGGCACAAGCTGGTTCATTACAGCCAAATGAAATGGATGCAATAGAACAACAACAAAACATGCAGAAAACTGCACTTAGTTTAGACAAGATGGCTGCTGATACAGAAAGACAACGCTCTGAAACAGCTAGAAATGTACCAGAAGTAGAACATCTTAAATCTGAAACTTTATTAAACCTAGCTAAAGCAAGAGAAGCTGGGAACAGTAGACCAATTAATACTAGAGTACAGTAACTATGCCAAAGACAGACGAGGCCTTCTTATCTGATAGAATAAACATGACAAGAAGCGAAGGATGGTACGATTTAGTAGAAGAGATAGAGAATTTAGAGAGAAGTATTATTAATTTAGATAATATAAACTCTGAGCAAGACCTTTGGGTAATCAAGGGTCAGTTGCGTGTTATAAACTTTTTATTAAGTTTAGATACTGCAACAAACCTAGCGTTGGAAGAACTCCAAGACGGAAATCCAACATAATTAAACTTCACAACCCTATTTGGGCGGAGAACAAATGAGTATTATAGTAGACGAAGCACCAATGCAAGAACAACCCATAACAGAAACGCAGGTAGAAACACAAGAAACACAAGAAGTAGAAGCGGTAGCTGAAGCAGTACCAGAATACGAAGTACCTACAAAATATGCGGGTAAGTCCATGCAAGAAGTCATTGAAATGCATCAGAACGCTGAATCAGCGTTTGGTAAACAAGGGTCAGAAGTTGGAGAACAACGGAAATTAATCCAAAGTTTGCTTGAAGCACAAAATAAATCGACTACTCAAGTACAAGAGCCACAAGAAGAAGCAGTTAGTTTTGAAGATGCTTTTTATACTGACCCTGCTAAAGCAGTTAACTCAGCTATAGAAAATCATCCAGATGTACTAAAAGCAAGAGAGCAACAAGCCCAACAAGCCAATCAACAACAGTTGAATGTACTTGAAAAGGCATATCCAGACTGGGAAACTCGTGTCGCAGACAAGGCTTTTCAAGATTGGGTAGGTGCTAGTGAAATTAGAAAAGATATTTTCCGTAAAGCAGACGCAGATTATAGGCCAGATTACGCTATTGAGCTCTTTGACATGTATGATAAAGTCAACATGGTTACAAAAACTAAAGAGGTTAAGAAAAGTGAGAAGGCTAAAGTTGATAAAGCATTACGACAAACTGTATCTGAAACTCGTTCCACACAATCTGTCGGTGGCAAAAAAATGTACCGTAGGTCTGATTTAATCAATCTACAGGTAACAGACCCGAACCGTTATGCTTCACTTTCTGAAGAAATACAGGAAGCGTATGCAGAAGGCAGGGTAAAATAATCATTTAATAGGAGAAGAAAATGGCATTTGGTGGCAGTCCAGCAGTAACAAGAGCCGTAGCTAATAACTTCATCCCCGAGTTGTGGAGCGATGAAGTAATAGGTGCGTATAAAAAACAATTAGTGATGGCTAATGTAGTAACAAAACTATCACATAAAGGTAAGAAAGGCGACAAGGTTTATATCCCTGTTCCAGCAAGAGGTGCAGCATCACTTAAAGCAGCAGACACTCAAGTAACATTAAGTGCAGCTACTAACACAGTAATTGGAATTGACATTGCTACTCATTATGAGTATTCAAAGTTGATTGAAGATATTGCTGAAGTACAATCGCTTGCATCAATGAGAAAGTTCTACACAGATGACGCAGGTTATGCACTTGCTACTCGTGTTGATACTGACTTATTTGCACAAGCAGAGGCTTTTCAAGCTGGTACTATAGGTGGTACAGGTAATGCATTGTTCGAGAAGGCAGTAATTGGTAGTGATGGTGCTACTCTTTATACTGGTGGTTCAGACAACGCAGCCGATTTAACTGATGCAGCAATCCGTAAAATGATTCTGACATTAGATAGTGCTGATGTTCCAATGGATAACAGAGTTATGGTTATTCCACCAGTAGCATATAATGAAATACTTTCTTTACCAAGATTTACTGAGCAAACACATATAGGTAACGGTGATGCTATTAAGACTGGTCAAATTGGTATGATTTATGGTATGGATATTATGGTATCTAACAATTGCCCAACTGTAGGAACAAGCAGAGTTGGTGTAATGATGCATAAAGACGCTCTAGTCTTAGCAGAACAAGTTGGTATTCGTTCACAGACACAATATAAGCAAGAGTATTTAGGTGATTTGTTCACTGCTGATACTATCTATGGAGTAGGCGTTCTTCGTGCTTCTTCTGGTGTTGCTTTTGTTGTAGACGCAGCGAACTAAGATAGTTAGTTAAACTGTAACCCCTTCTTACGAGGGGGTTATTTTGAATTAATTATAAAAAGTTGTATGCCATATTACGATTATGAATGTAAAGAAGGACATGTTTTTGAAGAACTATGTTCATACAAAGAAAGGGAATTTAAAAAAGATTGCCCAGAATGTGGTAAAAAAGGTAAAGTTATATTAACTATTAATAGTGATATACGCCCTACCTTTGGATATGACTCAACATTATTTACGCAAAGAGAAAAGAAACGAGTAAGCGAAACTAAAAACGGACATTATAAGGATAAATTTAGTGGACATATTTAAAGATACTTGTGCTCCAGAGCATTTAGCAGATTCATTAGAAGTTCAAAAGATTAAAAATCAAGTGCGTTCTTTATGGGAGGCATTACTTCGTGCTACTTATGAAAAAGAATATAAGTATCAAGTAGAAACTGATGATAAGTTTATGACATTAGAACACTACATGGATGATAATGCACTTATATTTAATAACGAAGAGCAGCCAGAAGATGAAGCTGATAACTTATTATTAATGTTTGAAGATATGATAATGCCTAAAGAAGAACTTGAGTCTGTAGGTAGTGGTTCTAAAGCACCTACTTATGGTTCTACAAGTTTACAAGCTAACAAAGACACATCTAAAGTAGCTGCAAATAAATACAATCCAGAATTTGCATCAACAAAAACACCAAGCGATTCTGAAACAAAAGCAACTTCATCAACTTATGATAAACCAAAAGATGGAAAAACTTTAACATCTAAAACACATGAGCGTTCTTTTTCTTCTATTCAAGAAATTGAAGATTACTTAGAATTAGAAAGACAAAGACTTTTAAAACATGTAGCACAGAGAAATAAAAAATTTGGAGTACAACTATAATGCCAAAAAGGATGCATTGGAGAAAGCAGAAATTACTAAATGCTGCAAGATTTAGAAGAATATACGATGGACAATTTACCCCTTCGGCAACAAATGCAATAGAATTTTTGACAGAAGGAAGCACTAATCAAGAAGGATTACCAAGAGAAGATTACGATTACATAGTACACGAAACACTAAGAGATGCAAATGACGATAACAATTTACATTACATAATAGCGGAGCAAGACTAATGGCACAAATTAAAGTATCAGCACTAACAGCAAAAACAAATACAGCAGGTAGTGAGGAACTACTAATTAACGATGGTGGTACTTCTAAGAAAGTAACCATTACAAATGTCTTGCCAGACGATTCAGTATTAAACAAACACATAGCAGCAGGAGTTGTAGGCACTACAGAAATTGCAGACAACGCAATCACTTCAGCTAAGATTGGAGTTGATGTTATTGTAGCAGCAGACTTAGCTAACAACTCTATTACAGTAGCAGAGTTATCAAACAACGCAGTAACAACAGCAAAGATTTTAGATGACAATGTAACAGCAGCTAAGTTAGCCAACTCAATTAATACTGATATAGCTACTGGCGTTACAGGTAACACAACAGCTAACGCAGCACTACCTAAAGCTGGTGGAGCTATGACAGGCGCTATAACAACTAACAGTACTTTCGATGGTGTTGACATAGCTACTAGAGATGGAGTATTAACTTCAACTACAGCTACCGCAGCAGCAGCTCTTCCAAAAGCTGGTGGGGCAATGACTGGAGCAATTACCACTAATAGTACATTTGATGGTAGAGACGTAGCTGCTGATGGCGTACTTGCTACTAATGCTATGCCTAAATCTGGCGGTGCATTTACTGGTAATGTAACAACTAACGGTTTAATAGATACTCGTGATGTTGCAGCAGATGGTGTTTTAGCAACTAATGCTCTTCCAAAATCAGGCGGTGCGATGACAGGTGCTATTACAACGAACTCAACATTTGACGGAGTTGATGTTGCAGCAGCCAGTACATTGGCAACAAACGCTATGCCAAAAGGTGGAGGTGCTTTTACTGGAGCAGTAACCACTAACTCTACTATAGATGGCAGAGATGTTGCAGCAGACGGTGTCTTAGCAACTAATGCATTACCTAAGTCGGGTGGAGCTATGACAGGAGCAATCACTACCAATTCAACATTTGATGGTGTTGATGTTGCAGCAGCAAGTGTATTAGCTAGTGCTGCACTACCTAAAGGTGGCGGTGCTATGACAGGAGCTATAACTACAAACTCTACTTTTGATGGTGTAGATGTTGCAGCTGCTAGTACATTAGCTACTAATGCATTACCTAAAGGTGGTGGCACTATGACAGGTGCTTTAGTAGTTTCAAGTAGTGCAGTTGCAGGAACAATTACAGATACATCTAACACAGGTAATGTAACACTAGACTTTAGTGCAGACAATAACTTTGTCTTAACGCTTACAGGTAATACTATATTAGTTAACCCTAC
>ENA-ORXF01002639-ORXF01002639.1-marine-metagenome-genome-assembly--contig:-NODE-2639-length-10552-cov-20.646205_pt1 | contig 10552 bp, 12 predicted proteins | sample MGYA00237864_ERZ511476 | MGnify/ENA primary metagenome ERZ511476 (study PRJEB26306, sample SAMN06343908) | marine metagenome | isolation source: coastal waters | place: Atlantic Ocean: West Antarctic... | reverse complement strand
ATACTTTAAGTGTGCACGATAAGTGCTAGAAGGTGACATTTACTATATTAGCAATGTCAGTAATGGTGCGGACGGAGCGAAATGTAAAGTGCTCACTGCCTACTACCAGAACCAATCCACCTGAACTGTAAGACTTTCCGACCATACAATAGGCCTTTCAGCTGGTCAACAAGGCATTAAATGTATGTAAGTCTTGAGTGCAGTTTCGGAAACCCCCACATCAGGTGAAGCACAGGCACTTCCCCACGTAAAACACCCAATTAAGGTGTCACTCAAACGTCCCATAGAAGGCCTCTGAGGGTGCCTGTGAGACTGTTAAAAACTACCAATGCTACGACTCTAAAGGTGCAATCACACCGCCACTACTGCCTCAGAAGCTCTCAAATATGCCTCGGGGGTGCAGGGACCATAGGGGGTGCCTACGTTATTATACTCACGCTCCACAACACACGGTCTATTTTAAAAGTGTAAACCACTTGCTTGTTACACTTGAGGTAAGGTTTCGTATTTAGCGGTATTGGGTGTGTTCGTTGCTGTAGGAGTACGTGTTGGCATTGGAGGTGCTTCCACGTTAAATACCTCATTTGAGGTAGGCAGATTAACCTTCATAGGTCATGGCTGTGCTACACAGATCGTGGGGCACCTTAGGTGCTGTAGGGTGCTTCATAGTATGAGAGGGCATGAATTGTGGGGTGTTTAGGTATTCATGTTAGGTGTGGGTGGTTTAACTACCATCTTAGGTAAGCAGATTAAGTCTTTATTGGTTGGGTGGTGGAGTGGAATGGGGGGTTAGGTGTTCATGTTAGGTGTTGGGGGTTATGCCTAACATTTATCTTTTCTATTTTTATATGATGTTTTGAGTTGTGACTTTACTACTTCTTCCACAATAACAGTGGTAACAATTGCAGCAACACTATCTTTGCCACCAGAGATAAAAAATCTAATCAAGGGGTATAAAATAAAACATGGGGCAAATAAAATTACCAAAGAAAGACCAAAGAGCATTTCGTGCGCTATTACAAGATATAAACCAAGAGGAATAAATAAAAACCCACATAGCAAAATAAATGATGTTTTAACTCTGCGTATTTCTTGTCGCTCATTTAGCGTGGTAACAGTTTCAAATATCATGTAATACATCCTGACAACGTTCAACTAGATTACCAAAGTAATTGTTTTTGTAGAAAATGTAAATAATTCAATTTGTGTAAAACAACGTATGCCAGCATGAAGTTAGTTTATAAATGTAGTTAAAAACAGTATTCTTCTATTAACTACCTTATTCACAGAGAAAGTGTGTGCTGAGACATTCGTAGATTGCTCTAAGCAAGACATACAAAATTTCAGTGGACAAAAGAGTGATATGAGGCTAACAATCTAATGAGGATATTTATATGGCAGCAATTAAAAGCCTCATGATTAAAGTATTTGTGATGGTAAGCCTCCATATTATAGCGACAACACTATTTCTATCATATAAAAATCACGAAGGGTTTTGGTGGAAAATGGGCCCGCTATATGCAACGAATGGGGTTTTACCGATGTTACTTTTTATTGGTAGTTTCTCAACATCAGTGCTGCTATTTATGGCTATCTGGAAAATGATAATTTCTGTAATCAATGTCAAAGGTCATAGATTTATAACAGTTGCCACTCAAATTTTAGTGACATTATTATTCTGTTACTTTGCACTACTCCTGAATGTAATTATTGCCAGTTTTTTAGCAACTTCTTTTGGTTTTGGCCCCTTTGGTGGTCAGTCGGGGGGATAGTACCCTGCTCCCTGCTCAACTTGGAACGCTTCAAGCCTCTTTATGACAGTCACCCTCAAGCCCATTCAAGATGTCATCCGTACTAATTGAAACTGGCTCACCGTCACCAGACGGATAAGGCATCTTACTCTCTAACTTGATGCCTATCTCCTGACCAAAGCAGTCTCTGCTGATGCTATAAGGTAGCACTCAAACCGCCACTGTGGGGCCTATATCCTATAAGGTATATAATAGGTTCTAGGCCCCACAAGAGATGGATCTAGGTGTCGGGCTTAGATGTAAGGGCTGAATCTGCAATCTGCAAGTCTCTGACTTCGCCCCAACCAGAACCTTCTATTAGTGGGTCACCCTGTTCAAGTAAAACCTGCCACTTATCCAGCGGCACTGACCCTGTGATGAGTTGAATTCCAGTGGCATCTTCTAGGCGTTCAGTGAAGCCCATATCCGCTATGAAAAGGTGTTTGTGGGTATTCCATCTGTCATTGTTAAGAGCCTTAAATTCGACAGTAAATGAACTTGCTTTATAGAGTGACGGTATAGACTTGAGTGATTCCCCCAAATAAACGTGGCTTTTATGCAAAGCCTTTTTTGCAGCGTTGTACGTATCAAATAAATCAGGCCTCATCTTTAGTAATCCTGTTGGACTTAACGGTATGTTCTTATTTCTAATCAGTTCAACTTCTAGACGGTCAAGCAATAGCTCATCAAATCTAACATAACGATCAACTGGGATTTCCACAGGTAAGTTGCTTAACAAAAACACTTGCTTTACATACTTTGAATACACTAATCGTAATCGAGCAATCGACTGTGTTGTTTCGGCTCTCTAAACTGCCCGTGTAATCTTTCAATACGTGGGTCAGTGTATGAACGAGCATATATACCAGACTGTGGAGATGTGTTCCTATCAGACTGAAGGTAGTTTTTCAGCTCTAAACCTAAGTTGATGTTCTCCGCTTCTTGTGGATTAATGCTGGCTGCAGGATCATGCTGAAGTGCTATATCATCATCCCAAAACAATGCTCTAGCCTTCAGGTCCATACTATTAAGGGGTGGTTGGTTGCGCCCTGTTATGAATATCACTGAGCATTCTTGTGCAGCATTGCTCCCTCTAAGATTGCCAAAGTTATTTAAGAATACAGATTCATTTAACTTAGGGTGCGCCTCTAACGCTTTAATAAGCTCTTTATGAGCAACACACAATGGCTTCTCGCCTAACTCTGCCCATACGTTTAGGACATCAACTAAGCGATCAATATTGTCTTCACCACTGTTCCATGAAGTATTACTGCCTGTTTTATCATATACCTGTGTAACAAAACCCTGTTGGCGTACATCTATCCGTCTGAAATTGATAGGGCCAAGGACTTTTTCCATCAAGGTGTGATCTGCTGTTGCGTCTAAAATAAGCAAAGATGCTGTTTCTGGTACACATAAATCTTTCACATAGGTCAGCCTGACTGAATCATCTGCTGGATCATAAAGGATTCGTTCTGGATTATGGCGACTCTGAATGTCCAATTCTTCTTGTAGTATCCTGACCAGATTTGTGAGATTACGATGAAGGGTGGCTGTGTCGAACTGTCGCCTAGGCCCATTAGGGCTAACAGGATCAAAGCTCACGTTTGGCTTTAGCGCCTCAAGGTCTATAAGGCTAAGTTCTGAAGAAGTTATGCCATACCCCCTTAAAACCTCGAGCAAAGGCTCTCCGTCTTGCAGTGCTTCATTTACGATGCGTCCAAGCCTAGGAAGTTGATCAGTGACCACGTTGTTACGAATTGCCACCATTGGAATCGTCACGTCTTGGAACAACACCCCCCAGAATGATTCATCGATGATAGCGATGTCAGGGCTCACTTGAAGTGGATTACGAGGGAGTGTTAGGTAATTATGCACCATGATATGAATGACATTTTCATCTTTCTCAATCATGTCAGGTTCAATAAATTGTTGGATGTACGGGCAATCAGAATAATGAACGCAAAGGTTATCTCCAGATTTACAAGCATTGTTAAAAACACCAATACTGGCATCTTGAAGTGATTTTACGTAGTCCTGCCGGAGACAAAGACCGCCTAAGGTGCTGTTTGATGTGCCTGTTCTGGGTTGGACATGGATCACTCTTGCATTGACTGGGGTTGTGCCTGTAAGAGAATCTGCCCAATCTGCAGCAATATCATGCCTCGGTACATACACTTCGACTCGTATGCCAAATGAGCGAGTCATCAAGCTTTTTAAATGCGCTATTGCCTGTCGTGTTTTACCTGCCCCCATTGTGACACGGAGTACTGTCGTGTCAGGTTTACCGTCTGAGTCAAAGAAGTCACTTAACGCTTCATCAAGCAGCTGCGCACCTGACTCTGAGTTTACAAACGAAGGCTTGGTACCTTCCGTAGGCGTAGGCTGGAGTATATGGACATCTTGCCTTCCATTGAACTGGTACGTTCCTTGTTCAAGTTCTGCAAGTCGGCTTTGCGCTTTCTGTAATGCGTCATCATATGACCACTTGTTGTCGGTTAGATCTGCTTCGTCAGAAAAAAGGGCCCATGTCTGATCTGTTAACTCTTTTATAGTCGGCTTCGCTTTCTGCCCTCTCACGGTTAGCTTTGCGGCTTGAATGCTGCACTCAAACAAAAATCGTTCCCTCCCGTCAATAACAAGGCCAGTATTCTCATCCCTCACAATTTCTTGCGGATCTATCGTACCCATCTTATTGACTTGACGGTGTACTGTGGAAGTCTTGGCATCCAACACTTGTAGCTGCAAGGTGTCAGGAGCTTGAACGGCAATAACATCATACCCAGCATTAAACATACCCGATCGATTAGGCCAAGGATCAACCGCACCATCAAGAAAGATTGGGTTAGCCGTATAGTGTGGCTGTACAGTTCTGAAAAGGGAAAGATCAACTGGTGATTCACTGAACCACGCTCTCATCTGTGCATTTGAAACAGGTTTGCTCAACCAGTACCAAAGGTGAACTCGTATTTTACCTACCTTGATGCCCATTGAAGATGAAAACTGATACCAGCAGTCTGATACCTTGAATGCGTCTGGTAATAATTGTGATACATATTTTATAAGGTCAATAGGTGGTGACTGCCCATCAATAAAACTATCAGGAATATCGACCTCATCAATGTCGAGCAAACACCACTGGCAATCCACTTCTTCAAAGTTAGCAGGGCTATCTTCCTTTGCTTTCGCCAACCGCCTTAATCCAGATGGTTCGCGACCATCAATCAGGCCGCCTCGTATGATGAATTTCTTATGCTCTCCTTCAAGTGACCGAACCAGATTAGCTAAATCAGTAAGGCAAGTAATCGGGTGTCGAGAAGCTGTGTGTAATAAACTGTGTTTTGTCTGACTTAGCTGATGTTCCCCATCAATTTGCTTAACAACCTTTGTTGCAGGGATATCGGACTCGTTGATTAAAATAGTAACGTAGGTAGCCATAATAGAGACGCCTTTAACAGAGTGGCTTTATTCTAAGATAAAATAAGTTCATCTAAAGCTCAACTATGTAGGCTCTTTGAATATTACTAGATCGTTAAAGTCATCACAGCTGTCAAGTCTAATCATCGTGAAAATGTTACTGTACTACCCACACACGAACCGTTGATAATAAACATACTTGATGAGTTAGAGCACTGGATCAGTGCAGGTAGCCCCAGAATACGAATATACGTGTTATGAGAATAGGGAACTGTATAAGGTATTGATAATGCTATTTTGGTCACTTATTGCAACGGTGACTAAAGTTGCGACGATTGCAGATCCAAGCATCAATCCTATACCCATTTTCAAACTAAGACGATTCTGAGCATCGCCTTTATCAGGTATCGATTCGATTACACTCAGTCGATCGCTAATTTCCTTTATATCTGGCCCTAAATCACTACCTCTGATATCTGATTGTGCAGCGTAGTTGAATGCAACTGCGATGGCATAATTATTACTGTGTGATATAGATATTTGGAAGTCGGAGAAAAAGGGTTGTCCATTACTATCATGCTCCACTGCAATTGAAGCGAATGTGAGAGCTGGATTATCAGATGCTTTGATGACAGCTTCTTTGGCCGCAAACAAACCAGCCAGGGTCTGTCGAGGTATAGGCTTAGCTTCAGCGTATGCAATTTCTTTTTGACTGAAAATGCTGATTAAAAAGTCATCTGTCTTATAATCGATTACCTCGCTGGGAAAAAGTTCGCCAATGTCTTGAATATCAATACCAAGTCCTTTATGACTACCTATGGATGTCAGTAAACGTGGCTCAACTACATTTAGAGTTGCTTGCTCTAAATTAGTATTTTCCTCATCTAGGAGAGGGTTCAGCCCCTTACTTGAGCACCAAGCGAGAAATCTACTACGCTGAGCGGAACTCAAACTATCCATATTAATGGAATCAAAATCTCCGCCGGTTAGGCGATTGAAATACTCTTGTGCATCTGTCATTTAATTACCAGCCTTCAAAACAAGTTCTACAAATCAATTTTTCACCACTTTCATCATCGAGCTTAATTAACCCTCTGTTACCCATGGTTTTCTCTTCAGATAGCGTTTTAGAACAGAAAAAACACTCCTTTTCTGGTGAAAAAGAATTTCCACCTATGCTGAAATAGAGTTCTATCCTTCGCTTTAACTCTGCTAAAAATGATGAAAACCGCTTACCTTCAGATACTCTATGATCAAACGTTCCATAAATGTGAAACCCATTAATCGATTTAGTTATTCCAAGTATGAACGCCTGGTGGCCGTTTATCAGAGGCAACACAAAATCGACATCAGATGAAGATAAGTCACTAACCGTGAAGGTGGTAGGTAATAAGTCTGTGGACTTTAGTGAGTTTTCATCAAACCGAGAAATTACTGCACATAAAGCAGACTGCACATCATTTAATGTCTGGATAGATGTGAGACTTACAACTGTGAGATTACTTACGCTATCGAAGGCAACACCAGGTACAACTTGATCATACAGTCCGACTTCGCCGTCTCCACGGTAATATGAATTCAGATCTTGATATAGTTTTCTTAATAAATTAGAAGCTTCGTATACAATCAAATCAAGTATCATACCGTCGAAAACTAAATTTGACACCCTTCGCTTTTCGACTTCTAAGTTTATTCCAATCGTAGAGTTCAAATAAGTTGAGTTTTTGTTTAACGCCGCAATTTCTAATTTTTTTCTATTAGATATTAACTTCGTGACGCTACTCAACTCTGATTCGACCGCCTTTACTTCTTGTCTTTCCCTATGCACATATTGTGGTGCTTTTTCTGCGTCCAGAAAGTCTTTTGAAGTTAGCCACTTAGAATTACGTTTAGGTTTCACGCCTTGCTTTAATAATCTGGAGGCCTCCTCACTAACCATAAAAACGTCTGATAGTTCGTCTGAGGCTAGGCCAGAATTAAGGGGCTTCGAGTCAGGCATAGGTATCGTAATCAAGCTCCCACTATTATTACCACAGTCCTCCATTGATTCACCTACAACACAAAATACTTCATCAACAGCAATCATATTATCTTTGTGTATGGTCTTCTCATATGTAATAGTGCCAGCGCAAGGAGATGGTACATCCACTATAGCCTTAGATGTCTCGAAAGAAATTAATATTTCTCCAGTTTCGACGATATCGCCAGAAGATCTATGAATGTCTACTATTAAGACTTGGTCATCATTTGCATTTTCCCGAGGTATGCGCACTTCCATTTTCAACTTGCTCCAAGATTCTTGATGGCTACTATAATATCATGTAGCGAAATAAGATTTTCTGCTTCTAATGCTTTGTTAGAAGGTATCGAGACAGGGTCGCTAGAGACGGTGATTGCTGAAATTCCTGGGAAATTCTGTACCAGCTTAGAAACAACACCATCAGCCCACCCATACTCAGCAGTACTCTCCTCAACCACAACAACTTTGTTAGATTTAACTAGAGACCGTTCGAAATGATTTAGCGGTAAAGGATGCAGTAATTGAGGTGCAATTATTTCAAAAACAGTATCACTTTTTTGGAATATTTCTTCGTAGTTGTCGGCTAATAACCTAGCAAGGTATCCGTGAGCAATAACCGTAACCTCAGGAGAAACTAGAGTAGGTTTAATCTTGACCGAGCCAAATGCGCCGCCAATTAATTCTACATTCAGTTCTTTTTTAGGTTGAAAAAGAAAAGTAGAGTAATCTGTTTTGTTCTCAATTACGATAGTGGGGCACTTTAAATCTGATACTGCTGCTATAACGGCCTTCGGGTCAACCAATGAAGAAACCGATACGACGGCCGTGTTATCAATACCCAGCAAGAACTTCTCTAAACTTTGAGAGTGAGTTGGGCCGTAACCACGTCGCCCCCCCATAGGGGTTCGAATTACAACGCTACATGAAAATTGTTTCCCATACATATGGTGAAACTTGCTTGCATTGTTGATTAATTGATCCATTGCATTGACCACAAAATCACCGAACATTATCTCTGCAAAGCATTTGCCGCCAGCGAGGTCGATTCCAATAGCCACACCAGTTAATCCAGCTTCACTGATCGAAGTTGAAAGCACTCTATCTGGGTATTTATCAGAAAAGCCTTTTGTGATTTTGTATGCGCCACCATAAGGATCTGCAATGTCTTCGCCGATAAAAAAGGCACCATTGGTGAGCGACTCGCCATAGGCTTTGTTAAGAGCCTTTACCATCGACAATTTGGGGTTTTTTAACGGTGCAGTTTTATTACTATACTTTCGGGGTAATTGATCAGCGTTATACGTTCCGTAATTCAATACGTCAGTATTTGAAAGTCGACTAGTTACGTAATCTTGCACCTCGGCAGATATAGTTTTAAATTGGCCCTCAAAATCAAGGTTATTTCTCAAAATATTTAACAAGTCTAATCGTTCAAATCTTTCAACTTCCTCTTTATCACGATCATCATCACCTTTAGAGTGGGCTTTAAGCCTATAAGTGTCAATTTTTATAAGTGCAGGTTTAGACTGTTCCGAGACGTACTGTACTGCAGTGCGGCAGGTTGTAAAAAGGTGATCTAAGTCCCAAGTGTTTGTTTCAAAATACTCTAATCCAAAAGCTTTAGCTCTTAGTTCAATAGACCCTGAAACTCCCTGTGATTGAGGTGTGGACTGGCTGTAATAATTATTCTCACAAACAATTAACTGGGGTGATGAAAGTATTGATGCTAGGTTGAACGCTTCATATACAACCCCTTCTCCAAGCGTTCCTTCACCGATAAATGAAACTGAAATACCGGGTTTGTTTTTCAATTTATTGTACAAAGCTACGCCTGTTGCTACCGGTAATAGAGAGCCTTGTGTTCCATTCGAGATAAAGTTTTTGTTGAATAGGTGCTGGCTACTGCCAATTCCTTTGGATACGCCTGATTCAAGGCCAAGCAATTCATCCACCAACCCTTTCCAATCTCCCGTACGGGCAATATAATGGCCATGGCAACGGTGGTTTGAAGTGATCCAGTCATGGACAGAAAGTGCATCAGAGATCGCAAGTCCAGTTAATTCTTGTCCTATGCAGGTGTGTACAGTACCACTAACCTTTGACTCAGCAAAAAGACTCAAAAGAGATTCTTCTACAACTCTAATGCGCCATGCTTGTAGTATATGTTTGCGATATTTTTCAATTATATCAGGACTAGATTTTTTAGACGCGACTCTATGTAATTGAGCTATAAGTGAATTCTGTATTTCGTTTAATTGTGTCAATTTCTTTTCATTTCCATATGAGTTTGAGCATTATAGGGTATTCCCACAGCGACTTATCCAAATCAAACTTGAGCGATTATAGAGCCACTAACTAAGTGTGTAATTATGATGTTATTGTATATTACATTTTATCACACTTAAACCCGACACCTAAACCCATCTCTTGTGGGGCCTAGAACCTATTATATACCTTATAGGATATGGGCCCCTCAGTGCCGCATTTAAGTCTTACCGAATCATATTCTCCCAATCCGTCTTATCCACCTTAACAGCCCTCACCGAAGGCCTCACAACAACACCCTTCACCTCACCCCCAAACCCAAGTGATTGCATCTCAACTTCAACACCTGCATTGCTGGGTGCCTGTTTATTCATAGCCAAGAGCTTTGTAACATCGCCTGTACTGCTCGTGTCAGATTCGTAGCCGTACTTATCTTCAAACTGGTCACCCAGTTTAGCCAATTCAAAACCTGTTAAAGATAATAATTGATTGATATTAGTGTTCATAATTGAGTCCTTTTATGGGGGTATTTACGCCTTCAGAATAGATGGCACGGTACTTACAGTTATATCCACAGAAGCTAATATGTCAAGCATTTATCAAGGGTATTTGAATATTAATACCTTCCCTGCTTTACCTCCAATGCAGTTCGTACTCCTACAGCAACGAACACACCCAATACCGCTAAACACGAAACTCTACCTCAAGTGTAACTAGCAAGTGGTTTACACCTTCAAACACCTCGTGTGTTGCAGAGGCTATGAATATAACGTACGCCACCCCTATGGCCCCGCCCACCCCCTAAAGTATATCCGTGTACTCCTGAGGTGCTGGTGACAGTGTAATGGCTTACCTTTAGAGTCGTAGCATTGGTAAGTTATAGCAGCCTCACAGGCGCCCTCAGAGGCCCTGTGCTGGACGCTTAAATGCCACCTTTAGTGCTTATTTTACTTGGGAAGTGCCTGTGTTTCACCTGATGTGGCGGGTTAACTGGCGGGTATTTAACTGTAGTAGTTTCTGCAGTAGTTTCAAACAAGATTGACCCAGCTGAAAGCCAGTA
>ENA-ORXF01002638-ORXF01002638.1-marine-metagenome-genome-assembly--contig:-NODE-2638-length-10556-cov-4.897605_pt1 | contig 10556 bp, 8 predicted proteins | sample MGYA00237864_ERZ511476 | MGnify/ENA primary metagenome ERZ511476 (study PRJEB26306, sample SAMN06343908) | marine metagenome | isolation source: coastal waters | place: Atlantic Ocean: West Antarctic... | reverse complement strand
AAAGCCGGCAATCAAGTTAAGCAGCGTGCTTTTTCCACAGCCAGAAGGGCCAATCATCGCCATGACTTCGTTCTTAGCTATATCAATATTAACGTCGTAGATGGCCTGTTTGTCACCGTAGAAAACATTGACATTGCGCATTGTCATTTTAGCGTTTTGACTAAAACTCTGACCCACGGTAACTTTGTGATCATCAACATCTAGGCCATGTCCAGACGCAATTTTAGGCGCAATTGTTTGTCTATTAATTGAGGCCTTTTTGTTTATCACAGGTACTGCAGTTGTATCTTTTACACCCATTACTTTATTCCTTTTTACCAACGGCGCTCTAAACGCTTTCGCAGCCAGACGGCCGATGTATTCATAATTATTAAAAAGGTTAGCAATACCATAATGGCTGCAGAAGTCTTCTCAATAAAGGCTCTTTCTGGACTATCCGCCCAGAGGAAAATTTGTACTGGCAGTACCGTTGCGGGGTCCGTGAAACTACCCGGAATATCAACAATGAACGCAACCATACCAATCATTAATAATGGTGCTGTTTCGCCTAAGGCCTGTGCCATGCCGATAATTGCGCCCGTCAGCATGCCCGGTAGCGCCAGCGGCAATACGTGATGCAGCACCATCTGAACCTTTGATGCACCCATACCCAGAGCGGCTTCACGGATCGACGGTGGTACCGATTTAATCGCCGCGCGGCTGGTGATAATAATCGTCGGCAACGTCATTAACGTCAGCACCAGTCCTCCGACAATAGGTACCGATCTTGGTACATGAAAGAAATTAATGAAAATAGCTAAACCTAACAGTCCAAAAATAATTGATGGGACTGCCGCCAAGTTATTAATATTGACCTCAATAAAGTCCGTCCATTTGTTTTTTGGTGCGAACTCTTCCAAATAAATCGCTGCTGCTACGCCGATAGGAAACGATAACATTAGGGTGAGTACCAAGGTTAGTAGTGAACCCATCACTGCCCCGCGTATACCGGCTTGCTCAGGTTCTCGCGAATCACCGCGTGTAAAAAGATTAATATTAAACTGTAATTCAATTAAACCCTGCTGATGTAACCCTTCTATCCACTGCACTTGCTTGCTAGAAAGCCTGGCCGCATAGGCATCACCTGCCAACCAAGACTTAAAATAGGTATCTATGTCATCATCGGCAAGGATCCAAATAGATTCTTTCCTGCCCAAGAGGTGAGGATTAGCCACAAGACGATCTTTTAAATCAAATCCAGCACCACTACTGAGTAAATTATTTAATCGACGTTTATCGCTTCTTCCCGACACATTGGGAAATTTTTCTCGCAAAGCAACTTTCGGCAGCGCTTGCCAATTGCCCGCAATCATTTGTTCCGCGTCAGTTAAGTTATTAATATCAATAAGCGCTTGGTCATAGTGAACCTCTAACTTAATATAGGTGGCCTTAAAAGCACCATGACCTTTGCCGATAATATCAAAAAATAGTGTCGCTACTGCCGCCAAACCAATAAACACAGCTAATCGACCATACCAACGGAATCGAGCTTCAGAACGATTCCTCCGCTTCAGGGAATGTTGGATTTTGATTAAATTTTCCGTCTGTTTACTCATACTGTTCTCGATATTTCTTAACGATATGTAGGGCAAAAATATTTAGCATTAGGGTGACCATAAAAAGCATTAAACCCAATGCAAACGCCGCCAGTGTTTTGGGGCTGTCAAATTCTTGGTCGCCGGTTAGAAGTGTCACAATTTGTACCGTAACGGTCGTCACCGAGTCTAGTGGATTGGCCGTTAAATTGGCGGCCATTCCAGCGGCCATGACCACAATCATGGTTTCACCGATAGCACGTGATACCGCAAGCATAATACCGCCCACAATACCGGGCAGTGCCGCAGGGATAACAACTCGACGTATAGTCTCAGACTGCGTTGCTCCCATGGCCAATGAACCATCCCGCATAGATTGTGGAACTGCGGTAATAACATCATCAGCCAATGAGGAAATAAAGGGGATGATCATAATGCCCATGACGCCACCCGCGGCCAGTGCGCTCTCTGATGAAACAGAGACTCCAAAGCTATTGCCCAAATCTCGCAAGAATGGGGCAACGGTTAATGCGGCAAAAAAGCCGTACACTACGGTGGGGATGCCGGCTAGAACTTCTAGCGCAGGCTTAGCAAAATTACGTACATTTTTACTCGCATATTCCGCTAAGTAGATCGCTGACATTAACCCAACGGGAACGGCAATCACCATGGCCACCGCAGATACTAGTAAAGTTCCTACAAATAAAGGAACTGCTCCGAAACTGCCAGAGGAACCTACCTGGTCTTCACGGATAGCCGTTTGGGGGCTCCAATCCAAGCCAAAAACAAAATCATAAATGGGCACAGACCTAAAGAACTGAATAGATTCAAAGAGTACTGAAAGAACAATACCTAAGGTGGTAAAAATAGCCACGCAGGCTGAGGCAAGTAACAAATTCTGTATGACTCTTTCAACCACAGGACGCGCTCTAAACTCGGCACTGATTTTACTCCACCCCCAAAACAAGCCCATGGTAGATAGCACAAATGATAAGGCTGTCAGTGCCCACTGAGATATCAGTTGCAGCGATTGCATATGATCAGCTGCGTCAAGTAGCGAGTCACTCCGTCCCGTGCGCGGTAATATCCCATCAGCCAGATTACTGACCTTATTTAATAGCAGATTATAACTGGCGGTATCGATCGGTATTATATCGGCCGCAACCGAACCAATAACAAGACTATTAATGATCGGACCATCAAAAATCATCCATAGGCCAAGTATGGCTGCAGAGGGCAATGCACACCAAAGTGCAACGTGCATTCCATAATAAGAGGGCAGCGAATGTAACTTGCGTATACCACCAAGTGGCCCCGCAATCGCTAAAGAACGGCCACGGCCTAAATAGAACGCAACCGTGCCGAAACCAATCAGTAGAATAAGAATGTTAGTTGCTTGCATGTCGTTTACACCATCTCTCAGAAATAGAAAAGCCCAGCTCAACGAGCCAGGCACTACTGGGGTAACACATGTAACTTATTTCAGTGCTTCGTTACCACTCATGGTCACTAAATTACGGGTATTTTGACCCATCAGATTTCGCTCTTTAATGGGCAGTGGAATCATTCCTTTCTCGGCTAAATACCCCTCTACACCCCAAGCTCGCTCACTGGTGAACTCTTTTAGATAACCCATCATGCCTGGCACTACACCAACATGAGCTTTCTTCACATAAAAGAATAGCGGTCGAGATATAGGATATGATTTGTCGGCAATCGATTCAAAGGTAGGCTCTACCGACTCAATACTGGCCCCCTGAACTTTGTCAGCGTTCTGATCTAAGAAGCTAAACCCAAATATACCCAGAGCTGCAGGATTAGCCTCAAGCTTTTGAACAATAAGATTGTCATTTTCACCCGCTTCAATGTAGCGACCATCTTCACGTACAGTATGGCAAACCTGTTTATAGGTGTTTTTATCAGTCTTTTTGAGCGCTGCTATCCAAGCAATTTTCTTACAGCCACCCTCCATGCCCAACTCAACAAATGCATCGCGAGTACCCGATGTTGGAGGAGGACCTAAGACTTCAATATCAATATCAGGCAGTAACGGATTGATCTGCTTCCAGTTCGTGTAAGGATTGTCAATTAGCGATCCCTCAGTATCTCCTGGTACCTTGGCGGCTAACGCCAAAAAAATATCTTTTCGACTTAGGTTGATTGACTTAGCATCAACAGAGTTGGCTATGACAATACCGTCATAGCCAATTTGAACCTCAATGACATCTTTAACGCCATTTTCCTGACATTTTTTAAATTCAGACATCTTAATGCGCCGTGAAGAATTAGTAATATCAGGATAGTTAGTTCCCACTCCTGAACAAAATAACTTCATACCACCGCCCGAACCGGTAGATTCAATTTTAGGCGTCGCTTTACCTGTAGACCGTCCATAACGCTCAGCAACCACTGTTGAGAAAGGGTAAACCGTCGATGACCCGACTACCTCAATATTATCCCGCGCAAATACATTGGCTGTCATAAGTAGCCCTGCTAAAACGCTAATGGTCGGCAGTGCAATTTTCAATTTACTCATAAGAAACTCCTGAAAAGCTGTTAATATTTTTAAAAGGTCAAATAGGTGTAGTCAATGAGCGTTAGGATATTCAATTTATATGACAGAAATATGACAAACCTCAGTATTAAAAATATTTTTGGATGTCATATTTCTGTCATAATTTCGTCCTATATTTGCCGCTAAATTGTCGTGCGAGTGGTATGGCAATTGAGGGAGGCGTTAGCCTTAAGAAACATTAGTGAGTTAGGATACAAGTATGAGAAAACTATTATTAACATTGGCCATCTTGGTCACACCTTATAGCCTTGCCAGCGGACCTATTGATGGCAAGGTATATGGTAAAGCCAATCTTTCAGTGGTAAACCAAGATTTTGGGTCTTATGACGAATGGACGCTAAATAGCAACGCGTCACGTCTAGGCTTAAAGGGTAAGACTGAGATTTCTGACGGCTTGGAAATCGTCTATCAAGCAGAATATGAAATCTGTATTGATAGTGGTGACTGCAAGGGACAAACCTTTAAACAGCGTAATACTTTCGTAGGTATCAAAGGCGGCTTTGGCATGGTTTCGGTAGGTAAACATGACTCCCCTACCAAGCTTGCTGCAGGAAAAGTAGATTTATTCAATGATCTTGAAGGTGACATTAAAAATGCCTTTGAAGGAGAGAATCGGCTGTCAAATATCATTGCATACACATCACCCACAATGAATGGCTTTACGACTACGTTAGCAATGATTCCAGGTGAGGGCGCGGACGTAGATCAAGACGGGCAAGATGATACTGGACTGAGTGATGGGTTGTCATATTCAGTCAATTACACCAAAGACAGTATCTATCTTGCTATTGCCGGTGATCAAGATGTCGATAAGCAAGATCTACTTCGCTTTGTTGCACAATATCAAATAGACGCACTTAAACTGGGCGTTATGTACCAACAAAATGAAGACAATCTAGGCACCAAAGATGAGTCTGGATATTTTGTTAGCGCAGCCTACAAGCTTGATAACAATATAACGCTGAAAGCACAATACGGTGCCATCGAAGATGATGTCGACGGCGACGAAGAACAGACTCTGTCTTTGGGTGCGGATTATAAGTTAGCTAAAAATACTAAGGTATTTGCCTTTTACACAAACAATACTGACTCCGCAATCGACTCAAATGATGATGAATTTAGTGCGCTAGGTATTGGTATGGAGCATAAATTTTAACTGTAAGCTTCTTTCTAGGGCGCTTTTGCGCCCTTTTTCACTTCTTAGCTAAATTCTAGCGACCCATAATTTCCTCTTTTTCCTCTTGAAACTAAACCGTAATAGTGTGTATTTTTGTGACTTAAATCATACGGTTATGATCGCTACTGAAGATTAAATTTGCTACATTGGCGACCTAATAAAGTGAGCCTTACCAGCATACTGATGCAAAAAGGCCACTCAGATGTAACAGGGGTAACCAATGACTAAAAATAAGTTTGATTCCTTCGCAATCACCGCGGCGAACTATGAGGCCCTAACCCCACTTTCATTTTTACCCAGAACCGCTCTGATGTTTCCAGATCGCCGTGCTGTTGTTTATGGCGAACGCAGCTATTCTTGGCAAGAATTCTATGATCGCTGTAAAAAACTCGCTTCAGCACTTAACAAAATTGGTATCCGCAAAGGTGATACCGTGGCTGTTTTGGCTGCAAATACTCCCGAAATGATTGAAGCTCATTTTGGAATTCCTATGGCTGGTGCTGTACTAAATACAATTAACACTCGTTTGGATGCTGAAACTATTGCCTATGTGTTGGGTCATGGAGAAGCGAAAGTGTTTATCGTTGATTATGAGCTTGCCCCGCAAGCCAAAAGTGCATTAGAAATCCATGGCGATAGCGATTTAATAGTGATTGATATTTTAGATCTGCAAAATACGATCAATCCAGGCGTATTAGGCAGTACTGATTATGAAGCCTTTTTAGCGAGTGGCATGGATACGTTCCAGTGGCAGATGCCAACCAGTGAATGGGATGCCATTGGGCTCAGCTATACCTCGGGTACCTCGGGTCGGCCCAAAGGTGTCGTCTACCATCATCGTGGCTCATATCTAATGTCGATGGGAACTATCACCGATTGGGATTTACCGCGGCATCCCAACTATTTGTATACAGTACCCATGTTTCATTGCAACGGATGGGGCCATGCCTGGACGATGACCGCTGTAGCGGGCACTATGTTTTGTACCAGAGCAATCGTACCAGAAGACATATTTTCAACCATTTTAGAGCATAATATTTCTCACTTTGGCGGCGCTCCCATTGTTTTAAGTATGTTGCTTAATTCTCCGGCAGCTAAAGGTTTTGTCTGCCCGCATACTGTTGAACTAATGACCGCAGGCGCTCCACCTCCGGCGTCGGTACTGCAAGGTATAGAAAAATTAGGCTTTAACGTCACCCAAGTCTATGGATTGACTGAAACCTATGGTCATACAGTTATGTCGACTTGGAATTCAGATTGGGACACCTTGAATGATGAACAAAGAAGCGCATTAAAAGCTAGGCAAGGCGCCGCGATGGTTCAGACTGCCGGGATGCGTATTGTAGATATGGAATCACGGCAAGATGTTCCCGCTGACGGCAAATCGATTGGTGAAATACTGATTCGTGGCAATACAGTCATGAAAGGCTACTTAAAAGACGCCGAAAATACTGAAGCATCGTTAAAAAATGGATGGTTCCATACCGGTGATCTAGCCGTTATGCATCCTCAGGGTTATGCCGAAATCAAAGATCGTCTGAAAGATATTATTATTTCGGGTGGTGAAAACATTTCTTCAGTAGAAATTGAAGGCGTATTGCATAAACATGAGGCCGTCTCACTTGCAGCGGTCGTGGCTCTTCCGGACGAAAAATGGGGTGAAGTGCCCTGTGCGTTTATAGAGCTTCTCGACGGCGCAGCCGTTACTGAGAAAGAGATTGAGGTTTTTTGCAGAGCTCATCTCGCGGGGTTTAAACGACCCAAAAAGGTCGTTTTTGGAGAACTTCCGAAAACAGCAACCGGTAAAATTCAAAAATATGAACTACGGTCTTTGGCACGTAGCGGCCGATTAAACTGAGCCCTATTGTTGCTCTGGACTCGCTGCTCGAATTAACTATACTCTCGCCTTCTCAGAAGTTACTGAGAAGGCGATTTAACAGCATAAAGCTTACGGTATTTTAGGAGAAACTATTTTGGAAAAACTCGATAACTTTGATCTTGAAAATCTCACTTTAATCGGTGATGAAGACGGTATTGTGCAGGTGGTTCTATCTCGCCCCGCAAAGCGTAATGCCTTAAACGCTGAAACCATCGAGGAATTGATAGAGGTTTTTTCTAAGCTTCCTAGGTTGGGTGCGAGGGCTGTGGTACTTAGAGCGGAAGGCGATCATTTTTGCGCTGGTTTAGATCTTGTTGAACATCATAATGAACAGCGGCGCCCTGAAGAATTTATGCATATTTGTCTGCGCTGGCATGAAGCCTTTAATAAGATGGAATATGGTGGCGTACCCATAATCGCTGCGCTTAAAGGCGCGGTTGTCGGTGGTGGCCTGGAGCTTGCCTCAGCCGCACATGTTCGAGTTGCTGACCAAAGTACCTATTTTGCATTACCTGAAGGACAACGCGGTCTATTTACTGGCGGTGGTGCAACTATTCGTGTTGCTGACCTTGTAGGTAAGGCTCGCATGATCGATATGATGCTAACCGGCAGAGTTTACAAGCAAGAAGAAGCCTTTCAAGTGGGTCTATGTCAGTATCTTATAGATGGCTCAAGTGATGAAAAAGCTATGGCTATCGCGCGTACAGCTGCAGAAAACCCAGCCTTGTCTAACTTTGCTATTTGCTCTGCGATTAGCCATATGCAAAATATGTCGGCGCTAGATGCCGCCTATGCAGAATCTGTTATGGCCGGCATTGTGAATACTCAGCCCGCATCTAATGAGAGATTGGAAGCATTTGCCAACAAGAGTGCTCCCAGAGTTCGACCTGACTAATCATGATGCGGATCAAGGGCTCTACTGTTCAAAAGTAGGTAGCCAGACGTGAAATTGTGCACCCTGTCCAAGCCGGCTATTAATGGTTAGGGTGCCCCCCGCTTGAGTAATTGCATGTTTCACAATAGCCAAGCCCAAGCCACTCCCACCGGTCTTTGAGTTACGGCTACTATCTCCTCGGTAGAATCGCTCAGTAAGCCGTGGAATCTCCATAGGATCTATACCTCTACCATCGTCTACGACTGAAACGAGTAAACCCTGATCTCTATTAGTGACTGTAATTTTAATTGTTGCGCCATCAGGATTATGCTTCACGGCATTAAAAATAATGTTCCCCAAGGCGCCACGAATAGCTTTTTGATTAGCCATAGCCATGGTGGTTTGACCGTTAAAAACAATGACATGCTGTCCATTACTAAGAGCCTCAGCTTCACCAACAATACTCGTTAACAAAGACCCTATATCAAATGATTCAGTCTTCGGCTCAAGGTCCTCTTCCAGCTGAGATAAGGTAATTAAATCATCTGCCAATGACTGCATACGCGTTACTTGATTTGACATTTCTGCGTAGGCTTTCACCTGCAAAGCTGTACCTTTGGACAGATCTTGTAATGTCTCTAAATAACCACGAACGACTGTTAGTGGCGTACGCAATTCATGTGAAACATTACCAACCAATTCTGATCTGAGAGTTTCGAGTTTATTAATATGGCTAATATCTGTAATGACTAACACAATCTCACCCTCACCGAAGTAAGATGCTGATAGCTCCAGCAGGACGTCATCTTGAACATTTGAGGCTAACTTAATCGAGGTAGAAAATTGATCTTGGTGAATGTAAGCAACAAAAATAGGATCACGCATTAAGTTCATCACTGATGTCCCGCGATCACTTGTGCGCAAAGCTAAAAGGCGTTTGGCCGAGCTGTTCCACCAATCCAGTGTACGATCTTGTCGCAACACCAAGATACCTTCATCCAAGGCCTCAGTGACTCGGGTTACTCGGTTAATCGTTAGTCTCATTTTATCTTCAGAGCGGCGATGACGACGACGTTGTCGATTTAAGGTATCGGTGATCTCGCCCCATAGACCATCGGCCTCTGGAGGGAGTCCCCGCATCCCTTTGTCAATCCAGGTCAAGACCCTAGAGGCAAGCCTAAACACCCAAAAAAGATAGACTATTACACCTATTAAGAGGACTTCAGAAAGAAGCCCTATACTCCTACCAAACAGCGAGCAACAGAGTCCAATAAGAACCACTCGCCAGATTTCTGTGCGCATTCCTGGTCGCAATTATTGAGTTCCTTTCGCCAATATTGAAGTCAATTATATTTGTACCGAAAATCGATACCCAGCCCCGCGCACAGTCTGCACATAGTTGTCATAGCCTGCAACTGAAATAGCTTTACGCAACCTTCGAATATGCACATCAACGGTTCTCTGATCAAGGTAAACATTGCCCCCCCAGACATAATCAAGAATTTGATCACGAGAGTAAACTCGCTCCTGATGTGTTAAAAAGAATTGCAACAAACGATACTCTGTTGGTCCAATATTAATAAACACGCCACCGATACTAACTCTATGCTCTAAAGGGTCTAGTACTAATTCCCCGACGACTATAGGACTGGTAGAGTCTGCTCTGTCAATTCTTCTCAAGACCGCTTTAACTCGCGAAATTAACTCTCTGGGCGAAAATGGCTTAGCAATATAATCATCGGCTCCAGCATCAAGTCCAGATAGCTTATTGGCTTCTTGCGCTTTAGCCGTCAACATAATAACCGGTATTTTTTCAGTGATTTCATCTCGCTTGAGCCGACGCAGGAGCTCTAGACCTGTGGTGCCTGGCATCATCCAGTCGAGTAAAATCAAATCTGGATTCCTATCAACCACCAGTGAATGGGCTGTTTGAGCGTTCAAAGCTTGCAAGACATTATAACCAGCGGCATCTAACGCTATCGATAGCATGTCGCGAATTGAGTCTTCATCATCAACAATCAAGATGGTATGTTTTGGCATCACTTGAATCTGCTCGTCCATGAATACTCGCTTATTAAATCCCATAAATATGACAGAAATATGACAGAAATAGTATGTCGATGCTAGTTTTCTTGATGGTCTATAATAGAACGTTAATTTAGACTAAACGCATTCGATATTTAAGCATGAATAACGCATAATACTCGCTAATTTTTTTAACATCGGACCTGAACCATGACCATTAAACACAATAGCGCGGTAAGCTTTCACTACACTCTGACTGATGATGATGGCCAGCAATTAGATAGCTCGACCGGCGGGGAACCCTTAGCGTACTTACATGGCTCAGGAAACATTGTTCCTGGGTTAGAAAATGCACTCGAAGGTAAAAATGTTGGTGACTCTATGACGGTTGCAGTGCCTGCAGCTGATGGCTATGGAGAATCTCAACCTGAGCTCATTCAAGAAGTCCCGCG
>ENA-ORXF01002637-ORXF01002637.1-marine-metagenome-genome-assembly--contig:-NODE-2637-length-10558-cov-5.634863_pt1 | contig 10558 bp, 6 predicted proteins | sample MGYA00237864_ERZ511476 | MGnify/ENA primary metagenome ERZ511476 (study PRJEB26306, sample SAMN06343908) | marine metagenome | isolation source: coastal waters | place: Atlantic Ocean: West Antarctic... | reverse complement strand
CGCTTTTCTCAGGCTACTGGTGCAACTTACAAGACTAACAAGCGTGTAGAAATGGATGAGCTTTGGTCAGTACACAGTTATGAAAGGGATTACAATCCTATACATAGTCACGGTACTAAAACATTAATGGGTATATCTTGTACAACGTGGACTAAAGTACCACAGCAAATACTAGATCAACCTACAGCAGGTACTCCAAACTATAACTTGTATAACTCTAGTGGAGACTGTGATGGCTACTTAGCTTTTCAATACGGTCAGAATCACGTTACAGACGTAGAACTTCTAAAGCCTCCACAGAGCTTTGTACTACAACCTCAAGTAGGTAAGTTGTATCTGTTTCCAAGTTGGTTACAGCATATGGTTTATCCTTTTCAAGGTGACGGAGAACGTAGGACAGTAGCAGCTAATTTAAATTGTTGGGATATGCAGGCAGCATAATGAACGAAGATACTGAAACTTTAACTGAAAACTTTAAAACTCTTCAAAGAGAATTAGTAGATTTAAATGCTGATGGTCAACATGATGAAGAACCTATAGGAGAAGAGTGATGGATATAGAAACTTGGAATATGATTCTAACTTTAATTATAGCTCCTGTAGTCTATAGCATACGTCAGAACTTTGTAGAACTTAAAAGAGTAGATGTTCTTTTAAACAAAACCAGAGAAGAAGTAGCCAAGAGCTATGTCACCAAAGAAGAACTAGAAAATAATATGGACAGACTTGTTCGTATGCTTAATAAACTTGAAACAAAACTTGATAAGCTTTTTGAAGTTAAAACTAATTAGGAATTAATATGGCGCGTAAAAGATATAAGACTAAAAGAATGGACTATCGTAAAGGCGGAAGAGTTTCTTTAAAGCACGGTGGCAAACCAATTCGTAAAGACTACGGTAATAAAGATGAGTTTCAAATAGCTTTAGAGCAATGGAAAGACAATCCTGCACATACAACAACCACTACTGCTACTACAACTGTGCAAGACGCTGCTGATCAAGCAACTAAAGGAAGAGTTGCTACTGCAAGATTAGGTAGAATAGAAAGAACAGGTCCTAAAATAGAAGATTTTAGTCTAAGTAGTGTAGGTACAGGTGAGGACAAAGGCATAGCTAAAATAGATCCTGCTGAAGTTATAAGAATAGGAAATGAAGGAGACGCAGACAGAGTAAAAATTCGAGGCGACAAAAACCTATCGATGGATAAAACGGGCAATCAGTATTTAATGGGACAGTGGGATGACGGAAATAGAAAGATAGTAGATCCTGTAGTTACTAAAGCAGGTGCTGATGTATCGGGTGATTCAAAAAAAGAAAAAGTTTCTAGTGCTACTGCAGCTCAAGCAGATGCAGTTACTAGAGATGCCTATGATCCTGCGACAATGACTGCTGTTAAAGCAGGAGACATGGTTAATACTACAGGAGCTGTTGGTGAATTATCTCCTGAAGCTTTAGCTAAAGTAGAAGAAATTAGAACTTTATCAGGGGATAACGTAGCTGCACAGATAAGCGCACAAGCTATAGAAGCTTCTAAAGCTGAGAATGTAGAAGCTGTTATATCTGCAGGAGCTTTTGTTCCCGAAGTTATAGGAGTTGCTGCACAACTTTCACCTACAGCCGCTGCTGAAAAAGAAACAAGAACAGCTATAACTGGTTCAGCTCCTACGGCTGAAGAAGCTCAACTAATAAATAGCTTAGGTTTTGAAGCTGCACAAAGACAAACAGTAACTGGAACAGCAGCTAAAGGTGATGCAGCTTCTATGCTTGCACAAACAGCAGCTATACCTGAAGATATAGCCGCTTCAATAGTAGAAGATCCTTCAGCGGTCGAAGCTAAAATAGCTAGTGAAGACGTAGAAGTACAAGCAGCTATTGCAGCTTTACCTACAGAAGCTTTAGTTAGTTCTCAAATGGAAGCTTTAATAGGAGGCTTGCAAGACGGTGAAATACCTGCTTGGGCTAAACCTGCTATAGCTAGTATAGAACAAAACTTAGCAATGCGTGGCATGGATGTTTCTACAGTAGGTAGAGATGCTTTGTTTAATGCTATTATTCAAAGTGCTTTACCACTGGCACAAAGCAACGCACAAGCTTTACAAGCTAGAGCAAATCAAAATCTTTCAAACGAACAGCAAGCTAATGTATTAGAAGCTCAACAAGAGCAGCAACTTAGAATGCAAAATTTAGCTAACCGTCAAGATTCAGGAAGTCAAACTGCACAGCTTGCGCAACAACTTAAAGTACAACAAGGACAGTTTAAACAAGAAGCTACTTTATCTTCAGCCCAGCAGCAGCAGCAAACTAAGTTACAGAATTTACAAAACTTACAGCAAGCTACTAACGCTAACGCTAGTAATCAACAAGCTTTAAATCTACAAGAACTAGGTATAGAAGCTCAGTTAGAATTATCTGAGTTGCAAATAATGGATGCAACTAATAGAGAAAACATGAGCGCAGTACAGCAAGGTAAGCTATTAGAATTTAACACGGCTGCTGATTTCATGTCTAAAAATGCTGCGTTTACACAAGAAATGCGCAAAGCAAATTTAAGTACAGAACAACAAATACAACTTGCAAACTTAAGTGCGCAGAATCAAGCAAGCTCAGATAATCTTAGTGTTGCACAAGCTACAGAATTAGCTAACTTAAACGCTAGAATGCAAACTAATTTAAAAAGTTCTGAGTTAGCTCAACAAATGAATTTAGCCCAGCTTAATGTAGATCAACAAAGAGCTATAGAAAATGCAACTATGGTTTCTAAAATGGATCTTACTAAATTTAGTACAGCGCAACAAGTAGAGTTAGCTAACAGTCAACTTATGTCAACGTCTAATATTGCAAACATGAACTCTGAACAACAAAGTATTATGCAACAAGCTACTGCTTTAGCTAGTTTAGACTTAGCTAATGTAGATCAAAGAACTAAATTAGCTTCGCAAAATGCTGCTACATTTTTACAAATGGACATGGCTAATCTTACTAATCAACAACAAGCTTTAATACTTAAAGATCAACAAACACAACAAAGATTATTAAGTGACCAAGCTGCGCAAAATGCAGCTGCACAATTTAATTCAACAAGTGAAAACCAAACTAATCAGTTTCTTACAAATCTAGGTGCGCAATTAAATCAAACAAACATAGCTAGTCAAAATGCTATGAGACAATTTAATGCTGCTAATGCAAACGCAACAGAAGCTAGAAGAGTAGGTCAAGAACTTGATATATCTAAATTTAATGCACAGTTAGCTACTTCAGTTAGTGAATCTAAAGCACAGAAAGCATTTTTAAGAGATCAATTCAACGCAAAAAATGCTACAATGATAGAATCAGGCAATGTTGAATTTATGCGTAAAGCTAACACAGCTAATACAGCAGCTAAGAACGCTGCTATAACTTTAAATGCTACTAATGCTATGGGTTTAACGTCACAGCAACTAGCTTTTTTAACTCAAGAGTTAAGAGATGAAGCTACGTTTGATGCTACGTTTGCTAATAACGAAAGAGAAAGATTAGCTCAAGTGTATGCAGCAGCTTTAGGATCTAATAGCTATAGTGAAGACAACGAAAGTTGGGGTACTATACTAGCTGCTTTTGGTTCAATAATAAATCCACCATAAACATAAATAAGGAGTAACAATAATGGGATGGTTAAGAAAAATAGGTAAGAAAATTGGCAAAGTAATTAAAAAAGTAGGCAAAGGAATTAAAAAAGGTTTAAAAGGAATTGCTAAAGGAATAAATAAACTAGGCATTGTAGGCACTATTGCTATGATGTTTATTATGCCATATGTTCCAGTCTTGTGGACTAACTTAGGTACGTTTGCATCTGGATTGACTGCTTCAACAAGTGTTTTTGCTAAAGCGGCAGGCTATGCTTTAAAAGGAATATACCACGCAGGTAAAATAGGAGGCAAAATATACTCAACTGTTACTAATGCAATCACTGGTACACTAGCTAGGATTCCTGGAGTAAGTAATGTTACTCAAGCCATAAGTAAAACTTTTAATAACGCAATGGATTGGACTAGACAAAAACTTGGTATAGGAGATCCTACTGCTTATTATTCAAAAGCTAGTTTAGATTATAAAGAGTTTCAAAACGTGATGGGTTCAGACGCTAGTCTAAAAGATTTTGAAGCTTTTAAAAAAACAGATGGTTATTCTAAATTTAAAAGTATAAATCAACAAGGCGCAGAATTTTACGAATCAATGCAAAATCCTAGTGCTGATCCAAGTGATCCTTCAAGACAAGGAACTTTTGGAAAAACTGATACTCTTAGAAAGAACGAAACTTTTGATGATTTCTTAGAAAGAAACAATATGGAAACGGATAGATTTTTAGAATTAAACGACAGCGTACCTACTGTAGATACAACAATGAAAGACGGTACAATATTAAAAACACCTGAACTTAATCCTCTTGAAGATTATAATGTTATACCTTCTGAAAAAGAAGTTCTAGGAGAAGTAAGAAAATTAAGACTAGGCGGTGAAACTGCTAATTTAGAATACGAAGATAACATGTACAAAATAACATCAGATACAGATAGATTAATTAGAACAGGTTTAACTCCTGAAGAAGCTTATAGTGAAGTAGGTAGAAAATATCAAGCACAGTTTGGAGATAGTAGACTAAGAGAAACTTTAAGATACCCAAGTCAATATAAAGGTTATGCTAGAGATGGTTCGTCAGGTGATTATTTTAAACAAGATCAAGCATTACTAGATGCAGGCAAAGAAGGCATAGACGCTGTTAGTAATATGACTATTGTTACACCTGAATCAGATCCTAATTTCTTTAAAAAATTATCAAAGAGAGTAGTTGGAAGTGAAGCGGTCGAAGATTTAGCTGTTAATTTAGGTGCTAAAGCAATCAATACAACACTTGAAAAAGCTATGTATGGTAGTGGAACTGGTAGATCACCAGACATGTCTAGTTTTTACAGCTTTAACCACAGTAATAAATTAGATGTACGAGCAGGTTCTGTAGACTTAGGTATGAATTTTACTTCTCCTACACAAAACATAGGTACAGAACAAATTAATGCTTATACTGAAATGGAAAACAGTGGTTTCGGTGGCTCTGCTCCTTCTTATCAATCCGCTGGCTACTACGGTAATTACTAAAGGAAAACAATAATGGAACAAATTTCAAAAGAAGAAATGATTGAATCAGGTGCGTTAGCTCAAGGTCCAATAGCAGGACAAGCTTTAACAGAACCTGTTGATTCTTCAAACGCTTGGGAAACTCCACCTGAAATAGTAGATTTAGATGAAGGTATAGCTTTTGTTTTTATGAAACTTACAGAGCCTGAAGCATTACCAGATGTTTTAAAATTATTAAATAATAAAGTGCCTGTTTCAATAATAGCAAGTACAATTTTAACGCAAGGATTTAAAGAAGGTAAATGGTTGCCTCAGCTTATGGCTCTTTTACTAGAACCTATAATGTATGTTTTAATTGCACTGGCTGAAAAAGCTGGCATTGATCCTGTAGTTTATGAAGATGAAGATCCAGAAGACGATGAAATTCCTTTAGACAATGAAGATTACGAAGAAAAAATAGACATGAAAAAATCTGGATTTAAAAATTTAAAACCTAAAAACATAAGAGCTGAATCTTTACCAACTGAAATAAAATCAGATTTAGATAATATACAACCAGAACAATTACAAAGTTTATTAGCTAGACCTACTGAATCAGAATCTAGCTTGTTAGCAGCAGGAGAATAGAATGGCATACATCCCACCTAAAAAAGCAATGATGAATTTAGATATTAACGCACCTACTGAAGGCGGTTTTGAATCCGTAGGACAATCTTTATTAGCTCAGAAGAAAGCTGACGCTGCAAGCCGTTCAAGCAGTTCAGCTAAAAATATGAAAATAGTAGAAGGATTAGGTTTGTTAGCTTTTGGAAGTTCTCTGTATAGAGGACAAGCTAAGAAACGTGCTGGTGAATTAACAAACAGTAAAGCTTTAAGTTTAGCTAAAACAGATAACGAAGCTAAAAATTTAAAATTAGTAGGTGTTCTAAAACAAAACATTGGAAATCAAACCGCAGACGAATTTATAGCAAATCCTGAATCAATGTCACAATTAAGTGCTACAGGAATGGGAGACTTTATAAACTCTATTGGTGAAGCTAACATGGGTAAAGACGGTTGGGCTAAAGAAAGTGCTGTTAATAAAGAAAGAATAACAACTACAGCAACAGAATCTTTAATTAGAAACTGGCTAACTGTAGAGGAAGGATCAGATAAAACTCGTTTAGATACTGTTTTTGATAATGCTGCGAAACACGGTTCTATTTTTAATCCAAACGGAACTTTATCAGAAGAAGATGTATTAACTAAATTATTACAATTAACACAAGGTGAATTAACCGCAGACATTACTAGAATATATAATAACGCTGATGCTCAGTTTAATGAATCTGCTCCTTTATTAAGAGGAGTTGGAAGAAGTTTAAGAAATGTTTTTTCTAGCTGGAAACAGGGAGACGAAAGAGAAGAAGAGAAAAATCCTCAACACATTAGTTTATTTAAAACTGCATCAGAAGATAATATATTAGACGCAGACCACAGGAAAATGATGTTAATGGCTGCTAATATAAATACAACTATAGTTCCGATAGTTCAAAATGCTGTCTCTGTTAACTCTACTGAAAATTATTTATCAAGAGTTATGAGTGCTAAAGAGGGAGACGGTAGTAAAGCTTCTGCTGCATTAAATGCACTAGATAGAATAAAAATTTCAGAACAAGAGATTGATGATAATTATGATTTAGGATATTATGTATCTCCTATAGCTTTAAGAGATTCTATAGAACATATGCTTGAAGAAATGTCAGATACAGTTTACGATGAAAAATCAGGCAAGTTTACAGAACCAGCGGATGGTGGTCTACCAAATTTAGCTAAGTTAGACGCTGCTTCTTTATACATGAGGCTTTCTGATCCTAAACAAATAGAATTTAGAAAACAATTTTATATGTCTTCTGCACACAGCCTAGCTTTAAAAGCTGGTTTTGAATCAGGCTCTGATAGCTATAGAGAAGAAGTAAATCGTATTGTTGAAGAATTTTCTACAGAAATTATTAAAACTGAAAATGTAGAACAGTTAGCTAAAATTGCAATGCTTACTACACTAGAAATAGGCGCAGAAAAAAAGCAAGGTAAATTTCCAAGCTTTGACGCTTTAACGTATAACTCAGGAAAAATGCAAGCTTTAATAAGACCTGTTTTTGAAGTTAAAAATAATAAATATGTTCCTTCTGCTGGCTGGAGAGAGTTAGAAGATCAACAAAAAGAAAATATAGTTTTTCTAGAACTTAATAATATTTTAAGCAGCAGTGCTAGTGATGCAGATAAAGAACAACTAAGTCAATCTTTGTTTAATGATCTAGGTAGAAAATTAACAGATGTTGGAAATAGTCAAGAAGAGTTTATACGAGCTTTTGATGAATGGTTGCCTGATTGGAATGCGCAAACTTCTAACTTTGCAAGCTTACAAAAAATTTCAACAAGAAACGATAGCGTAGCTGCACAACAACTAGCTATTAGATTGTTTGGTGCATCAGGTAGAGCAGACAATATAGCTAATAGATTCACAGTCGGAGGAACTGACTATGACAGGACAGAGTTATCAATAAATGAAAAACGACAACAGCGACAACAGGCAATGTTAACGCGGGGCGGACGCGGGCGAGGTTTTCTTTAATGGCTGACACAAACAAACCGTCTCAACTTAGTTTACTTAATGAATGGGTTAATAGAGGAAACAAAGATAGTAAATTCTATACTCCTAGTTCAACAGAAAGTAACGAAGCTTTAACTAATGCTTTTAACTTTCACAATAGAGAAACAATAGAAGAGCCTGAAGACAACGAAGAAATAATGGCTGACACAGCTTCCCTTTCTTTTGAAAGAGCGCGCAAAGCTTTAGCAGAAAACACAGCTACTTCTGTAACTTCTACACAAACTAAATATAACTTAGATGATTTAGAAACTGATGATGAATTTCAAACAGTAGCTTCTAGATTTCTAACATCTTTAGGTGAAGGAGAAGATATTTTTGAATATCTAAGAGATTCTGATTACAGAGTTTCTAGTGCTTTATATAGAGGATATCAATCTGGAAAGTGGACTGATGAACAGAAAGCAGACTACGGTTACTTACGTTCTGCTTTTGATAATGCCGATGTAGGAGGCACAGCTAACAAACTTAAAGCAACTGCTGACGGTATTGTTGATTTTATTACTGATCCTATTCATATTTTAAGTCTTGCTTTAACTCCAGTAACAGGTGGTGTAGCTGCTCTAGCAGGAGGAGCTATAGCTAAACTAGCAGGTACATCTTTAGCAACTAGAATAGCTCAGAGTAAACTTCTTAAAACAGGTATTAAAAAGTTTAGCCAAGCAACCCGCAGACCAGAAAGAGAAGATTATCCTAAAGGTAAAAAAGGAGATGTTGCTTTTATAAAAGCTTTATCTGCTTCAGAAACTCGTAGACAAGGAACTAACTACGGTATAACAGAAGGTATTGTACAAGGCGTAGGATCGAGCATAGGCAATCAAAATATTGAGGTTAACGCTAACCTTAGAGATTCTTTTTCTTCTGCAGAAGTAGGCTTAGCAGGCTTAATTGGAGGTACAGCAGGAGGCGTTTTAGGTCTCGGAGGTGCTGCTGCTATTTCAGGAGTTAAAAATTCTAAAATTTTAAAAAGAGTTTTAGAAAGAACTAAAAATAGAGAACAAGAACCTAAAGCTTCTAATGCCGCAGATAGAAAAAAAGAAAATGAAGAATGGGAAATTGTAGACAGAGTTTTAGGTAGTGTTGGAGTAGTTGGAGAAAAAGCAGAATCAAGTCTTAGCTATCTAAAAGATAAATTTCTACGACTTACAGGTAAAGCAACTTCTCCTCTTTTAAAATTTGCTGAAGATTCTGAAGTACTACAAGATTTTTTAAAAAGAATTAGATACGATGCGTTTAAAGATTTTTCAGGTAAGACGTTTGAAAAAATAAGCAAATCTTTTGGTTTAGCTTTAGGAGAAAGAACAGCTAATTATAGAGCGCAGCTATCTGGTATCTTTGCAAACCTTGAAAGAACAGGCTGGACAAATCATTTAACAGCTAAACAAAACGAACAGCTTTCTTTTCTTTTAAACGATACAGACTTATTAAGCAAAATAAAACTTATCCCAGTAAAAGATGCAGATGGTAAAGTTATTAGTTACAAGATTAAAGTAGCAGGTAAAATGAACGAAGCTGATGTTATGGATTTGTTAAATGCAAAATGGAAAAAAAGCAACGCTATAGATATAGAAGCTACTCAAAAGAAAACATTACAAAAAGTTTTTGGTGAAAAGAACGTAGATAGAGTAAGCACAGAAATAAATATAGAAACTATTATAGCTGCTAAAAGATTACAAAAATTATCAGATGATGTTTTTAAAGATGCTAGAATTTTAAAAGATGTAAATGGTAAACCTTTAGTAGAAAAAAATCTAGATGGTAGTCCTAAATTAAATAAAAGTGGTAAGCCAATAGCAATAAGTTTATTAGAAGAAAGTCAAAAGACGCGTAACTTTTTTCCTAGGTTTTGGAACTTACAAGCTATTAAAGATAGAAAATCAGCGTTAATAAAACTTCTTAAAGACAGCAGCCACTCAGATATAAACGATAATTTTTTAGAAGCTAAGTATTTAGATAAAGAAACTTTAGAACAAGAAGGCGTGAAAAAAGTAGTTTCGGGCGTAGAGCTGTCAGGTTATAAACAAGATCAATATTATTTTAGAGAGTACTTTGATAATTTAAACGCTAAGTATAAATTAAAAGGTAAACAAAAAATTGATAGTTTTAAAAAAGCAGCTAAATATTTTGATAAAGAAGGAGAATTTGCTTCAGATGAGTTAATAGACCAAGCCGCTAAACAACTTAAATCAGAACAGTTAGTTCAAGATATACTAGATCAAGAGTTTCCCGGATTAAGTTTTGTAGACTATCAAAATCCAAAACCTTTAAAACATCAACGGTCTAGAGCTTTTGGTTTATTAGCAGATCAAGATTTAATTGATGCGGGATTTATAGAAAATAATGTAGAACAAGTATGGACTAATTATTTTGATAACATGGCAGGAGCTATTGAGCGTGAAAGATATTTAGGTTCTACATTATCTAAATTTGAAAGTAGATTTATTTCTCCTTTAGAACGTGAGTTGTTAGAAAAAGGTTATGATCAAGAATACATAAACAACATAGCTAAACAAATGCGAGACATTTATGAAGTAACAACAGGCACAAGAAAGCAAAAAGATTTTTTACAAAAAGCAGGATCTGAAAGTTTTAAACCTGTACAGAATTTTTTAAAACTTACACAACAACTAGCTCATCTTCCATTAGCTACTATTTCAAGTTTAACTGAGCCTCTTATAATTTTAAGTAAAGTTGGTATTGAAGATACACCTGCTGTAATTAACGCTTTTGCAAGTGCTGCTGGTAAACAAATGAAAAAATCTTTTAGTAGATTCTTTACTCGTTTTGATGGAGCATTAAAA
>ENA-ORXF01002635-ORXF01002635.1-marine-metagenome-genome-assembly--contig:-NODE-2635-length-10563-cov-2.853328_pt1 | contig 10563 bp, 18 predicted proteins | sample MGYA00237864_ERZ511476 | MGnify/ENA primary metagenome ERZ511476 (study PRJEB26306, sample SAMN06343908) | marine metagenome | isolation source: coastal waters | place: Atlantic Ocean: West Antarctic... | reverse complement strand
GCCTGAACTCGCATCAAATAACATTTCAATGTTCCAACCAAACCAAGATCCCTGATCATTCTCCTCTGGAATTGTGGTCATCTTGTATGCATTCCAAAACATTGCAGGAGTAAACTTTTTTGTATCGTCAGACGGATGAGGAACCTGCAGCCTGTTAATCATTGAGTTCCAACGCCTAGCCTTCTTCAGCTGGCTCTTGCTCATTGTCAACATTGCTGGTGAGAAGCCACCATCATTGTCAACAACATAAACAAAATATTCAGCTGTCGGAACAATTTCATTGCCTTCAAAGCTCAGGTACTCACCTTTAGCGCCACGACTGCAGCCCTCAAGTATTCCTGAATCCGATCCGTGGTCACGAACTAAACCACCACGGTCTGGCTTCCATTCTATGTGTGCTCGACGATATGAGATGGGCACGACTGTTATGCCTTTCTCACCATCGAATGCTTGGCCAGCGACGTTGTCAAAAATATGACCAGGTTCTGCGCCATCAACATAAGCACCATCACGTTTGTTTACTTGCGGTGACATTTGCTGGAGCACAGCAAGTCGAGGGATCATAAAGTCATCTGAAGTCATACCCTCCATTCCTGCTCCGCTGTCAGCAAGTAATAGACTTTCGTCAAACGCAATTACGCTATTGTCTTTTTTCTTAGCAACTTGATTAGCCATTCTTTTCTCTCCTAATTTTAGCTCTACGTCCTGTATAAATTTTAAACAGGTCGTGTGGGACTTCTTTGCCTTCAGACATCCGCTCTTTGATGTAACTGTTCAAAGATGCTGGGTGTACTCCGACGCTACGTTTGTAATAAATCTTTCGATCACTCAGCTCTTTTGCAAAAGCATTGCAGTCTTCATCTTCATTACGTCCAAACTGAACCTCAACATTGCTCTTGATTAGGTCACCCGCTTTGTTATCGCGCAACCACTCAAAGCACTGCTGCTGGCGTATCTCAAGAGTAACTTTGTCATCACCTTTGGCACGATCAATCGCGCTGACAGATGGGACAGATCCTGAAACAATATCATTGACTTCAACCTTCGAGCCGTTGCTCAAAGTAAAGTCTCTGACATTCAGTTCTTGCATTAGTTCGGGCAAGTCCTGTTCGGCCAACTTAGTGAGATCCTGCTTCTTTTGCTTCAACAGCTCATCAATGCGAGTGATCTCGTTTTCAAGATCAAGCATACGACTTGCCATATCAGCGACTGCACCAATTTCATTGGACGATGGTGCAACGTCCTCAAGCAGATCTAATTCCATTTCTATTCCTTTCTTAATTCAAGGGCCACTGGCATATACCAACCCTTGCGGCGATCTCGTTCTCCGTCTTCCTGATTTCTTTCCCAACGAAGAATTCTTACGGTTGGTGACATCTCACCTGCAATGGCAACGACTACCATCACAGCGATTGGGTCACCACCCCCAGGCCATAAAATATAATCTTCAGGCCCGAAGTCTTTCATTATTCTTCGAGCTTTTTGGATTGATGGGCCAGGTAAAAATTGAGGTTTGTCATTCTCCTCAAAGACAACTTCTAATGCACCATAACGAGATGCATCACTAAGGTCAGGTGTCCACCCAAACTTATTTTTAGTCGGTCGATTAACTACGAAAACTTTTGGCATCTTTCTGTCCTTTCTAAATCGTGTTCGATATTATGAACTAAAAAATATCCAGTGTAAACCAAAAACCTATGTATAAGAGAATATTTGAGAAAAAAAATAAAGTTTTTCAAAATCACTTTTTGCGGTAACACGGTAACGGAAACGCTGTATCCCTTTGTGGGTAAGGGTTTGAGGCCGTTCCTCTTCTCGACTTTAGTGGGTGAGCTGTTCCTCTTGTTTGGTTACATCGTTGTTATTATTAAAGAATTAGGGGTTGACTCTGTATGAGGTATAGTGCATAATGTCTTTATTGGAGAGGGGCACACGCCCTCCTCATTAGAAAGGAAACAAAAAATGCAAAACGTAATTCCAACAACCGATTTATTCGCTAACTTTTGTGGTTATTCAGATGTAGAGCCATATGAGATCACTCGCATCGTTTCTGACAAGTGCATCGAAGTTAGAGCAATGGACACCAGCAAACAGAAAACAAAATTAGATTTTCATGTTGGTGGTTTTTCCGCTCACTGCTCTAATCAGGGCGATCAAAAATATGATTACACTTCTAATTCCGAAAACAGCGTTCAAAAAATTCGCCTTCGCAAAAACGGTGGGTGGATGAATAAAGACGACCAACGCTTCAATATCGCTGAAGCTCCTTACAAATTTTACGACTACAACTTTTAGGCAATCAACGGGGCTGCGGCCCCATCACCGGGAGAGTAAAAATGACTAAAAACGAAGCAGAAGAAACTAGAGTGTGGATTGAATTTGAAAACCCCCGCGACGATCACTTTAAAGATGAAAAGTTTGAAGATGTAACCAAGCGCCTCGCGCAGGAGTATACCGCTTTTTTTCAACGTCTAGGCTTGGGTAGTGGCTACAAAGTTTGGTGGTACACCCACAAGAACCAAGCGTGCTGGGCTGTGGGCGATAGCTGGGGATTTAAGACTACTGATATGAAGATGCCGGGAACATGGTTGAACGTTAATTATTTAGCGTTGCCGAAATAAAACAGGGGGGCTTCGGCTCCCCACCATTTAGAAAGGAATTTAAATTATGTCACTTTTAGGCTATTACACCAAAGTTGCGAAGCGCAAGTCAGATGCCGCACTTGCTTTTGCCGTTGCCGATATCAAAGCGGCATGGGCATCTAACCCAGAATTTGAGGCTGGGGTTACTGAGTACAGTAAAAGTCTGTGGGCAGAGTGGGATGCCTACGTTGTTGAAATTCAAAAAAGAAAAATATAAATGACTAGAGAAGTATACACAACAATTCACAACAAGCTGATACAAAAATATCTGGAAGAAAACCCAGAAGCTGACGCAGCTGAAGTCTACGACAAAACCGCTGACTTGGCTGGTGATGCGTATGGTGAATATCTAGTTCGTGATCTTGCCAAGGATAAAACTTAGAAAGGAATTAAAATAATGATGAATCAGACATACAACACAGCCGTTAAGTTTTTGCGTGTTGAGGTTGAGGTGCGTAACACTCCATATCAGGAGGCTCTGGATAAAACTATTGGGAGGTTTGAGCTGGGACTAAACCAGATTGCTTGCCTCACCGAAACTGCCCACGGTGTTTATGGGGAGGAAAACAAATGAAGCTGGCAGTTGAAGTTGCTAAAGGGCTGGCCAAAGAAATCCTGTTGAAGGAGAGGTCTCTCAATGATGCAGCTCTGCACTTGAATGAGCTGACAAAGATCCCAGTGTCATCGACATGGGACATGGTATACAGAGAGGTTGCTAAACTTAGAAAGGAATAAACAATGCACAAAGCTTTTATAAAGTTCTTTGTAGATCTTTACGATAAGGCTAAACTTTTAAGTCAAGAGGTTGATCCTCACATTAGCGTTGACAGGATTAAAATAGACTTGGAGGTTTAAATGGTTGTTGGAAAAGGTTGTTGGATCAGTAAACAATTGTTGGCTACTGGTGTCATTGGTTTTGTGTCATTGGTTTTAGTTTTGCTAATGATAGAATTTATGGTTGGGTGTGGGGAGAAGACATACCACAAAGATCGAACTTGGGAAACTAATGCTTGTGTTTTCCTTCCACATAAAGTAAAGGCAGGAACTTGGTAACCCTCCCCAAAACTTAGCCCTCGAAAGAGGGTTTCTTTTTGCTTAATTAAAAGTAATAATGCTAACAGTTATTTCCAGCTAACCACTGCAATGAGGTTGAGGCATTATGAAAACACCAGATGAGAAACCCAAAAAGGGCCGTCCACGCAAACATCCAGTCAAAGAAGACCACGGTGTCGTTGTCAAGAGACCAGTTAAGAACGGCCCTAAGTTCGATCCTGATTCTTTGTTAAGAACAAAAGAAGAGCCAAAGGGCTGGGATGGTAGGTTCAAAAGTGTTGAGCCAGCTGTCCACCAGAAGCCAGCAAGGACTAGCAGATATAAGTGGAACCACCCAGCAACTATCAACTGGATCATGGGACAGGCTGACCCTGTCGGCTTCCTCGCTGCAGTCATGCAAGGCAAAGAGATCTTCCCAGTATATGCAAAAGACCCTGACGGCTTGGCAACAAAGGCTGGCAACATTTCTGCTGACCCAGAGCTTCGGGTCATGGCTGCAAAAACTTTGTTGGCTAAATGCATCCCAGATTTAAAGTCTGTTGAAATCACAGCACAGATCGAAACAAGAAAGGTTCTGGACATAACCAGATTAAATGATGATGACCTCACCACAATTGAACGAGTACTTGAACACGCTGTCATTGACGTCGATCCGGGCGGAGAAGATGAGGAGATCCCTGAAGGAATTTACCAAGAGCTGTTGGCCCACGATTGAACCTGCATCTAACTTCGTTGACAACTGGCACATAGATGCAATCAGTGATCACCTGCAGGCTGTTGTCGAAGGTGACATCAAACGACTGATCATTAACATTCCACCACGACACATGAAGTCAATCTCTGTTGCCGTTGCCCTTCCTGCTTGGACTTGGACTGTGCAACCTGCCAAGAAATTCCTGTTTGCGTCTTATGCCTCGTCTCTTTCGATTCGTGATTCAGTTAAGTGTCGGAGGCTTGTCGAAAGCCCTTGGTACAAAGAACACTTCGGTGAGATGTTTAAGTTGACTGGTGACCAGAACCAGAAGCAGCGGTTTGAGAACGACAAGACTGGTCAGCGCATAGCGACGTCAGTAGATGGTGCACTTACTGGGGAAGGTGGAGACATCATCGTCATTGACGATCCGCATAATGTCCGTGAAGCTGATTCGTCAACTGTTCGACAGGGAGTTCTTGAGTGGTGGGATCAGGCAATGCAGTCTCGCCTCAACGATCCAAAGACAGGTGCATTCATTATTATTATGCAGCGTGTCCACGAGAATGATTTGACTGGGCACATATTAGCAAACGAACACGAGGACTGGGATCACCTGTGCCTTCCTGCTCGTTATGAGATTGGCCATCCGACACCAGTAAGGTCTAGCCTTTATTTTACAGACCCAAGAACAGAAGAAGATGAACTTCTTTGGCCAGAGAGAGTAGATGATAATACGTTGTCAAGCTTAGAGAAGTCGCTTGGCAGTTATGCATCCGCTGGACAATTGCAACAGAGACCCATGCCAAAGGGCGGTGGAATTCTAAGAGCTGAGTGGTGGGTTCCTTGGGAGAAGGAAACTCTGCCAGACATCGAATATATCATTCAGTCATGGGACACAGCATTCAGCACAAAAGAAAAAAGTTCTTATTCGGCGCGAACCACATGGGGAGTGTTTAGAAAAGACGGACAGATAAATGCTATAGTATTGGATATGTGGTATGACCGTGTCACCTACCCAGAGCTTCGTCGTATAGCTCAAGAGTCATATTATGAGTACGAACCTGATGCGGTATTGATTGAAAAGAAGGCTTCTGGTCAGAGTCTGCTTCAAGATTTGCGTATGGCTGGTATCCCTGTGCTTGAGTATTCGCCTGACAGAGACAAGGAGGCTCGTGCCCATGCATCGTCAGCTCTGCTCGAAGATGGAAGAATTTACTTTCCTGCAAATAAAAAATGGGCTAATAACTTAATAGACATTTGTGCAGCATTCCCTGCAGGTGATAATGATGATATAGTTGATACCTGCACTCAAGCTTGGCTAAGGCTACGAAAAGGCTGGTTTGTAACTCATTCTGCAGATTATGAGGATGATGAACAAGAACCGAAAAGAAGGATAAGTATGTATGGCTAGATCTCCTGTTCCTGTTGTTGATGTTCCATTTGCTGAAGGCGCTCCCATCGACAGCCTTGAGGTTGAGCAGTTTGGTGATGATGAAGTTTTAATTGGAGATCCAAATTCTGATGTAGTTGATGAGCCAGACAATGAGTTTGATTCAAACTTAGCTGAAGTCATTGATGAGAAAGAGTTGAATGCTATTGCCTCTCAATTAATCGGTAACTTCAACACAGACAAGAGTGCAAGATCTGAGTGGGAAGAGCGTTACAAGAGTGGACTAAAAACTTTAGATCCAGACGGTGGCATGAATGAAGCTGAAGATGCTCGTGCCTCTCGTGGCCTGAGTGTTGTTGTCCATCCGTTGATTGCAGAAGCTGCAACTCAATTCAATGCTCGTGCAATCGCTGAACTTTATCCAGCTGGCGGCCCAGTCAAGACAACCATCATTGGCGAATCAGACGAAGAGACAGAAGACCAAGCCCGTCGTGTCCGTGACTACATGAATTACCAGATCACTCAGGAGATGCCCGAATACTTTCCTGACTTAGATCAGATGCTCTTTCACTTACCATTAGTTGGCCAGACATTTAAGAAGGTTTGGTGGGATGCAAATCTAGATAGACAGTGTTCGCAATTCGTTAAGGCTGAAGACTTTATTGTCGCGCCCGAAAGCAAAGACCTCTACACCTCTCCACGATACACTCAAGTTATACGGATACCAAAGAACGATTATAATAGGTATGTACAATCTGGTTGGTATATACCTGTCGATTATTCTGGTGGCGGCAGTGACTTGTCAGATGATGTCTCAGCTGAGATCGAAGGTGTTGATGCCTATGGAGATGATGCTGAAGATGAAGTAATGAACTTGCTGGAGATGCACGTTTACGAAAGTTTTGAGGGCATTGATGGTGCTAGTAATTTAGATGATGAAGACGAAAACGAGAATACAGTTGCCCTTCCTTATGTCATCACGATTGACTATGATTCTGAGAAAGTAATTAGTGTTCGTCGTAACTGGTCAGAGAACGATGAAAAGAAACTAAGACGCGACTGGTTTGTCAGTTACAAATTCCTCCCTGGTCTTGGGTTCTATGGCTTTGGCCTCTATCACATTATTGGTGGCCTTGGCAAAGCATCGACAGGTGCTCTTCGTGCACTGCTTGATTCTGCTGCGTTTGCAAATATGCAGGGTGGCTTCAAGCTGAAGGGTCGTGTCTCTGGTGGTGAGATTGATGTCAGCCCAGGGGAATTTATTGACCTAGATGCAACAGTCGATGACGTTAAGAAAGCTGTCATGCCTCTGCCATTCAAAGAGCCATCTGCAGTTCTGTTCCAGATGCTTGGATACATGGCAGAGATTGGCCAGAGGTTTGCATCGACTGCAGACTTGAATGTCGGTGACGTTAATCCCAACGCACCAGTTGGATCGACAGTTGCCCTGATTGAACAGGGAAGCAAATCATTCTCAGCAATTCACAAGCGTCTGCATTATTCTCAGGGCCAAGAGTTCAAGCTCCTCGCTAAATTAAATGCAGAGAACCTCCCTGAGTCATTTGAATTCTCAGTTACAGGCGCAAGCCAAACTATTAATGCTGCTGACTTTGATAAGCGCATTGATGTTGTCCCAGTCAGTGACCCAAACATTTTCTCTACAGCTCAACGTATTGCTCAGGCCCAAGCCATTCTTCAGATGGCGCAGTCGGCCCCTGAACTTCACGACAAGTATGAAGCCTACAAAAGAATGTATGAGGCAATCCGTGTCCCCAACATTGATGAGATCCTTGAAAAACCTGAAGAGGCTGTGAGGCTTGACCCCATTGATGAGAACATGGGCGTTATGTATGGCAGAGGGATCAAAGCTTTCTCAGACCAAGACCACGAATCTCACATTGCGGTTCACACTCAGTTTCTTGCTGATCCGTCACTTGGCGGTTCGCCAATGGTGAAGGCTGTGCAGCCAGCATTAATTGCTCACATTGCTGAACACGTTGCCCTGCTATATCGCAGTCGCATGCAAGCAAGCATTGGAGTTGGGTTGCCAGAGCTTCCTGACTTGAGAAATCCTAAGTTCAAGTTTGAAGAGATCGATCCACAGCTAGACTTAACGATCAGCCAGCGAGCTGCACAAGTTGTCCAGCAAGCACCAATCATGCAAGAAATTCGTGGCCTGATTCCAGAGGGCCAAGGCGATAACAATCCACTACAATATGCACAGCAGTTAGCTAAGATGGAATCTGAAGCTTTACAGGCTCGAACTCAGGCAGACATCCAAGCAACTCAGGCCAAGGCAAAGACAAGTATTGAGATTGATAAAGCCAAGGCAAAGAATGATATGCAGATAGCTTCAGCAAAGGTTCAGGCAGACTTACAGGCAAAGAACCAGAAACTTCAGGCTGACCTTGAACTAGAACGACAGAAACAAATAATGGAGATCCAGAAAGATGGCTGAGTTTACACCAGAAGAACTAGCGACAATAAATGAGATAATGCGCCAACAGTCTGGAGCAGCGACAACTCCTGAAGAAATGCAAATGCAGATGATGCAACAATCTGGAGCAGCAATGACTCCTGAAGAGATGCAGATGATGCAGATGCAACCAGTCCAACCTCAAAACTTCGGGGCACTTCCTCCACAACAAGGGCCAGTTGGATCAGGTTCAACCTCTGATAAAGAAATGGAAATGATGAGAGGGCAGATGCAACCACCTCAAGAGATGCAAGGCGAGCAAGCTAAAGCTCAATACCTCCAGCAACAAATTGAAGCTATCCGTTCAAGAATGGGTGGCGGTGCACCTCAGTCTGGTTCACAACGTGTCATGGATGCAATGGGCACACTCCCTCCACAACAGGGTGCAATGACTCCCGAAGAGATGCAACAATTACAAATGATGAGAGGACAACGCTAATGGCTGAAATTAATGTAGAGAACATGGAAGACAACGCAGAGCTTTTCATGGAGAAGATGGGCTTTGCCCACGACACAGAAGGCGTTGAACTTTCTGATGACCAGCTCGTAAACTTCCTTATGATCTGTCACCAAATGGAATATGGCATTGGTGAAGAAGAGGAAGAAGAAATGCATGAAGAAGACGAAGGCATGAAAGTCAAAGTTATCAAAATGCATGGCGGTGGTGACATGAGCGGAATGATTGACGAGATGCTTGGTCACGGTGGCCCAGAGATAAAAGGCAGATACTAATGCCTTTCAGTAAATATTCACCAAAACAAAAGAAGCTGGCCGCTGTTGCAGGGGATAAAAAGAAAATTACATCTGCTGACTTTAAAAAACTAAAGAAAAAAAAGAAAACACGGAAAGCTTAATGGCTGCAGCTAAAAAACCAAAAAGAGATGCCTGTTATAAAAAGGTCAAGGCTCGTTACACAAAAGGCGGTGGAACTTGGCCTTCAGCTTATGGTTCTGGAGCATTAGTAAAGTGTCGGAAAGTTGGCGCAAAAAATTGGGGCAGCAAGAGTGGTAAAAAAAAGAAAAAGTAGTGGCCACAGCCTGAAAGACTGGTTTGGCCAGAACAAGGGCAAGGGCTGGGTTGACTGCAAGACTGGCAAGCCATGTGGACGCAAGTCTAAAACCAAGACAAAGAGAGACTATCCTGCCTGTCGTCCAACAATGGCACAGTGCAAATCAAAAGCTGGCAAAGCAGCAATCAAGAAGAAAACATCAGCTAAATCTGTTAATTGGAAAAAGAAAAAAGGATAAGGCAATGGCTAAAGGTGTAAAGCATTATTTTAAAAACGGTAAGGAGCACAAGGGTGCTACTCACAAAGATGCCAAAGGCAAGGTGATGTCTGGCAAGACGCACACAGATTCAAGCAAATTTTTAGTTCACATGAAAGATCTATCTGACAGAGCTAAGAAGGTTGCAAAAAAGTAAAAACAAATGATATTTTTATCTTCACTTCCTAGGAGCGGCACAACCCTCTTAACGTCTTTGTTAAATCAGCGCGATGATGTCTATGCAACTCCAACTTCAAATTTAACTTATATATTAGAAGAAACTGTTTCAAAGTGGAATAGCAGAAAAGAAACACAAGCTCAAAGCGGCACAAACGAAGACCTTCATCGTCTTTTAAAAGGAATAGTAGATAGTCGATATACAACAGATAAATTAATATTTGATAATGGGCGAGATTGGGCAGACCCTAAATTTATTAAAACAATGCAACAGGTGGTAGGCGATGTTAAAATTGTTGCAACTGTTAGACCTGTTGCTGAGTGTGTTGCTTCATTTGTAAAAATAGCTAAACCAACTAATATTAATAATTTTCTAAGTTCAAGTAAATTAATAGAACATCTTATGATACTATTTGTCATGAGCATCTTGAATACTATACTTTAAAAACTTTACGATTCTTAATGAAGAAAAATGGGCTTCATCTTCACCATGCTCAAGAAAATAGAGTTAATGGGGGAAGTGCTATAGTATTTATATCTCATATTGATAAAAAAAAGAAAGATAGTTCTGAGCTTTTGATTCTACTTGATGAGGAGAAGTCTATGGGTTTGTATGAAGTCGATGCATATAAAATATTTTATTCACGAATGATTAATCTGAAGATTAAGGTAAATAAGTATATTGATGAGGAAATTGCAAATGGAAATCTAGTTCTGGGCCTAGGAGCATCAACAAAAGGTAATGTACTTCTTCAATTTTTTGGCTTAGATAAACAAAAAATTCCAGCTATCAGCGAGAAACAGAAAGCAAAAGCTGGCTTGAAGACTCTAGGAAGTGATATTGATTTGATTTCAGAAGAAGAGGC
>ENA-ORXF01002632-ORXF01002632.1-marine-metagenome-genome-assembly--contig:-NODE-2632-length-10567-cov-5.426597_pt1 | contig 10567 bp, 16 predicted proteins | sample MGYA00237864_ERZ511476 | MGnify/ENA primary metagenome ERZ511476 (study PRJEB26306, sample SAMN06343908) | marine metagenome | isolation source: coastal waters | place: Atlantic Ocean: West Antarctic... | reverse complement strand
CCTAATGAGTTAGGATAACGCATACGTTTTAACCATGTAAATTTACCTTTAGAGTATATACCTAAAGAAGTAGAAAACTTATTTCCTACTGTATCTATAACCATGACTGCGCATTCTTGCCAATCAGTAGTGATAATAGAACTCATAGCGTGAGCTTCATGATGATCTACTAATACAGGCTTCGCTTTAGTTACTTTTTTAATATCTCTTTTAAATCTTTTATATGTAGTTTCTTCATAGAAAACAGCATGATCAAAGTCATCATACGCATTTTTTAACCAATTAATAGTATGAATTGGAAAATTATTATCATATTTATTACGAGAAAAACGTTCTTCATGGGATGCTCCCAAAATTATATTATCTTTTATATTTGCTGCTGCGCTATCATGATGATAACAGCTTACTCCTAGTATGTTCATCAAAGTACCTTTTGAATATGTAAGTTAAATCTGCTTTAGTTTTATTTGAGTAGTTGGGTGTATCTACAAAATCTACAAATGCCCATCTAAAGTTATCTACTACAGGCTGTATTCTATGAACCATAAAACAAGGAAATAATACTGTTTTTCCTGGCTTAGGATATATTCTTGCTATTATGTTATCAGGTTCTGGCGCAGAAAAATCTGTTTCTAATACTCTATCACCTTTAGGATTCCAACTTCCTATTTCAAAAGGTTTTCCTTCTGTTAAATAAACCATATGAGTCCAAAAGCGTCCAGGTCTAGAAGTAGTAAGTCTTCTTTCTGCAAAATCTAAATTATCAAAATGCCATTCATAACCTTCTCCAGGTTTTAAAAGTATAGCTGATTTACCTGCAAACTCACATTTCCATTGATGTGCGTGTTTTATATAATTTGCTGTGCAGTATTTTACAATCTTATCAGCTTTTTTAGCTATCTCCTCAGAAAATCCGATTTCAACTGCTCTTGTCCACTCATCTGCAATGTAATCTTCCATCTCTCAAATACCTCCGAAGCTAGTCTTAGTGCGAGATGATTATGACCATATTGATTTATATGCCCCTCACCATCAGCATAATCTTTAGCTAAATCTCTTAAATAATATTCCCAAATACAGGGATGATCTTTTATCATAGGTTGTTCTATAATATTAGGTCTATATATAGGAACTAACATTAAATTTTCAGCAGTAGCTTCACCTAATACTGCTTTTACAAACAATGAATTAGTCCTATTATACCACGCCATACGTGTAATTTTTTTAAACCAAATGTCTTGTACTAATTTACCCCATATATCTTTAGTACTAGACCAGCCATAAGGAAGTAGATATTCTCCATTTCCTTTAGGATCAGCTCTGTGATGATGTCCTACTAACCAAATAACTTTAAAACGGTTGACAAGATCATTCTCTATGATATAATTAGCTTGAGCATCTAAAGTTATACCTGGTTCTTCATATCGATTTCTTAGTCCTAACTGATCAAAAGCAGGTATAGGTGCTTTATCACTTGGTATTGACCAAGAGTTTCCTACTACAAAGATTTCATTATTTATGTTCATTATTGCCTGCGGAGATAGTTACACACAAGGAGAAGGTCTTGAGAAAAAAACTCAAGCCTATCCTTACTTATTAGATAAAAATACTACAAATTTAGCACAAAGTGGTGCTTCTGAATATCTTATTACAACACAAATTGAAGAAGCTGTCAAGCTAAAACCTGATTTGATTATTGTAGGACATACCAGCGAGTATAGATGGGAAGTATGGGATGGTAAAAACCATAGACAAGGTTTTATAGTAGCTAATCATGTTTTAAGAAATAAAAAATATTATAGAAATTGGATACTATCTGAACAGATATTAAGTAATACTAGAAATACTAAAAAACATAAAGCTGCATGGCATGCAGCAGGTATGTTATATTTCTCTGAAATAGACTTAGTTCAACGTCTTTGGAGTGGTGCAGTATCAAAACAAATATTACTTGCACAAAGAGCTAATATACCTATGATCCATCATTGTTGTTTTCCCCACCTACAACCACTATTAGAAGAATTAACAGATGATTACATAAATTTTCATTTAGATTTAGAAAAACATAAAGATTTAGCTCCTGATGGTTCTCATGCAGGAGCTAAAAGTCATAAAAAACTAGCTAATATAATTATGGGTAAACTCAGCTAGTGCTTTAGTTGCTTTTCTATTAGGATGAACTTGATCAGTAGCTGAGGCAAAATGTTCTGGATGTTCTTTCCAAAAATTATGTTTGTGCTCCCAAAGTTCCCACAACTTCATTGCGCCTTTTTTATCACCGTCTGAATACTTTTCAAAGTGTGTGTAATCTCCAAAGATAGTAGTATCTTTAAAGTCAGGGTAGAAAAACTCAGTAATACTAGGAATTTTAAAATAACAATCAAAGTCAGGTTCAATTTTTTCTATACCGCCTAATAGAATTAATTTGTGCTTATACTGTTCTAATATATTATATTCCATTTTCTTTACTAATTTAATTTTTTCAAATAAATCAGTAGTGGTATATACTATACCATGTTCTGGAGTTAAATGCTTAAAGTCTCGTGTAGCACAAGTCTTAACATAAACAATAAAATCAAATGCCATTTCATGAGTTATTAAACAATTTAAAGATACAAAGTCACCCCAGCCAGGATTAGCTGCGTGTGCTACTTCATGGCCTAAGTCTCGTAAGTATCTAGACATAGAATATTTTTCAGCAAAAGCTCTAGTCTCTTCGGGGGTGAGAGTCGGATCCCACTCCCCTGCAGACCAAGAGTCACCAGTTACTAATATTTTGTAACTAGCTGTCATATTAACTACACGCTTCTACGTACTCTTTGAGTTGTTCCCATTTTTCTTCTTCTTCATCCATGTTCTCTTTACGAACAATAGTAGCAATTTTAGTAATAGTTGCTACAGGAATATCATATTCTGACTTAATATCTTTTTTAAGTTCATTAATAGACTCTCTGATTGCTTCTCCTTGAATCATCAAATCTACAATACGTGAGATTTCTTTACGTAATTCTGCTTTTAGTGCTACTTCCATTTGTTTTTCCTAGTTTATTAGTTGAAAGGTTTTTCTGATGTTCTCAGGTCTTTTTCTTATAAGTTTATCTTCTGTAAAAGTCTCCAGTATATTATTAAAAATTTCATGACTTAGTGCTGTTATATCATCAGATATAGTACCATCAACTAGCAATCTCTGATGAACCATGTTCAAAGCAGTTATTAGGTTGGCAGAACCAATAGATCTAGAATCTTTATAATCTCCTTCAGTTCTGACCTTTACTAACTCCCATGTTTCATTTTCCCAAACAGTATCGTCATCTTCATCAAATACTTCAATGGGCATACCACCTAGTATTTTCCATACCATGTCGTCATATTTTCTTATCATTATTCAATTCACTTATAAAAAGGCATAGCTTTACTGGCTATGCCCGCACACTCCCTACGGTCGTATTAGGAAGCAATCCAATCATCACGATATGGAGCTGCATAGAACCAAGCCAAAGATTGCTCAATGCTTTTAGACGGAGTTCCCCCATCTAAACACTGCTCAAACTCACGTTTGAAGCGTAGCCACGGATTTCTCATATTGTTTACAGGCTTGATCTGGCTAAGATCATTCTGATTCCAGTGAATACAGCGGTCTGCATAAGCTGCTTCAACATTAAGTGAACGCGTAGACTCGAAGAGTTTTTCTTTAAGTATTCCATACAGCTCTACAAAAGCTGCGCTTTTCTCTTCTTCACTCAGCTGTGAAACACATATCCGACGCGCGTTCCGTACTAGATCACGATAACCATTCTTCGACACAAGTTTAAAGTACATAATTTACCTCTTATTAATAGCATATTTTATGGGTTGTTGCAAATAGAAAATTCTACCAATCAGAATCATCTACCATTAGTTCCAGATAGGTTGGTGGGTAGCTAACTTTATCCCTTTTCCAAAATTCGTCAGGATTATGATGTCTAAAGCGCGGAAGCATATGCCAATAGTTATTGATTCGACGTACTGCTCCATCATACTCACGAAAGAATAAATTGTCTAAATCCATACGGTCTCTAGCTTCTTCCATCCATTCATGACATTTCCACGGATTCCAACGTGAAACATTCTCTGCCTCACGAATTGTGCGTTTAATACCCCAGTCTGAATATCCTATGGCATTAAGTGGGTTTACAACTCTATCCACCAATTACTTGATCCTTCTCATTGTTATTATAATCAATTAGTATTTCAATAATGTATCGTGCAGCAAAAAACTCACCATAATCTTCTTTCATATCTTTATAATCATCCATAACAAATGGTGCATTTTGATAAAAGAATGTTTTTGCTTCACTAAGTGTTGGTCTTTTCATGGTGTTCCTTAATTATACTATATAGTTTATCGGCTAGTCCAGAGTTCTCTTGCTCTGTTAGGTGGTTATCTAGTTCATTTTTAACATCTCTTATTCCTAGTATTTCACGCAGCGGTCTTGTATCTAAAGTTGTATCCATATTGATACCATTAGTAAATGTATGACGAACATCATAACAATATAAATGTACAGCTAGTCCCTGATAGTTGCTTAGAATAACATGATCAAACCAATATAACTCTCTACTTTGTCTCTCATTAGCCAAATCAATATTATGTAAATATTTGTAGTATACCTTAGCTGCTGCATATATAGGATGCTTATGTGAGTTGGCGTCTGCTAAACCCACATTCAAAGGATACTTTATATGATATAATCTGTTAGGCTCTGTCCAACAAAAAATGGTATAATCTGCTGTGCTATCAAAGGTTTTGATAGCATGTTCATATGCTGCTCCTGCTTTTCCATATCCTATGATATTAACATTAAGTTTACTAGCCAATAAAGTAGTCCATGATAGACTACGATTACTTATAGTAGGTTCTAGTTGACAAAATGAATCACCACAAAAATTAATTGTTTGCATTATTTTCCTTAATTGTTATTCATTAACTATTTATACATCTTTAAAGAGAATTATGCAATCAAAAAATAGATACAGATTGCTCGCGTTCTAGATAGGTAAGTATAAAAGATCTAACATCTTTTATATTTGAAGTAAAATTAAAGTGACTTACAATCTTTTGATAAGCTAATTCAAATATTTGTTCATCTTTAGAAAATAATTTATGTATATCAATATTAAACGCTAAGGGACTAGTACTAGGTATAGTCATTAATTTTTGATGATAAGTATCATACTCTTCAAAATGTTTTCTCATATCTTGTTTAAACCAATAAGAACGCTGCATAAAATGTTTTTTTAAGTTAGAAGTATAAATATAAATATAAGGCCTATTCATATATTTTATTAATTCTGCGTGCATATACACATAGCATATCAAGTTACTATTTGTAGTATAATAATTTTTTATATGTTGTAAAGATTTATCCGATAGTTCTTTAGTAATAAACATAGCAGTATGAGCTGTTATATAGTTAACAGTATTAGATCTAATAGTTCTAGGACATTTCCATGATAGGTCATGTACAGGATATTCTATAGAAGAACAATTAGGTTTTTTATCTTCATTCATAATACTACTATCCCACCAAACTTCTTTATGACTAGCTAATATTCTGTAAAGTGCATGACCTCGCATACCTTGTGCTGCTAATATGGGAATACATTTATTATCTAGTTGTTCAAAAAATAAATTAACTTTATTAAAACATAATTTATTCATATAATTATACTTCCGTTTTTGTGTTGACCTACTAAATTTATTATACTATAATAAATTCATGTATTTAACTGAAAAAGATTTAAAATTTGAAATTAGACAAGTTAACGCTACCCTTAATGAGTTAGCGACTGATCAAGCTGGAGATATTAGATATCTCCACCAAGAATTGGTAGAACTAAAAGAACAAATTCAAATGCTCACTACTCAAGTAGAGTTTTTAAAGGATAGATTAAATGGGTCATAAGTTAGTAGGTTTTTCCAACTCAGTAAACTCAGTTTACATTAAAAATCAATTAGAGTCAATAGCTAATCAAATTTCTGATCTACAAATAGAGTTAGCAGATGAAAATGATGTTAGACTTAAAAGATATTGTAAAAAACCTGATAGGTTGCCTTGTTATATATTATTTCAAAATGATGTGCATAAGAATCATATACATGCAAAAATGACCGAAGATTATGCTATAAGATGGGTTAGCGGAGCTATTGGATAATACAACATATGAGCGAAATTATATTGTTATCAGATATACCAACGCATTCAAAAGAAACTTATGCGGCCAGATATGCTGGACCGTATGTAGTACGTTCACAACTTGAATCTGCAGGTTATGATGCTATTGTTCTTGATTGGTTTAGATTCATTAAAGATGAAGATAAATTTTTTGATTATTTTGAGAATTTTATAGATGAGAAAACACTGTGTGTAGGTATAACAACTACTTTTTTATTACCAGAATCTGCTGCTGGCAAAATTGGTTCAGGTATGGGACAAGTCATACAACATGAAGAAATTCCTAATATAACTGATGAGACAGTAGCAGCATCCTCTTTATATTTATGGGAATGGAGCAATGAAGAACTTACTCCTTGGTTAAAAAGGTTACGAAATCTATTAGATAAATATAATCCTGATTCTAAAATAATATTAGGAGGTCATAGAGTACATAAAATTATACAATTTTCTGATATTGCTCCTAAAGATTACTGTGTAGCAAAGTATGTAGATTATTTATTAGCAGGATATACAGATTTTACAGCAGTTAAATTATTAAATAAAATTAAAGCAAAAGAAGAAGTAAATCCTTCTGTTGTAAAAAATGGATTGAAAGTAATTTCACCTTCGGATTTTGGAGAATGGAAATCTGCTAAGTCTCAAGTTCCTGTTAGTTTATTTTCCCATAAAGATGCTATAGAACAAAGACATTGGCTTCCTTTAGAAGTAAGTAGAGGGTGTGCTTTTAACTGTAAATTTTGTTCTTATGAAAAACGAGGAACACATAAAAAAAATATAAAACTTTTATATGATGAACTATGTTATAACTACGATAATTTTGGCACAACTGGTTATAACATATCTAGTGATTGCTTTAATGATGATAGACGTTTTGTAGGTAATTGGGCAGAGATGGTAGCTAGATTACCATTTAAGTTAGAGTGGGTAAGTTTTGCTAGATTAGACTTATTTCATAGATTTCCTGAAACAATGGATGAGTTACTAGATAGTGGTTATAGAGCAGGTTGGTTTGGTATAGAAACACTTAGTCATCCAGCAGGAAAAGCGGCAGGAAAAGGTTTAAATCCAGACAGAGTAAAAGAACTTATTGAAATATTTAGTAAAAAAGGTAAAGATAGATTTTGGTTTACTGCTTATTTTATAATAGGATTACCTAAAGAAACTATAGAAAGTTTATCAGAAACTTTAAAATGGTTAATGAAACAAAGATTATTAGATGAGGTACAAGTATCAAGTTTAGGTGTAGCTCCTTTTATAGAGGAACTATCAAGTGTTATAGATTTTTCAGATCATTCAAAAATGCCAGAGAAATTTGGGTTTAAAAAATTAACTTTTGATCCCGTATTTTACTGGGAGCATGATACTATGAATTTTAATCAGTGTAAAACTGTACAAAAAGAATGGGAAGATGCTTTTTATGATCATCCTTTTACTAGGTTTGGAGGAGGGTCTCATGGAGAATATCCTAGAATAAGAGATTTAGGACTAGACCATAAGCAGACTGTAGTATATTTAAAAACTAAATTTCTTAGAGGAAGTAGTATGATTACAGTTGAAAAGAAAGCAAAACGCAAGTTTAAAGAAGGAGTTATGGATCTTTCTACAAAAAACGTGCAAAATTATTATAAAAAAATGTTAGAAATAAATGCCAAAAGCAATAGCGTGTATACCGCATAATCATAGAATAAAAGCTCATAGAATTGAATATCTTAAAGCAGTTAATGACGCTATGGATTATCCTTTTCAATCTGAAGATGGAAGAGATCCTTCTCCGACTCATCAAGAATTAGAAATAACTTGTAGAAGTTATACAGGTTTAAAGCATTGGCAATTTACTAATTGTTGTACAGATGCTCTACAAATAGCATTTCATACCTTATGTAACGCTGGAGACACTATAATTATACCTGCATATGGATGGAGAGCAACAGATAATGCCCCTAAATTTGTAGGTTTAAATGTTATTTACTGCGATATTGATGATACAGGTAATGTAGATTTAGAAAAGTTAAATATTTTAATTGATATAGCCAAACCCTCGGCAGTACTAATAGTACATAACTTTGGCACTATTGTTAATATAGATAGGATAGCACTAACTTGTAAGATAAATAATGTAAAAATAATTGAAGACGCTGCACCTTCTTTTGTTATGAATGAACCTTATAAATATACATTAGGATCTTTATCAGATGCAGTTTGTTTTTCTTTTGATTTTACTAAATCTCCTGGCTGTTTAGGTGCTGGAGGAGCTATTGCTACTAATAAAAAAGAAGTATATTTTAAATTTAAAACTATATGTTCACACCTAACTTCTGAACACGGTATTGGTACAAAATCTTATTTAGATACAGTTTCAGCAGGAGTACTAAATACAGATATAAAATTAATAGAGAAAAATAACTATAGACAGCATAGAGTCAATGTTGCTACTTACTATATAAACAATCTTCCCTATAAAACTTTAAGCGGAGAAAATTATATATTTCATCGTTTTATAATTCTAACAGATAAAGATAATAAACAAGCAGTAATTAATAAGTTTAAATCACAAAAAATACTAGCTAAATCAGTATTTAAACCTAATACTGATATATTTCCTAATACAAATAAATTTACGGAAACAGCAATTGAACTTCCTTGTCATCAGTTTATAGATATAGATGATCTAAATTCAAGAATTAAAAAAATATTATGAAAATACTAATAACTGGAGGATTAGGATTTATAGGTAGTCATATAGTCTCAATTTTAGGCGATAAACACACTATTGATATTATTGATAAGTTTGATACTACCTATATGAGTTATAAGTATATTCATAGAGGTAATAAAGGATTAGAAAATACTAATCTTATAGAAAAAAAACATAGAAAACTAGCAGCTAAGTATAGATTAAAGTTAATTAAAGGTAAATTTAGAAAATTATATAGAGAGTGGACATTTCAAATGTCAGATTCTTTAAAAAATAATAAATATGATTTAATAATAAATTGCGGTGGACTAAGCGAAGCAATATTAAGTCAGTATTTTAAAGTATTTACTCAACATTCTATAGTATCTGGGTTTAAGAACCTGAAAACATGGTTTCCGGATACTCCTTGCTTACACATAAGTAGTAGCATGGTTTATGGCACTTGGGAAGGAATAATTGACGAGCAGTACCCTTTAGGAGGTGTAGACCTATATGGACGTTGTAAAATAGAGGCAGAGAAAGCCCTAAGCAAAACAGATGTGTGTCTTCGTCCAATACATGTTTATGGTATGGGTGATGGTAAATACCCAATATGGATGAATATAGAAAGACAAATGGCTATTAATAAGCCAGTACTAATAGAACGAGCAGGTTGTATCTATATCAATGATTTTGTATTGACAGTAAAAAATATTATAGACAAATGGAATCCAGGAGCGTATAATATTTCATATGACTTTACTCGAGACCCTGATGCTATTAAATTAATATATCCTAAATCTTTTAAAACTAAAGAGAAATTAGGACCAACAGGTAAGAAAAGAGGCTTACTCTTATCAAACAAACTTAAACAGACTTTTGATTTCGACTATCAGTTTAGAGATTATGAGTCTACTATCAAGGATTATTACAAACAGTATGAAAAATATAAAACCAAAACCCAGAAATAATGCGATAAAAACAATGACTATTTACGTTCGTAATAACGACGTAGATAAAGCTATGCGTATTTTAAAAAAGAAATTGCATAGTGAAGGTATGACTAAAGAATTACGTGAAAAACGACATTTTACTCCTCCAGGAGAAAAACGTAGATTAGCGGCTAAAGCAGGCAAAAAAAGATGGATTAAAAAACGAGAACAAATCGAGCAACAAATGATTCGTAATGAACGAAATGCTATGAGAAAAACAAGGAATAAAAATGTTTCAAGATCCAATCAAAATACAAATAGATTTCAAAAGAGAAATAGCTCATCTGGGACTAAGAGTAAGTGATAATCATGTACAAAACTTAGTAATGCCTTTAAGTAGAGTTACTAAAATTTTTACACCATCTACTATAAAATATGAATGGTTAGTAGATGATATGTATTGTCAGTTTTTAAGAAAAATGGATCATATAAAGTTATTTTATAAAACACACCATATAGATCATCATTTTAGATTTACACATAAAGATTGGGAAATAACAGGAAAAAAACTAGTACACACAATTAAAAATAATCCTAATAAGATTATAATAAGTGAGTAAAGTTATTTTATAGTTGCTAACTGCTTGTTTATTATATAATATAGTTATATAACAAATATGGAGATAATAATGAGAGCCTTTAAAGGAACATTTAAAAAGAAGAACGGTGAGTCAAGAGATATG
>ENA-ORXF01002630-ORXF01002630.1-marine-metagenome-genome-assembly--contig:-NODE-2630-length-10568-cov-5.735678_pt1 | contig 10568 bp, 11 predicted proteins | sample MGYA00237864_ERZ511476 | MGnify/ENA primary metagenome ERZ511476 (study PRJEB26306, sample SAMN06343908) | marine metagenome | isolation source: coastal waters | place: Atlantic Ocean: West Antarctic... | reverse complement strand
AAAAATTTTTCAACTTCATCAAATCGTTCTGGATGCCTAGGAACTATGACTAAAATTAATTTTTTATAATTTAATTTCTCCACGAGTTTTAAAAGAATTTTTTCTTCACCAGATCTTGTACTTCCTGCTACTAGAATAAAATGGTTAGAAACTTTTAATTGTTTTTTTAATTGGTTGATTTTCCTTCGTGTCCCAGTAGGAGCTCTAGAATCAAACTTAATATTTTCCATTATATTAATATTTGCTTTTGTAAGCTCGCTAAAATTAACTACATCTTCTTTAGCTATGACATAAATTGAATCTAGCTGTGATAATCCGGAATTAATAAATTTTTTAAAAGGTAAATATTTATTTAAGGATCTTTTTGACAGTCGTGCGTTAATCAAATGCAGCGAAATATTATTTAAACTACATTGATTTATTAAGTTAAACCATAACTCTGTTTCAAGAATTAAACCTATTTTAGGTTTATAGAAAGATAAAAATCTTTTACAGGCTCCTTTGGTATCATAAGGCAAATAAGTACGATGAATTCTCGGACTGTTTGGTAATTTAGTATTTCGCCCTGTTAAAGTGCCATGACTAATAAGAAAATATGTCTTGGGGTATCGTTTTAATAAAATTTCAATAAGATTGGCAATGGCTTTGGTCTCCCCAACAGAAACGCAATGAAACCAAACTGTTTGTCTAGATTTCCATATAGAGCTTCTTTTTTTTGGGTATACAGCAAAACGTTCATTCAAATTTTGTAAATGGGTCGGGCTTATTAGTGCTCGATAAATAAGTTTTACAAGAGCAAAAGGTATAAGGCAGATAATTATAATTTCATAGATAAAAAAATACATATTGTAATTTTCTCACAATGTGAAATTTATTTTTATTTTTTTATTTTTCGCCAATCAATTGTTAAATATGGCTTACATAATTTTTGTGCAAAATTAGTTCAAAAATTTATGACTTTTTATCAAAATAACTCTTGACCAAACACAACCAGATGTTAAAATTTTTTTAGTTAGCACAACATGTAGTGGTTTTATTTATAAAACCTTTTTTCAAGAAATAGTGCTCCAAACCGTAAAAAAATAGGAGAAATAAATGCTCAATGCAGTTCCATCAGAGTCTACACAGGAAGACCCTGAAGACAAAAAGATACCCTTTCAATCTGTTTCAAAAGATATTTGGGACAAAAAGTATAGGTTAAAATCAAAAAAAGGTGATTTTATTGATAAAGATATCAATGGAACTTATGCAAGAGTAGCTAAAGCCTTAGCGGATGTGGAAGAGCCTAAAAATAGAGAATTATGGCACAAAGAATTTTTATGGGCCTTACAAAATGGAGCAATCCCTGCAGGACGTATTACCTCAAACGCTGGTGCACTTGATCACAAACCAGCAACAAGCACTATCAATTGTACTGTTTCTGGAGTAATTGAAGATAGCATGACTGATATACTTGATAAGGTCCATGAGGCAGGATTAACTTTAAAAGCTGGATGTGGAATTGGATATGAATACTCAACCCTAAGGCCAAAAGGAGCTTTCGTTGCAGGCGCGGGTGCATATACAAGTGGTCCACTTTCATTTATGGATATATATGACCGTATGTGCTTTACAGTTTCTAGCGCGGGTGGTCGACGTGGAGCACAAATGGCAACATTTGATATTGCTCACCCTGATGTTACTGATTTCATTAAAGCAAAGAGAGAAGATGGTCGACTGAGACAATTTAATTTGTCTTGCCTGATTACAAAAGATTTTATGGAGGCAGTTAAGTCAGATTCAGATTGGAAACTTGCTTTCCCAGTTACAGAAAAAGAAGTAAAAGAAGATGTCTTAGATTTATCAGACCCCCAAAAAATAATTTGGAAAAATTGGCCTGTAAAAGGAAAATATTTAACTGAAACAGAAGGTGTTAACGCAGGAAAAGTTGCTTGTCGTGTTTATAAAATAATTAAAGCTCAGCGCGTTTGGGACATCATTATGTCATCTACTTATGATTATGCTGAACCAGGATTTATTCTCGTTGATCGCGTTAATGAAATGAATAATAACTGGTTTTGTGAGGATATTAGAGCTACTAATCCTTGTGGCGAACAGCCTTTGCCTCCATATGGGGCATGTCTTCTGGGGTCAATTAATTTAACAAAATTTGTTAATCATCCCTTTACTGATAAAGCATCTTTTGACTGGGATAAATATAAAAAAGTAATAAGTACTTTTACCCGAATGCTTGATAATGTTGTTGAAATTAATGGTTTACCTCTTGAAAAACAAAGGGCTGAAATCGCCAGAAAGCGTCGTCATGGCATGGGTTATTTAGGGCTAGGTTCCTCACTAAGTATGATGCAAATGGTCTATGGGGATGATGAATCAATCAAATTCACAGAGGAAGTAACAAAGATTTTAGCTCAAATAGGCTGGGAAGTTGGAATCGAATTGGCAAAAGAAAAAGGAGCGGCTCCAATAATGGATGAGGAATTTGAAGTTAATGCTGAAATGCTAGCAATCCGTCCAGAAATGAAAAAAGATGGGCATAAAATTGGCGATAAAGTAAAAGGGAAAGTGCTTCTAGGAAGATATAGCCGCTATATGCAACAATTTCCGAAAAAACTTCAAGATCAGATTGCAGAATCTGGTATTCGCTTTACTCACCATAGTTCAATTGCTCCGACTGGGACTATCTCTTTGTCATTAGCAAATAATGCAAGTAACGGTATCGAGCCCTCTTTCGCCCATCACTATAGCCGTAATGTGATTAGGGAAGGTAAAAAAAGTAAAGAGAAAGTAGATGTATTTTCTTTTGAGCTTTTAGCATATCGCCACCTTATAAATCAAAAAGCTATGCCATTTTCAGATAAAGAAGATGAAAAATTACCAGAATATTTTATCGATTCTTCTACAATTAAAGCAAAAGCTCATGTTGATATACAAGCCGCCTCTCAAAAATGGATTGATAGCTCGATTTCTAAAACGATCAATGTCCCTACTGACTATGATTATGAAGATTTTAAAAATATATATTTGTATGCTTATGAAAAAGGTCTTAAAGGCTGCACAACATTTAGGTTTAATCCTGAAGCTTTCCAAGGTGTTTTAGTAACTGAAAAAGACTTAGAGGAAACAACATACCAATTCACTTTAGATGACGGTGCAAAAATTGAAGTGAAAGGAAATGAAGAGATTGAATATGATGGGGAAACTCATTCAGCAGCAAACTTATATGACGCTTTAAAAGAAGGTTACTACGGAAAATTCTAAGGATTAAAAAAATGGCAGTAAAAATTAATAAAAAAATTGTAAGTTATAGTGTTCTCGATAAAGACGCAGCAAAGGAAGAGGGAGCTAAGCCAGCTGAAATATTTCAGCTAGGTGATCCACTAAGCAGGCCTGATCAAATTACAGGCTCAACCTATAAGGTAAAAACTCCAGTAACAGAGCATGCGCTTTATATCACCATCAATGATGTTTTAATGAATGAAGGAACCAAACAAGAACACCGAAGACCTTTTGAAATATTTGTTAATTCTAAAAATATGGAGCATTTTCAATGGATTGTTGCTTTGACCCGAGTTATGTCTGCAGTCTTTAGGAAAGGTGGTGATATAACTTTTCTTGTTGAAGAGTTAGGGAGTGTATTTGATCCGAACGGTGGCTACTATAAAAAAGGTGGTAGGTATGTTCCAAGTCTAGTAGCTGAGCTAGGGCAAGTTGTTGAACAACATTTAATCAACATTGGCATGCTAAAACAACAAGTGCCAGATGAACACCAACAAAATTTAATTGATGAAAAGAAAGCAAGCTTTGTTAAAAATAACCCGGATGGTTTAGATTTAGATACTGGCTTCCCAAATGGCTCTCAATTATGCAAAAAATGTAATGTTAAGGCATCTATCATGATGGACGGATGTTTAACTTGCTTAAATTGTGGTGAAAGTAAATGCGGCTAGCTTAATATGAACTAAGGCAATAATTTAGACTCTATTAAGCCAATTCCTTTTTAAGAGCTAAAGTGCTTTATGAAAAAATTTTTATTTCTTCTCTTGTTTTTTTCTTTCTGTATATCTGCAACTCCTGCTCCAGAATTATTATTCAAAATAAATAGGTCGGTTGTTAAAGTAAACGTCTCAAACAAAGAAGGTAATCATGGTGTTGGATCTGGTGTTGTGGTTAAAAAAGACCATATTGTAACTAATTGCCATGTAATAGCTGATGCTCAAGGAATTAATGTTAACAAGTATGGAAATAGTTATACTCCGCACGCAATAATTGCAGATTGGAAAAATGATGTGTGTATTTTAAAATTTAAATACCTAGGACTTGATCCGATTACACTTTCCTCAAATGATTCTTTAGAGTATGAAACCAAAGTTTTTGGTAAAAGTTATGGCGGCAATACAGTTAAAGCACACACTTCATTTGGTCGCGTTAAAGGTATACATAAACTAAATAACTTTAAAGTAATTCAATCATCAGCTTGGTTTGCTATGGGGGCTAGTGGTGGTGGGCTTTTTAACTACAAGGGTGAGTTATTAGCTATAACAACTTTTAAAACTGCTGGGAATACAGCTTTTTATTATAGTATGCCAGTTGAAATAATAAAGGAAATGTTGGCTACTGGAAAAGAAACTTCTGTCACAACGCAACCTGAACTTCCCTTCTGGGATGCCCCAACTGAGGAACAGCCTTTCTTTATGCAAATTATAGGTCCTATAAAAAAACAATCATGGGGTATGCTTAAAAAAATAACTTTAGAATGGATGCAAGAGGCTCCAGATGAAATCGAAGCACACTATCATCACGCATTTGCATTATATAAGTTAGGGGAGTTTGTTTCTGCCAAGAACATTTTAAAAAAAGTAATTAAAAAAAATAAAAAGCATGCATTAGCTTATTTATATTTATATAAAATCTCAAATAAAGAAAATCAAGAAGATGATGTAAGTTATTATAAGTCAAGAGTATTAGAACTAGATGATTCACTAATGGATAAATAACAATGAAATTAAACTTCTTATTACTTTTAATTGCGAGCTTATCTTATTCATGCTCTATGGATAAAGTGCCACTAACTGATTTATTTTCACAAGATATCTCAGAAAAGACTATTCAGCCTGAAGGCTCTATTGAGTATAATTGTGCAGAAAAAAGAACATTTTTTTTATCCTATCTAAAAGAGAAAAAAAATGTGTGGCTTATTCTTGATGATAGAGAATTTAGGCTCAACCAAAATGAGACATCTCCAAATATTTATACTAACGATATAACTACTTTAGAGATTGATCCTGAAAATACCCAAATTAAAAATAAAAAACAAATTTTATACGACCAATGTGTAGAGAAAAAAGAGTCCGCTTAAAGTTAACCTAACCATTAAGAGTGATATGGACAAAAACTACGGATTAGGAAGCACTAAAGTTGCAGTTGAACTTCACAAAAAAAGGAGCTATGAAATGTCGATCTTGCGAAAGTTCAAAACTTCATTTTTGCCCCACCATGCAAGGCCACCAATGCGAGAAATGTGGTCAATGGCAAAATGATATTCCTAACAATTACTCTACAGGCCGAAGTGCAGACTATTAATCAATAAGCCATTTAGGTTCTAATGAATATCTAGTAGAATAAGCCTTTAAACTATTGAAGGTCTGACATGCTAATTCAATCCGAGTCCATTGATCTTGATACCCCAACAGGGAAAATGAGGACTTATATTCATCGCCCAACTAAACCAGGAAATTTTCCAGTAATTTTATTTTATTCAGAAATATTTCATCAAACAGGCCCTATAGAGCGAGCTGCTAAAATAGTTGCTAGTCAGGGTTATGCAGTTCTAGTTCCAGAAGTATTTCATGAATTAAATCCTATTGGTACAGTTTTAAAATATGATGATGCTGGCAGAGAAAAAGGGAATTCTGATAAAGAGTCTAAAGATGCTCAAGGTTATGATAGTGATAATCAAGCTATGATTGATTGGGTTAAAAAACAAAACTGGTCAAATAATAATATTGGCGCCATGGGGTTTTGTATTGGTGGTCATTTAGCTTTCCGTGCAGCGTTGAACCCTGAAGTTAAGTCGACTGCTTGCTTCTACGCAACTGACTTACATACTAATACAATTCCTAATCAACCTAATCAACATAGTATGGAGCGTCTATCAGATATTAAAGGCGAATTATTAATGATTTGGGGGAAACAAGATAGCCATATACCAACAGATGCCAGGAATAAAATACATCAAAGACTATTAGAAACAGATATTGTGTTTAGTTGGCATGAATTTAATGCACAACATGCTTTTATGAGAGATGAGGGGGACAGATATGACCCTGAGTTAGCAATGCTGTGTTACCAACTATGCTTTAGAATGTTTTCAAGGACCTTAAATGATTAAACGCAATCTGAAAATGCTTCGAGGGAGCGATGAAATTCTATTTTTTTATTTAATTTGCTTTGAATTTTTTTCTTGATTACGGGCTTTACAGTGTTAAGTTTTTTTCTATCGACATTAGTAATGATAGTATTTTTTGTAGTATTAAGCATTTACATTCCTTTTGGGAAATTGGTCAATAGGGATTTTGTCCCATTATTGAATTGATGCAAAATTTATACAAAAATTCAATTTAATTTAACAATAAAAAAATAGGTTATATTTAAATTTGTTATTAGGCGTATTTTAATATGAAAGTTCACATAAATGGTAGCATTAAAGAATTTAAAGCTAAAAAAATTAGTCCTGAAGAATTAATAATTCAGCTCAATTTAAATGGTAAACGGTTTGCAATTGAAAGGAATGGGGAGATAATTTCCAAAAATTCTTTTGATGAGATTTATATTAATGATGGTGACAAAATAGAAATTATAGGGGCAGTTGGTGGTGGATAGAAATTTAAATACAAATGATAAATTAATTATTGCAGGTCGTTCTTTTCAATCTAGATTGCTAATAGGAACAGGTAAATATAATAATTTCGAAGAAACAAGAGCTGCGATTGATGCAAGTGAATCAGAAATTGTAACGGTAGCAATCAGAAGAATAAATCTTGGGCAATCCCTAAATGAACCTTCCTTGCTTAAATTTATTCCTTCAAACGAATTTACCTATCTTCCTAATACTGCTGGCTGTTTCTCCTCCGATGAAGCAATTAGAACTTTGCGTTTAGCTAGAGAACTATTGGATGGCCATAACTTAGTAAAATTAGAAGTATTAGGTGATCCAGAGACTCTATTTCCAAATGTTGTTGAAACCATTAATGCTGCAAAGATTCTTGTGAAAGATGGGTTTGACGTCATGGTTTATACTTCTGATGACCCAATAATTGCAAAACAACTAGAAGATATTGGTTGCTGTGCAATTATGCCTCTAGCTTCACTAATAGGATCTGGTATGGGAATTCTGAATCCTTGGAATTTAGAAATAATTATTGATAAAGCAAATGTACCTGTAATCGTAGATGCTGGGGTAGGAACTGCCTCAGATGCAAGTATTGCAATGGAGCTCGGATGTGATGGTGTTTTAATGAATACAGCAATTGCATTGGCTAAAAATCCTATCTTAATGGCGTCAGCAATGAAAAAAGCAATTGAGTCAGGACGCGAAGCATTTCTTGCTGGGCGAATGGATAAAAAACATTATAGTGCCTCGCCAAGTTCTCCAACGAAGGGATTAATTAAATAAATGGTAAAGATGCCCACCCAGGAATTTAAAGTTGTAATCTCGGTAAAAACAGAATTTATTGAAGAGCGCTCATATATTAAAGAAAATGTATATTTTTTTTCTTACACAGTAACAATTGAAAATAAAGGTGTTCAGTCAATCCAGCTTATTTCTCGTCATTGGATTATAAATAATGCGCATAATGAAAGGTTTGAGGTTAAAGGTGAGGGGGTGGTAGGAGAGCAACCTATTATTCTGGCCGGTGATATATTTACCTATTCTAGTGGAACTGAAATTGATACCCCTTTAGGCAGTATGTTAGGCACATATCATATGGTAACTGAGGAAGGAATTAAGTTTGATGCAAAAATTCCTAAATTTGAATTAAATATGCCAAGGACGCTTCATTGAAAAAAAAATATTTTTTATTATTTTTACTCTTTAGCCTGTTAATAAGTTGTGGGCAGTTAAGCGAAAAAAAACCATGTAATTGTGAGCTAGAGAAAAATGCGTTAAAAGAAATAAAAGCTGAGCTTGCTGAATTAAAAAAACTTCAAGCTCCAATCATCGATATCCCATCAAATAAAATTCTTCAATATGGCTTATTAGTGAAAGCACAATGGGTAGAAATTGAAGAGAAACTTCAACAGGACCAGGTAAACCAGGCTTGGTCAGCATGGGTCCATGGATGTGAAAAATTAATTAACCTAAATGATTGGAAAGTCTCTTGCGAAGCCGCAAAAATTCTATCATCACCATCAAATATAGAGGTTATAGAATATTTACATAAGCATTTTGATCTTTATAAAGCAAAAAATGAAGATGGGTCTAAAAAAGGATTAATTACAGGGTATTATCAGCCTGAATTAAAAGGAAGCAGAACTAAAACAAAAAAATATAAAATACCACTCTACACTCCTCCACATGATTTAATTACAGTCGACCTTAGTGAAGTCTATCCAGATTTAAAATATAAAAGACTAAGGGGTCGGGTAGAGGGTAATAAATTAATTCCCTATTTCACAAGAGAAGAAATATCAAAAAAAGATTACCCATTGCAAGGCAATGAATTATTGTGGGTAGAAAATTCTGTGGAATCTTTCTTTCTAGAAATTCAAGGCTCTGGAGTTATCAGATTTGAAGATGGTTCAACAACGCAAGTTGGGTATGCAGATCAAAATGGGCATCCATATCGCTCAATGGGATTAGCTTTAATTAGACAAGGGGAGTTAAAAAGACATAAAGTCTCTATGCAAAGCATCAAGGCCTGGGCCAAAAAAAATAAAAGAAAGCTTCGAAAATTTTTAAATGCTAACCCAAGCACTGTTTTTTTTCGGGAGCTTCCTCAAGGACTTCCTGGCCCAATTGGTGCGCTAGGTGTTCCTATCTCGTCTGAAAGATCTGTAGCTATTGATCGAAAATATATACCTTTAGGAGCTCCAGTTTTTTTATCAACAACAGAGCCTAACTCGAATGTGCCTTTAAATAAACTTATGATGGCGCAGGATACAGGTGGGGCAATTAACGGAGGAGTAAGAGCAGATTTTTATTGGGGTCAAGGGAAAATTCCAGGCTCTAAAGCTGGATCGATGAAACAATCAGGAGAAATATGGGTGTTACTTCCTAAAAAATTCTCTTTCCCTACCCAGAATTAAATAATTTATAAAATTTAACATATAAAAAAAGGAGCGTTAGCTCCCTTTTTTTATATGTTTTAAATAAACAATTACTTGTTCATTACGTACATTGTTACTTCAAAACCAAAGCGCATTTCTGTTGCAGCTGGTGTTGTCCACATAATGTAATCTCCTTATATTTTTCAAATCTATTACAATTAATTTTGCATATAGAAATAACACTATAAGTTATAAACCCTTGATATTCATTGACTCATCTTATGAAATGATCCTAAGTATAATCATGATTAACAACTAGATCCTAAATTTAGATTAAAGTGTTATTTTTATTTAAATGTTTATTTTTTGCAATTATTTCTTTCTCCAAAGTCTCTTCATTGACATGTAAATTATATTGAATTGACCAGCGAGCTGTATTTTCCATATCTAGTTCTTCTACGCCATGAAATGAGTTATTTGTTTTAATAAAACAAAAAGCAGAATTTGGTATATATGGCATTGTAGTAACTTTTAAGAAATCTTCTCTAGGGTAATGTTTATGAGTGAGTTCCTTACTTAAGACCTTTGGGTCTTTTGGCATGTAAAGAGATGTACCAGTTGAAATCTGCGAACGATCTTTTGGAAGATAGATTAAAAGTGATAAAACTTTACTTAAAGTATCAGTGTGTGGCCCTAATGAATAATGTTTTGTATCGTATACTAGTTGCAACCTTTTTGTATAAGATACGCTTTCTAAATATGTGAATCGCATATCTAAAAATTTCTTAAACTTAGCCTCTAAAACATTACTGAGATTTTGAGACATACTTTTATGAAAAGATAACCAAAAATCTCTTTTGTCTTTCCCAACTTTTTGAATTGACTCCTCAGTATCAAAGTCAAGAACCATTCTCTCTTTATAATAATTTTTATCGTTATACAGATCTGCCATAGAGGTCATTTCTTTTAATTCAAGAAGGTTCTCTTGAATTGTAGAATAAAATTTTTCTGAGAAAATATTTTCAACAAAAATATGTGGAAATGGAAAATTTAAAATAGGGGCATTCCCTAATTTATATCCAGCGTGCAACTCATCTTCTAAAAACATATTCACTCATTCCTATAAATGGGCCATCTTTTCTTGCAGCCTTATCAACCTGATCTTGAGAAAATTTAAAGCCTAAGTTTTGTAAAAGTTCTACTGAAGCCATATGCTCTGGTAGATGTGGGCTTAATTCTATTATTACTGATTTAATCTTTTTGTTTTTAAGGGTTTCTGTTGCCCCCTCAATTACTTTATG
>ENA-ORXF01002628-ORXF01002628.1-marine-metagenome-genome-assembly--contig:-NODE-2628-length-10573-cov-6.640530_pt1 | contig 10573 bp, 11 predicted proteins | sample MGYA00237864_ERZ511476 | MGnify/ENA primary metagenome ERZ511476 (study PRJEB26306, sample SAMN06343908) | marine metagenome | isolation source: coastal waters | place: Atlantic Ocean: West Antarctic... | reverse complement strand
AGTAGAAAGAATTTTAATAAAGATGCTATGTAGGTGTTAAAATGCCATATATAAGGAAAATTAAAGATGCCTATTTCCGCTAGATGAAATTTAATAGGACCAACATCAAATTTTATTGCTGCTATTAAGGCAATACAAGCTAGTAATCCAAAGTAAATAAGCGACAAAACCTTACTTGCTTTGTTGTACTTTAATTTATGAAACTCTATAGTTAATAATTTCAACATGCTGTTTTTTTATTTTGATTGCATTTATTTTCTTTCAAATTTTTGAAAGTATTTGAACTCCTATTTTGTAGCTAGTTGCTGTTTGTTAAATCTAAGAATTGCTGTTCTAAACTTGGTTTACGTTTTATTAAATGACTTAAAACAATCCCTTTATCAAATAAAAAAGTATTTATTTCTTTTGCCGAAATTGTATCGTTCAAAGTAGCAATAATAGTTTCATGATCTTTGGTTACCTTGTTTATGGAAGGATGGTCTTCTAATACCGCCAACAGTTTCTCTTCTTCGTTTTCTGCCTTCAGTTCAAACAACCCCTTAGAAGCCGTCATCTCGTCAACTCTTCCGCTATATAATTTTATTCCTTTTCTAATAACTACCACATGAGAACAAACTTTTTCAACTTCGTCTAAAAGGTGAGAAGCCAATAAAATAGTAGTACCTGTGCTTGCAATTTCTTTTATAATTTGTCTAATTTCGTGAATCCCTTGAGGATCTAAACCATTTGTAGGTTCGTCTAAGATTAATATTTCAGGGTCATTTAACAATGCAGAGGCAATGGCTAAGCGCTGTTTCATGCCTAAAGAAAAGGTTTTAAATTTACTATCTCTTCTTTCGTAAAGATGTACCATTTTTAGTTTTTCATCAATTCGTTCTGCGGATATTCCTTTGATAGTACAAATCAGTTTTAGGTTTTGAATAGCAGTCATGTAAGGATAAAAGTTAGGACGCTCTATAATTGCTCCTACTTTTTTTAAGGCTTCATATGTAGATAGTGCTCCATTAAACCAAGAAAATTCGCCAGAAGTTCTGTTTACAACATTTAAGATAATTCCTAAAGTAGTAGATTTTCCACTTCCATTTGGCCCTAAAATTCCATACACATTTCCTTTCTGAATATCAAAAGAAAGATTGTTCACCGCATGAATTGCTCCGTATTTTTTGTCGAGATTTTTAAGTGATAAGATAGTTTCCAAAGAAATTGTATTTAGTCGATTATGAGTATAAGACGACCAATCTACGAATTTGTTACTTATAAATAGAGAATTGTGTAATTGTTAAAATGTGTAATTATTTATTCGGGTATTTGTTTAATTGGAGAATTATTTATCTACTTGAGCCAGCACCAACCAAAGGTTAGCGCTTATAAACCCAGCTTAAGTTTAGAAATATATAAACGTTTATTCGTACCAGCAAATAAAGCTACCTAGTATTCGTTGTAATCAAATTCATCAAAATCGCCAAATTCGTCATCAATATCTCCTTCATCTACAAAATCGTCGTCTAATTTCTCAGCAATAAATTCTTTTTCAGGAGCCTCGTCGGGTACTTCACCCACAGTTAAAATTGTTAGTGGTAAACCAGCTTTTTTATCGTCTGAAATCTCAATGACATCGACATAAAAAGTCCACATTTTTAGAAAATCATATACATAAATAAGTTTATGATTTATTTCTGGTAATGTTGTTTCTAAAAGGCAAGATTGCATTGAAAGACCCTCACCAACTTCTTCCATATTAAATAACGGAATCTCTTCACCTTGATTCCATTCATCATCCGTTCTGTAAAAAGAGGCCATCTCTTTTCCTTTAAAACCAAAAGATGTAGCAATTGTTAAATGTAAATTTTCTAAATTTAAGCTGTTATCAACTAAAATAGTTCTAATTACATCTTCTTTAGTGTCTAAAATTACGCGTATTTTGTACATAGAATGCTTTGGCTTTTCTGTTGCAAAAATACAATTTTTTATACGTATTTTTACATATTTAATAATTGATTATGGATAAAATTACGACTTTAAAAGTATTTAATGAGCGTTCTAAAAATACGCTAATGGAAACTCTTGATATAGAATATATTGCTATTGGAGATGATTTTTTAACCGCCAAAATGCCAGTAAATTTTGCTGTTCATCAACCTTATGGGCAATTGCATGGAGGTGCAACCGCAGCTTTAGCAGAAAGTGTTGGTAGTGCAGCTTCAAACTTTTTCATTGATACCAAAACACAATTTGTAAACGGCATTCAATTGTCTATAAACCACATAAAAAGCAAAAGAGAAGGTGTTGTTTTTGCAACTGCAAAGAATATTCATAAAGGTAAAACTACACATTTATGGGAAGTTCGAATTGTAGACGAAGAAGATCATTTAATTTCTATTGCAAAAATGACCAATATTGTTTTAAATATTCCTAAAAAATAAATGCCCAATTTTGAATAATTTGTTCGATAAAATTACTGCTCAATATCATCAAAAGTTACCTTTTGTAGTGTATAACAAACCAAATTCAGAGGAAGTTTCTGCACTGTTTATGCCCAATAGAGCGCTAAATTTTGTTTCAAGCTTTGAAGAAAAAGGATTTGTTTTTGCACCTTTTAGTAGTGGTGAGAAAGTAATTTTATTTCCAGAAGAAAAAGCACTCCGTTTGTCTGAAGTGATACAATTTAAAAGTTATAATTTAAAAGACACTTTTATTAATTTAGACTCTTTATCCAAAGAAAAACATATTAAAACGGTTGAAAGCGCAATTGAAAAAATAAATGGAAGCAGTTTACAAAAAGTAGTAATTTCAAGAGAAGAATTGGTCGCTATTACAAATTTCGATTTAATTAAAATTTATAGAAAACTACTGTCGACGTATAAGAATGCATTTGTATATGTTTGGTTTCATCCGGAAGTAGGACTGTGGTTTGGGGCAACACCAGAAACGCTTCTAAGTATACAGGGAGCTACTTTTAAAACGATGTCCTTGGCGGGAACACAAGTATACACTGAAAACGCAAAAGTAATTTGGAAATCCAAAGAGTTAGATGAACAACAATTGGTTACTAATTTTATAGAAAGTCAGTTAGAAAATATTGCTGTTAATTTAGAGATTGATAAAACCGAGACCGTAAAAGCAGGCAACTTACTGCATTTAAGAACAAAGGTTTCTGGAAATTTAAAAAAGACTTCTAGCCTAAAAGAACTGATTAGAGCATTGCATCCAACACCTGCAGTTTGCGGGCTACCAAGAGAAATTGCAAGTGCATTTATTTTTGAAAAAGAAAACTACAATAGAAGTTTTTACACGGGGTTTTTAGGTGAGTTAAATGTACAACACTCAAGAGAAGATAAAGAGAGTTCGGCGCTTTTCGTAAACCTGCGTTGTATGAAAATTGAAAATAATAAAGCTGCTATTTTTGTTGGTGGCGGAATTACAAAAGATAGCAATGCATCCAAAGAATGGGAGGAAACAGTTTTAAAATCTAAAACTATGAAACGCGTTTTGTAAAAAAAATAACATTAAAAAACCACAAATAGTAAATTTGTGGTTTTTTTGTGTAAAATTGAATTTGAATTGAATTCTTTTTGAAGGAATTTTTAATTTGAAGTTTTACCCATAATTGTAGGCATATAAAAAGGTTTGTTACCTCTATATATCATCAAAAGAAACATCTGTAAAACTATCCGTAGATGTTGTTTCTTCCCCTTCTTCTGAAGCTGTTGTCGGCTCTTCTTTCTTAAAATCTTTTTGATGACGCTCGCTAATTACTTCATCACCTTTTTCATTGATAATAAAGTCTGTTGCTTTCTTTAACATTTCATGAAAATCTGTAAAGTCTTCTTTATATAAGTAAATTTTATGCTTTTGATAATGAAAAGTACCATCATCATGTGTAAATTTTTTACTTTCTGTAACTGTTAAATAATAATCATCTGCTTTTGTTGCTCTCACATCAAAAAAATAGGTTCTTCTTCCAGCTCTTAGTACTTGTGAAAAAATTTCTTCTTGTTCAACTCTCTCTGCCATGTTCTTTAAAAATAATAGTTAAATAATTTATTTATACTAACAAATCTAATAAAATATTTAACGTAGCAATGTTAAAGATTAATTTTCTTTTTCTAAAAGTTGTTGTTTATACAAGTTTTTGTAGTAACCTTCTTGCGTTATTAGTTGATTGTGAGTGCCTTGTTGAATGATTTTACCAGTATCTAAAACAATAATTTTATCTGCATTTTTAGCAGAGGAAACTCTGTGACTTATAATAAAAGTGGTTTTATCTTTAGAAACCTTCTTTAAATTAGTTAAAATTTGTTCTTCTGTTTCCGTATCCACGGCAGATAAACAATCATCAAAAATTAATATTTTAGGATTTTTAATAATTGATCTGGCTATAGAAACACGCTGCTTTTGCCCACCAGAAAGGGTAACACCACGCTCTCCTAATATTGTTTGATACCCGTTTGGGAAGTCAATAATATTTTGATGTACAACGGCATCTTTTGCAGCTTGTATAATTTCTTCTTTGGTAGCATCTTCTTTACCAAACTTTATGTTGTTTCCAATACTTTCAGAAAATAAAAAGGGATCTTGAGGCACAAAACCAATCTGGTTTCTAACATCGTTTAAATTGTGGCTTTCTATTGGGTTGTCATCTAAAAGTATTACTCCTTGTTTTGTGTCATATAACCGAGCAATTAACTCTATAATGGTAGATTTTCCAGCGCCTGTTTTCCCCAAAATAGCCACAGTTTCTCCAGATTCTACCGAAAAAGAAATGTTTTTTAAAGCTGTAATATTGGTGTCATCATAAGTAAAAGTTACATCTTTAAAAGTTACTTTTCCTTTTAATAAAGTAGGTTTGGTATTATGGTTTAAAATTTCTGGTATTTGTTCTAAAAACTCATTGATTCTTGCTTGACACGCTTCTGCTTGCTGCACCATAGAAGTAACCCAACCAACAACTGCAACGGGCCATGTTAGGATATTTACATATAACATAAATTCAATGATTGTTCCTATTTGAATTTCATCATTAATATATTGTTGGCCACCCACATAAACTACAATGATATTGCTAATACCAATTAATAAGATCATTAGCGGAAAAAACAACGCATTTGCTTCTTGTAAATGAATGTTTTTTTCTTTGCTTTTGTCTGCTATTTCATCAAAATCTTTAATAATAGAATCTTCGATTCCGTATGATTTTACAACACCAATTCCAGAGAAAAACTCTTGATTAAAGGTTGTTAATTTTGACAGGTATTCTTGTACAATTCTACTTCTTTTGTGAATTACTTTACTCAAAGTAAAAATTAAAATAGATAAAATAGGAAAAGGAAGTAACGTATACATCGTTAACTTTACATCAATATTTATCATTTGTGTAAATCCAACAGCTAAAAGAACAATAATATTCATACTATACATTACTGCCGGTCCAACATACATTCTTACTTTAGAAACGTCCTCTGAAATACGATTCATTAAATCTCCAGTTCTGTTTTTCTTATAAAAGTTAAGAGATAATCTTTGGTATTGTTGATAGATTTCGTTTTTTAAATCAAACTCAATTAACCGAGAGGTTACAATAATGGTTTGTCGCATTAAAAAAGTAAAAAAACCAGCTAAAATTGAAACCCCAATTATGAGAAGAACATTTATTAGTAGTTGATGCTCTACAGCTTCAATATCTGTAATTATTCCGTTTTGATAATCTTCAACAATATTTAAAGAATCACCAACTATTTGTGGAACTTTAAGGGCTAATAATTTTGATAAAATAGTGATTAAAATACCAATTAATAATCGCCATTTATATTTTACAAAGTATTTGTTTATATATTTTAGTGCTTTCAATTGAGTCGCAAAATTTTTGGAAATAAGATTATAATTTAGAGAACCTATCTATCTTTATTTACTGATAAAATAAATGCAGCTAGCCTTCTTTTTTCGAAGTACGAAGATACATTTTTATAAATAAGAGTATTGCTTTTTAAACACGACTAAATCATTAAAATAAAATGATAAAAGAATTTAAAATAGATGCCATTTAGAAGTAAAATAATATTAGTTTTGTAGCCTATTATAAACGAACCCCATAGTGTTTTATTTAATAAAGTTCTTTAGAAAATGATTAACAGAAGACATATTCGAGTTAAAGTAATGCAATCTGTATACGCGATGTTACAATCGCATAATGATGATATTATTAGGGAAGAAAAATTCCTAAAGCATAGTGTCTTAAAAATGTTTGATCTATATGTTTTAAACATTCAATTGCTTTTAGAGGTGCAGAAATTAGCTGCTAAAAAAATGGCACTTTCTAAAAAGAAAATCCTTGCTACGGCTTCAGATTTAAAACCCAACACAAAGTTTATAGATAATAAAGTAATTAGTACAATTGCGAAAAGCATAAGTTTAGAGGGCCATGTTGAGTTAAATAGCTTAAACAATTGGGAAGAAAATAGTGAATACGTCAAAATTATTTTCGAAGAATTGCAAAAAAGCGATTTGTATAAAAAGTATTTAGCCACAGAAGAAGATTCTTTTAAAGTTGACAAAGGTTTTCTTGTAGATTTTTTCAAAGAGATTATTGCACCCAACGAAAAATTAGCAGAATATTATGAAGACAAAATGATTTCTTGGGTAGATGATATTCCTTTTGTAAACACTTGGGTTGTAAAAACACTAAGCAAACAAAAACCAAATGGCTTATTTGTACTAGGCGCTTTATATAAAGACAAAGATGATGAAGATTTTGTGTCTAATTTATTTAGAAAAACAGTTTTAAAACAAGCTGAATATGAAAAAGACATTGCTGAGAAGACCCCAAACTGGGAATCTGATAGAATAGCAGAAATAGATATGATTTTAATTAAAATGTCTATTACAGAGTTTATAAACTTTCCTTCGATACCAACAAGAGTAACAATTAACGAATACATAGAAATTTCTAAAGACTATTCAACTTCAAAAAGTAGTTACTTTATAAACGGAGTATTAGATAAGATATCTAAAGAGTTTATTGCAAACAACAAAATTGTTAAAATAGGAAGAGGGCTTATTTAAACTATATAACTCTAAAACTAAAAATTAATTTATTATTTTTACAAAAACAAATTAAAAATGAAAAAAACAACAGTAGCATTTGCTTTTTTTGTAGCAATATCATTTATGATTTCTTGTGGAAACGGAAATGCATCTACAAAAGTGAACAAAGATAATTTAGACACTGCAAAATCTAGAGATGCAGAAATTAAAAAATCAGTTGCTTCAATGACTTTAGATAAAAGAGAGTACGATTTTGGTACTGTTAATGAAGGAGTAATTGTAGAAACTATATTTAAAGTGACCAATTCTGGTACAACAGATTTGGTAATTACTAAGGCAACTGGTTCTTGCGGTTGTACAGTTCCTGTTTGGCCAAAAGCACCAATTAAGCCAGGAGAAATTGGTGAAGTAGGGGTTAAGTTTAATACCTCTGGTAAACCAAATAGACAAATGAAAACAGTTACTTTAACTACCAACACAGAATCTGGTAGAGAAGTATTAACACTTAGAGGTTCTGTTACACCTAAAGCAAAAATATAACAATGTTCTATACAATATTTTTACAATTCGATTCAGGGAGTTTAGCTAGCGTTTTGCCCTTTGCTGCAATGATTTTAGTCTTATACTTTTTTATGATAAGGCCGCAAATGAATCGTCAAAAGAAAGAAAAAGCTTTCCAATCAGAAATAAAAACAGGTACTAAAGTAATAACTTCTAGTGGAATTCACGGTAAAATTTCAGAAGTTAATGCTACAGATAATACCATAACAATAGAAACAGGAGCAGGGAAAATTAAATTTGAACGTTCTTCAATTTCTATGGAATTAAGTAAAAAATATTTAGTGCCGGTTAAAAAGTAATTTACTAAATATAATATATTAAAAGTGAGTATTGTCTTTTTAGACGGTACTCACTTTTTTCTTTGAACCGTTTTATGTAAATTGCAGTCAATAAAAAGAACTCTTGAAACCAAAAAAAAAAACACTTAAAACGTTTATTAGCTTTTTATTAGCCTCTGTGCTTATGTGGCTTTTAATAACGCTTTCTAAAGAGTATACTACTACTATTAGTTTTCCAATTAAATACACTAAAATTGCTCAAAATAAGCTTTTACAGACAACTCCAATAACTGCCTTAGAAACTGTTGTTAAAGCAAATGGTTTCAGTGTTTTAAGAACAAGGTTTAATACTAAAAAAATTGCTATTAATGCAACTGCAGTATTTAAAAAAAAGGGATCGACCTATTATTTATTGGTTAAGAATCAAAAGCAATTTATTCAAAAACAATTGCCTTCTGGAGTTGCGCTGCAGCAGATTATTAAAGATACGTTGTTCTTAGATTTAGGAAGCTTGGTCGTAAGGAAGCTTCCTTTGAAACCAAACGTAAAAATTAAGTATCATGTTGGTTATGATCTTTCTGAAGAAATTATTGTAACGCCAGATAGTATTTTAGTTTCTGGCCCAGAAAATTATATATTAAAACTCAAAAACATAGAACTTTTACCTGTGGTATTAGAGGATGTGATGGCAAATTTTACAAAGAAAGTTGCTGTTAAAATGCCAAAAGGAATTAAAAATTTAAAACTTGAAACGAAAGAAATAACAATTCATGGAAAAGTAGAAAAGTTTACGGAAGGTACTCTCGAGATACCGTATACTATTATAAATATACCTAAAGACATTACCATCAACACCTTATCTAAAAAGATAAAAATTACTTTTATTATTGGCTTGTCTAGTTTTAATAAAATAAACGAAAATTCATTTCAAATAGAATGTGATTATAGTGTTTCGAAATCAAATAATTTAGGATATTTAATACCTAAATTAGTGCACAAGCCCTCAGAAATAAAAAGCTATAAAATTATTCCAAATGAGATTGATTTTTTAATTCAGAATTAGAATGATAGTTGGTTTAACAGGAGGAATTGGAAGTGGAAAAACAACTGTAGCAAAGCTTTTTCAAAATTTTGATACAGTTGCAGTTTATATCGCAGATGTAGAAGCAAAAAAAATAATGAATTCTTCGGATACAATTCGAACTAAAATTATTGCAGCATTTGGCAAAAGCACTTATAAAAGTAACCAATTAAACAGCGCCTATTTAGCAAGTATTGTTTTTAATAATAAAGAAAAACTTCAAACTTTAAACAGTATTGTGCACCCAGAAGTGCTCAGAAATTTTCAAGAATTCGTGCAACTTCACAAGAAGAAAGCATATATAGTTTATGAAAGTGCCATTTTGTTTGAAAGTAACAGTAAGCAACAGTTTAATTTTGTAATTTCTGTCTTTGTCGCTTTAGAAGAAAGAATTAAAAGAGTTACAAAGAGAGATCATTCAACAAAACAAGATGTTTTAGATAGAATGGAGCAGCAATGGAAAGAAGACAAAAAACTACTTTTATCTAACTATTCGATTCATAATTATTCATTTCAAGAAACCGAAGCCTCGGTCAAAGAAATTCATAGTATTTTAACAAAAAAAAGGGGTATCACGTTATAAAATATACTTTTTTTGTTAAATAAAGCTTAAATTTATTGTAAATATGTTAACTAAGGTTAAAATCAATAATTACAACTTTGGAAAGTGTTAAATTTGGCACATGCGCAAAAAAATGTTTGTTCTTATTGTTGTTTTGATGAGTACTTCTTTAATAGGAATTATCGCTGTACAGCTTTACTGGATTAACAATGCGTTAGAAAGTAAGAAAGGGCAATTTAAAAATGATGTCCAAAAATCTTTAGGTGCAGCTTCTCAAAGAATCAATGAAAAAGAAAGAAGTCTATTTGATAAGGAAATAGAGCTTTTTATTGGTAAAAAAGGACTTCCCGATAAAGCAGAATTAAAAAGTTTTTTAATTGAACAAATAGATACTGTTACCAAAGCAAAAATTACGTTTGGTGGAACTTTTTTAGAAGAAAATTTCAAATTGCCATCAGACTTTTTAAATAACGATTCTATTATTTTTAAAAGAGTAACTGGTAAAAAAGACTTCTTCATTTCATCTAATTTTAAAAGTCCGGACAATTTGTTTTCTAATTCAGATGAAAAGAAATTTTCATTTGTGAAGAGATATTCAGATTTAGAGAAATCTTATATGGAGTCTGCTTATAAAAATTTTAAAAGTTTAAAACCAATTCATGAGAGAATCGGAAATAACGACTTGAATAGAACTATTAAGGAAGAACTAGTTAAAAGAAATGTTAATTTAGATTTTAAATATGGTGTTTATAGCACAGAAGGCTTAGCTACAAAACTAAAATCTGGTTATTATACAGTAGATAAAAAAGATAGCTTTAAATATCCACTTTTTTATGACTCGAAAGAAAATATAAACTATAATCTTTACGTAACTTTTCCAAATAAAAATGAGCATATTTTATCAGGAATCTCAAGTATTTTATTGCTCTCCTTATTCTTTATTTTTATCATAATTATTGCCTTTTCTAGTTCTTTGTATCAATTAATTAGGCAGAAAAAAATCTCTCAAATAAAAACAGATTTTATTAATAATATGACACACGAATTTAA
>ENA-ORXF01002627-ORXF01002627.1-marine-metagenome-genome-assembly--contig:-NODE-2627-length-10576-cov-13.886942_pt1 | contig 10576 bp, 12 predicted proteins | sample MGYA00237864_ERZ511476 | MGnify/ENA primary metagenome ERZ511476 (study PRJEB26306, sample SAMN06343908) | marine metagenome | isolation source: coastal waters | place: Atlantic Ocean: West Antarctic... | reverse complement strand
GCTTGAAAACAATTCTTTTGTTTTGGTAGCGTTAAATACATAAGGTCTAGTTTACTGGAGATTGCGAACTCTGCTTGGGAACTTAGTAAGATTATAATTAACTTACTCATCATCTGCCTTGACCTTTATATCTTACTTGTTTTTTTTGTCTTTTAGATGATTTGTTTTGGCTTTTAGTGTGTACACCTGGTCTTTTTTTAGGCTGATCTCTTTTTACATAGTGTGTAAAATTCTGCTTAGCCATTACTTTTTATTTTTATATTTAGGTTTTGGTTTAGGTTTTTTCTTACCTGTTTGTTGTGATAATAAACTTGTTTTCTTACTGTATTGACTAACAGATGCTGTCATTATACCTTTACTCATTATTTTTTACCTTTGAATATTTGTGTACCTTTTATTCCATAAACACTTGCTACGACAAGAATCCATAAATTTGTAAACCATTTAGGTAGCTGTTGGAATTGTTGAAAGAACTCTTGAATTTTTAATGATGCAGCAGGATCATCAGAAAAAACCCCATAGGCTAACACTAAAATTGGCAGCGTAAGAATTATTAAAATTGCTTCATCCTTATAATCTTTGTCTCTACTTTCTAATAGCTTACCACTATACTCAATTTCTCCAGCAGCCATCTTTTCTGCGTGTGATGCTTGAGCATTAGCCATCATCATTTTAGTTTCTTGTTTCTTTTTATATATATGACTACCAGCATTAACTGCTAATTTTATTGCACTAAACCACATTATTCTTTTACCTCACCATTTTTCCATTTCATTTCTGGTAAACCATTATCAAATTTTTTACCATCATAAGTCAATACTTGTTTTCTATTATTACCTTTTTCATTATAACTTATATGTACCCAACCACCAGCAGGATCTTCAGGATTATAAAATTCTAATATAAGTTGGTCAAAATCTACATTGTTTTGTAGCCAATAAGCTACTTTAATATTAGGTACACTAGCAATTTCAAAGTCTACTGCTTGACCTTTTGCGTGTTGAGATGTTTTCTTTGAACCTATTGCTTCACATAATTCTTCTGAACGATAGCCAGATGTAATAGTTATAGGCTTTTCAAACTTAGCTCTAACTGGTTCAAGTATCTCATAACAAACATTCTCTAGGTTTTTTATATCTCCTGCTCCTGCATCATTCTTGATACCCTTACGAGTAGCTGTCATTGACTTAGTAAACTCTTCTAATTTAAAATGTTTAGATAGTTGCATAAATAATTTTTACCTTTAATCTTTTTTGTTCTGCAGTTCTTGGTCTACGAATAAGGCTTCCTGTTCTTTTTCTATTATAGCCATCTTTACCTTTGTAGTCTGATTTTCTGTAATTTTTACTTTTAACATCATAAGCAGTATACTCACCTGTAGTCATATTTAAAGTAACAATATCTACTGGACCAAGTCCTCCAAGTGGTGAAAACACTAAGATATTAGGGTCTTTTGCAAGGTTAATCTGAACTGTAAGTTCACTAATTAAACCAACTGTTGCTGTTTTGCGTCTAGCCATCCATGTTGAAGAAACCAACTAAAGCACCTATAACACCACCAATAATAATTAAAAGATTGATAGCACCTTTGCCTTTAGACATATCGCTTCTTAATTCTTTTATTTCTTTTTTCATTTCATCTATTGATTTAACTAATTGTGACATTCTTTCAGCACAAATTTTTTCGTGTGAAGATAATCTAATTCCATTGTGATCTTCTTGATTGGAATCAATCTTCTTTCTAGCCATTAGTTTTTAGGATTGTCTGATTTAACTTTAGCTACTGCGTCTTTCCAGGTAGTAGTACCATTCAATAAATCTTTGTATTGCATATCCATTTGTTCTTGCCATGTTGGATAAGCAGTTGCTCTATCTCTTTGATATTGTTTAGCATCAAAATCAGATTGTAAAGTTGCTAAACCAGATGTGCAATCGCTTTCACTAGGTTTATCTTTAGTGTCATCATGTATAATTAAATTAGCATAAACTTTATTTTTAGAATCTGACCAACCGAACCATTGTCCAGTATGTAATAAAACTAAATAATCTTCTATGTGTGTTGGTCTATTCATTTTATGTGTCTCCTAATCTTATAAATCTTACAAAGGTTATATCTCTCACTCCACTACATGTTACTTCTGTTGATGACGAAGAGACATTAATTTCAAAAGCTACTTTGTGATTTGATGTATTTGTAACATCAATTATAATATCGGATGACACACTTGCAAGAGTGGCAGCACTTTGAGATTGCGTAATACTAGTAGAAGCTTCTGTTAAAGTTATTAAAGTTGATCCATCTGTAGTTCCTTTTATTAAACCATAATTAAATCTGCTATCTCCATCAAGTTTAACATTTGCAGTAAAACTTACATAGTAAATTCCTGTTGATGGAAAGGTAAATACACCAGAGGATTCTGTCATTTGAGAACCAAAATAACTTAATGAAGGTGCTGTATCGTTTCTTTCCCAATTAGAAGATATTGGAGCAGCACTACCAGTAAAACTAGTTGTTACTCTCCATTGGTCAGCCATTGTGATTCCACCAGCTGCAGCAAAAGATAAAGTACCAGAACCATCTGTTTTTAAAACTTGATTTGCTGATCCATCTGCTGTTGGCAAATTGAATGACGTTCCTCCTGACTTGATGATCATTTTAGAGCCATCAGATTTAATGGATTCATTAGTGTCTACAAGCTGTATTTCTTTGTTTGTTCCTAAAATCACAGCGTCATTGAATGTAGCAGCACCTGCCGCACTCATGTCTAAAGTTAATGCAGTAATACTTCCTCCACCATCAAATCCTTTAAAGAACATATCTTTATCATTACCTAAAACTTCAACAGAAAGATGATTACTAGTTAAATCTAATTGACCAATATTACTACTACCATCATGAAGTATAAGTTGATCTCCACCAAGTTTCATTATAACATCAGCACTAGAATTAATTGTTAAATTTGTTCCATCACCTTCAATCTTTTCTCCATCATTACCAAATGTTAAACCAACATTAGCTGGAATATTTACATCTGTTGCAGCATCTAAATTAATATCTACTTCTGCATCAAGAGTAATATCACCAGAACCCAAACTATCTATTTCTGCAATCTTTGGTGTAGTTAAAGTTTTATTTGTAAGAGTTTGTGTTCCAGTTAAAGTTACAACACCAGTAGAACTTAATGCAGCGTCTTGCCAAGCCGAACCACTATAAACTCTAAGAATATTATTGGTAGAATTAAAATAAAGCATACCAGCAGCTAAAGCATCCCCATCATTATCTGTTGATGGATCAGAAGATTTAGTTCCTAAATAAATATCATCAAAAGCATCAGCAGAGTTAGCCGCAGCTGTAGCAGAATTTGCAGAAGCAGTAGCAGAGTTAGCTGAAGCAGTTGCAGAGTTTCCAGAAGTTGTTGCAGAGTTAGCAGAAGCAGTAGCTGAATTAGCACTAGCTGTAGCACTATTTCCAGCAGTAGTTGCTGAACTAGCAGCGGCTGTAGCACTTGTTGCAGCTGAAACTGCGTCTACAATTAAAACCCAATAAGATGTATTAGTTAAAGCAGTACCAACTGGTGATGCTTGAATACAAATATAAATATTATTTAGTTGAGCAGTAGTTGTTCCTTTAACTATATCTCTTACAACATAAGCTGCTGTAGTAGTTGTTGCACTATCTCCTTTAAAAGTTCCTAGTTCTTGAGCAACCGCAATTTCTCCACTTGCGTCAAAAGATAAAACTTTATTTGCTCTGTCTGTTGCACCTACAGTAAATTCTGTAGAAGTCATTGTGTTTGTTGCTGACAATTTTATAGAACGATTTACTTCTTCTTGAAGTTGTTGAATCGTCATGGTAGCACGATCCAAACCCTCTTCATGTGATTCCGCAGGGAATGGATCATTTGCAATATAATCTATTGCTTGGGTTTGCGGCACTTCTCTTCTAACTACTACTGTCTCTGTTCCAGTTGGTATATTACCAGAAGTAAATACCACATTACCACCAGATGCACTTCCTGCACCAGTTACTGTGTAATGAGTTGTTAAAGTTTTTATAGTCTCAGTTCCTGTAGCTGATCTAATAATTACTTCTAAGTCTGTGTCTGCAAAAATCTTGAATCCGTAAACAAAAGTATCGTTACTACCATTACCTGAGTATGAATTTTTTACTGTTGTGCTTGATACTGTCATATTACTCTCTCTATATTAAATTATCTATGCTTTGTCTATCTAATTTCTTTAAACCTTTTTAACCCAATTATTGCTTCATCTATCATTTCATCAGTTAAAGACCTAATAAAAAATGCTTTTTCTTCTGGAGAATATCCTTTTTTTGCATTAAAAATTTTTCTAATATTATCTTCTTTTATTTTTATAGCATTATAAGTCATTTCTAAATCTATATAATTTGGTGGTAATTTTTGTTCTTCTTTTGAAGATAAATCATATTGACCAGCATCTTGAAATTTTTTAACAGCTGCTTGTCTTTTTCTTACTTTATTAAATTCATCATAAAAATTTTGTATAGGTTCAGCATTTCTATCTGGATCTCTTACTGCTAAAACTTTAAAAAAAAATTGCTCTGTTAATCTTTTTTCTGGTAATAATGGATCTTCAATCATACCAAATTCTAAAAGTATTTTATCAACAGCTTGAGTTAAAGCTCTACCTACTGGTCCAGTCCAACTTCTAATTGCGTTATCAATTTGAACTGGACTTGACATAGTAGAAAAATCATCACCATTAATTTTTCTAATTAAAGTACCTATTTTTTTTGATGTTTCAGATGTATAATTAGTTACTTGATATTCTGGTGGTAAATTTTTTATTGAATTAGGTATTATTGGTTGTCCAGTAAATAAACTTTTATTACTCCATGATTCAAAAATAGGTTTACCTATATCAGGTATTGGAACTAAACTCATTGCTGTATCTTTTATAAAATTATTTAAAAAATCATTAATAGCATCTGGATCTTTATCATAATAATAATCTAAAAATCTTTCAGTACCAGTACCAAATAACAAACCTAACTCAAATGGTTTTGGTAAAGGAAAATAAAAATATCCCTTTTCAAAACCTAAAGTATCAGTTAATGATGAATTGGTTACTTTAAAATTCCAAAATAAATCTTTTCTCCATCTAGGAAGTCTATTATAATCTGGATCGTCATGGTTTTGAATCCAATTATATAAACTTATTGTTGTAATATAACCAAGAGATTTAGCTGTTGTTTGAATTGGTCTTTGTTTAAATGCTTCTACAATAGAAGTTAAAGAACCTAGTCTTGCAGTAAAAAATGCTGATACTAAATTAGCTTGTCTTGAAGCAGCTCCTACCCTACCATAATCAACTGGATTTATTTTAGTATCAAATCCTGCTTTTCTTATTGCTTCCTTTAATGGCACTCCTTTTTTTAAATATCTTTGTAATGATAATTTAAAAGTTCCCATTCTACCAATAGTTTCAGATGCTTCTGCTGCAACTCTTATCATTTCAATAGGATTTTTAATTACATTAAGAGGTTTTAATCCTGTAAATATTTCTTTATATCCAGCTTGAAAATAATTTCTTTCTGCATAACCTATAAAATCTCTATAAGCTCCAGATTTTGTATATTTTTCAAAAATTGGTTGATAACCTAACTTTGTTCTTATTGGTTTTACATACATTGCAATACCATTTATTGTCGAATAAAAAGGTGGATGCCATGTTTTGGAAAGAATAGCAGATGAAAAGGCATCTCTTGGCAAATTATTATACATAAATTCTGGATTTAATTGTGTAGCTCCTGCTCTTAATAATCTTGTAGGACCACCAATAACTTTTGTTATATCATCCCAAACAGTTCTTTCTATACCTTTAAATCCTCTTGCAAAATTATCACCAACTTCATAAACTTTTCTAATACCATTTCTATATATTTGTAATTCAGTAGATTTTAATGCACCTTGTTCTTTTCTAAAAACAGAAAATCCATCAGCGACATCATCTGGAAGTTTTTGACCTTTTTCTATTATACCAGCTTTTTCTAGTTCACTTCTTTGCACTCTTGTTGCTTTTGTTCTTGCTGGAACTTCATATACCTCTGGAAATGATCCAGGTTCTTTTTTTTGTATTGCCAAAATAAGATCAATAATATTTCTATTAGCCATATTTCTTTCTGATATAGTTCTTAATAAATAAGTATTATTAACAACAGTTCCTAAAGGAGAATATGTTTTAAATTTAGATCCTTTTATTTTTCTTAAAGGATTAACTATTCCTTCACCATATTGTTTTGAACCTTTAACATCTTCAATAACTCTGGCAAATGTAACATGATCTTTATTTGCTTCAATCATTGCTTTATATCCATCTTCTGTAAGCATACCTTCGTCTTTAAAATTTTTTAATTGTGTTTTTCCATAATCAACAATGTCTTTTTGTCTTTTCATAAATTCTGGATTTTTTTTAATAAAATTTTTAGATGGTTGTAAAGGAACTCCAGATTCAATATTTCTTTTATTAAGTTCAACTGTTCTTGCAGCTTTAAGAGCATGATCTATACTGATTAAATATTGATCCATATTTTTACCATCTTTAGTTTTTCCTACTCTTTCTTTTAAGGATGGTCCTATAATTTCATAACTATTTTTAAAACTATCTAATGTTCCAGAATAAATATTATGTTCTGCTACACCTTTTAAACCTGGTTGAATTATTAATCCCTCATAAGGATCAACTACTTTATCAAAGTTAAAATTAAGTTTTTTTGCTTTATTTGTTAATTGTTTAAAAACATTAGCTGTATCAATTCCATAATATAAAAAATCATTTTTTAATTTTTTATAATCTATAGATTCTTTAATTGGTTTTCTTTCAATGGTTTCTTCTATTTTTAAAGCATCTTTATCTAAAGGTTTTTTAAAATCAATAATAATTTCTTTTGTTGGTTTTGTTTCTTGTTTTGTAATATCTTTGTAAGCTCTAAATGGTTTTATGTTTATACTTGCAGCATCTTCAGCTATAGTTCTATCTTTAATCATATCCTCATATATTTCAGATTGATGTTTTCCAGTTTTGTTAACTGTATCTTTAATGTTTTGTTTTGCAAAAGTATAACCTAATGGTAATGATAATATATTTTGAATTAAAAAATTTTCTGCGTCAGGAACTTCATCACCTAAAAGAACACCTGATGTACTAAGTGCAGTATTAAAAGCTAATGTATTAGCTAAAACACTATTTTTTAATGGTCCTAAAAATTTAGTAGCAGCTCCACCAGCATAAAGTGTTATACCTTCTTTAACACCAGCACTTAAACCTTTACTTAAAAATAAATTCCAAAACTCTGAAAAATTTTTTACTTCTCCATTTTGTCTCATATCAGAATACATTTCTCTTATTGTTCCACCAGTTAATCCTGAAACAAATAATGAAGCGTATGGATTTTTTGTTTTATACATACCATAAGCATAACCACCAGCATAAATAGGAAGTTCAGCTGTCATACCTACACCTTCACCAATTAGTTTTTCAACAAAACCTATATCTTCTGGTTCTGGTAAATTCATTTCCATTCCACGACCAGCATGAACATTAAGCATTGTATTAACTGTTGAATCTCCTAATTTTTTTTTTATAAGTGGTCCAAGATCAAAATCCTTACCCCATAATTTTTCTGTTAATTTTTTGTTAATTTCTTCTCCTTTAATATCATCAGTATTATTATCATTAAATAATTGAAGATCTTCTGGAGATAAATAATCTTTTATTCCATCTGTCCAATATTGTTCTATTTTTTTTGTATTAGGCTCTTTATAACCAAAATAATTATTTACATCTTCTGTAGAAAAACCACCTTCAATAAGAGCTTTTGATCTTTCTTGAACATGACCTTGTATAATATCTTGAGAGAAACCAGCATCTTGCAATGCTTGAATTTGTTTTGAACCATTTGTAATAGTTATTTTTGTATTATTAGCAATTTCCAAACCTTTTTCAAATGGTTTAGGAATATTATTAGCAATTTCCAAACCTTTTTCAAATGGTTTTAAATTATTTTCAACCATTAAAGACCTATTCTTTTTAAATATTGATTTTTAGTTTCATTAGGAAGTTTTGGTGGATATTTTTTTTTATCTTCTTTTTTAAAATTTTCAAGCATACCTTTTTCTATTTCTCCTTGAGTTGGAAGATAATTAGAAATATTATTACCTATAAATTTTTTACTTTCTTTACTTAATAAATCTTTAACTGGTTCACCTATTTTTCTTTTTTGAATAAACTTTTTAAACATATCGTTTTTAAATGTATTTAAACGATTATCTAAATTTTTATCTATATATTTTGAATAAATTGGTCCTTCTATTTCAGCTTGATATTTTTTTATAAATTTAAATAATTCTTTATTATCTTCTACAAAAGAAGGATCTTTTATATTTGGCAATAAATAATCTATATAAAATTTCAAATCTACATCTGAATTAATTCCATCACCTGCTCTTTGTAAAATACTTAATGGCTTATCTTCTCCTTGTAAAACAAAAGGTGTTGAAATATCTTTAATTTTTCCTTCTAAAATTTTAGAAGTTATTTCATCATTTTTATAATAATTGCTTATGTTTTTAAGTTCATTATTACCCTGTTTTGTTGCAAGGTTTATAAATTGTTGTTTAGTAGAAATATTAATATCATCTTCATAATTACCAAAAACTTGATTAATTTCTGCAACATTAAAAATTCCTTTTGTTTTATAACTGTCATAAATTCTAACTGAATTTGAAATTGATTCATCTCTAAATTGATACCTTATAGCTGTATTGATATTGTTTATTTCGGCATTAGACTCTTTTCTTTGTGTTTCTGCTAAATTTATTAATTCATTTTTTTCATTTTCTTTTAATGATTCAAATAATTTTATTTTATTAACATCACCATTAAATGTTCCTTGTTTAATTCCACTAAAATCATTAACAATATCTAAAGATGTTTTATTTTCTAAAATTTTTAAATCTGAAAGTAAATAATTAAATTTTGTATTTTTTATTATTTGAGTTGCTTCACCAATCATTTCTATTCTTTTTTCGGCATTAGCATAAAGGTATTTTTTAGGATTAGTTATATCTTTTAAAAATTGTTCTGGATTATTTGTAACTTGTTGTTGCATTAAAACATTATCTCTACTAGATAAAGCTACCTCTAATTCTATAGCTAATTCATTTTCATTATCTATAGTTTTAGATAATACATCTTCAGCATCTCTTTCAAAAGTTGGAGAATACACATTTGGATTTAATACTAAATTTGAATATAAAATACCCATAGCATTATCTTTTTCTACTACTTTTTTTTTATCCATTGCTATTCTAGCAGATTGATTAACAACTAAATTTCCTTGAGCGGTACTATTATTAAATTTTGATAACCATGCTTTTTTAACAAAATTATTTTCATTAGATAAATATTTATTTTCAAAACCTTGTTGTAATTTTTTTACTTCCTGTAAATAATAATTGTTAGCTTCTGTGGGTTCTGGAATTTTTCCAGATTCATTTATAATTGTACTTAATCCAGCACTACCATCTTCTTGTGTATTATAATATTTAGTTTGTAATTCTACAGATTTAATATTTGCTTCTTCTTGTTTTTCCTTAACATAATAATCTGCTACAGCAGATTGAATGGATGTTAAAGCTGTTGATAATGGCATTTGAACATTTGATTTAATAGAACCAACTTCTGCTGTTGGTCTACCTTGTGCTGAAAATGTAGGTATCTTTGGCATTATTGATTCCTTGATCTGTTAAAAGATTTAGATCTTACTCTTAAATTACTTTTACTATTATTTCTAGGGTTTCTATCTTTATGATCTACATCACGACCTAATATGCTAGAACCAAGTTTTTTTTTCATAATTCTTCTTGCAGTATTTCTACCAGCTCTATTCTTTTTTTGTTTTGCTTTAGAGTGATAATTTGCGTATTCTGATTTATAATCTCTTGTCATTAATTATCCTTGCATTGAAAGTAAAGAAGTACCAGTTGAAGTTATTGTTTGTAATTGTGCCAATCTTGATTGTTGTCTAGCAATGTTACCCTGTATTCTTGCAAAGTTTGCTTCTTCAAATTTTCTTACTTTTCCAATTTGAGCATTGTAATCCATAATATTTTTTTCTATTTCAGATTGCTCAACATTATATCTTAATGCTCTTAAACCAGAACCTGATCTTTCAACGCCTGATTTTGATAAAGCAACTTTAGTTTGACCTTGTAATTTTGAAAACTGTTGGTCAAATCTAGCAAGATCAAATTCTAATTGTTTTTCTATTTGTGCAGCTTCTTGTTCTGCAACTGTCGCATTACGATTAGCAACAGCTTGATTATATTTACCAGCTGCTCCTTGTTGTTGATATTGTGATACACCTAATGCACCTACTACTGCTGCTTGCCATCCCATTAGAATAACCTCGCATACATATATTGGTCTGAGCCATCAAAACCCCATTTTCTCATCAAACCTTCTTTTTCTAAACCTAACCACTCTGCAAATCTTTGACCTTCAGAAAAATCTTTTCTAATTGCAGATTGAACTC
>ENA-ORXF01002626-ORXF01002626.1-marine-metagenome-genome-assembly--contig:-NODE-2626-length-10577-cov-4.386857_pt1 | contig 10577 bp, 11 predicted proteins | sample MGYA00237864_ERZ511476 | MGnify/ENA primary metagenome ERZ511476 (study PRJEB26306, sample SAMN06343908) | marine metagenome | isolation source: coastal waters | place: Atlantic Ocean: West Antarctic... | reverse complement strand
AGAAAGTAGCAAAACACGGTAATTACTCTGTGTCTTCGCAATCTGGTTCTTCAGATATGTTAGAAAGTTTTGGGTATCATTTTACAAATGATGAAAGTGTTTTAAGAGCACATTTAGAGCAAGCAAACATTTGTTTTTTACATGCGCCAAAATTTCATCCAGCAATGAAAGCTGTGAGTTCAACAAGGAAAGCATTGGCATTAAAAACGTTTTTTAATATGTTAGGGCCGCTGGTAAACCCCAGTGCTCCTAAGAATCATATGCTAGGAACTTTTAATTTAGAAATTGCTCGTTTGTATAACTATATATTACAGGAGGAAAATGTTAACTATGGTATTGTACACGCATTAGATGGGTATGATGAAATTTCATTGACAAGTGGATTTAAATTTTTCACTAAAAAAGGAGAACAAATTATACATCCAGAAGATTTAGGGCAAAAGAGAATTCAGCAGTCAGAAATTTTCGGAGGAAATTCTGTAGCAGATGCCGCTAAGATCTTTAAGTGTATTTTAGAAGGAAACGGAACAGATGCACAAAATAACGTGGTGTTAACAAATGCTGCTTTTGCTTTAAAAATTGTAGATGAAACAAAAAGTTTCGAAACTGCTTTTGATGAAGCAAAAGACTCACTTTTTGGATTGAAAGCAAAACAAACACTAGAGAAATTAGTACGTATTTAACATGACAAAAAAGAAAAATAGTTTACTCTCAATTATACCTGCCTTTTTATTAATGGGCGCTGCAGTGGGTATTCAAACAACTAACATTTTAAGAGATACACTCGTAGGATTTATTGTGGGTGTTATCGTTTACTTTTTTTTGAAGCACAGAAATAAAATAATTAATAATAAAAAGTCATAAAATGACCATTTTAGATAAAATAATCGCATTTAAGAAGACAGAAATAGCCAAAATAAAAGCGGAAGTTCACATTAAGAAATTAGTTGAAAGTCCGAATTTTGGAAGGGAGGTTTTCTCCTTAAAAAAATCTTTATTAGAAGTTGGTTCTACTGGTATTATTGCAGAATTTAAACGCCAATCTCCTTCTAAAGGAATTATTAATGATACGGCCACAATTGCAGACGTAACCAACGGATATTTAGACGCAAATGTTGCGGCACAATCTATCTTAACAGATACTTCATTTTTTGGAGGATCGATGGCAGATTTGATGGAAGCAAGAGTTATCAATCAACAAAAACCTATCTTAAGAAAAGATTTTATTGTAGACGGATTTCAAATTGTAGAGGCAAAAGCAATTGGTGCAGATGTAATTTTATTGATTGCTGCTTGTTTAACTTCCGAAGAATTAAAAAATTATGGAAACTTAGCAACCGATTTAGGATTGGAAGTTTTATACGAAGTGCATACGCAAGAAGATTTGGATAAAATCAACGATTTAGACAATAAAATCATCGGAATTAACAATCGGAATTTAAACACTTTTGAAGTTGATTTAGAGAATTCTATCAAACTATCAAATCAAATTCCTGACAGCAGTATCAAGATTTCTGAAAGTGGGATTTCAGATCCAAAAATTATCATGGGTTTAAAGGAATACGGTTTTCAAGGATTTTTAATCGGAGAAACCTTTATGAATAAAGAGAATCCGGGAGATGCTTGTTTAGAATTTATTAGTCAATTGAGATAATATGGAACGCGTTTCTTTTGATCCTATTTTACCAGCAAATCCTAAAATTTTTATTTTAGGCACCATGCCAGGGAAACAGTCTTTAAGGAAGCAGCAATATTATGCGAATAATAGAAATTCTTTTTGGAAAATTATTTATGAGTTAACAGAAGAGGTTTTTAGTGAAAATTATGCAGAAAGAATAGATGCTTTAAAGCGGAATCATATTGCGATATGGGATATTTGCCAATTTGGAGAACGAAAAACAAGTTTAGCTTCTGCTATAAAAAATGAAGAGCCAAATCCCATTAATGAAATAGTAGAAATGTTTCCTTCCGTGAAACAAATACTATTTAACGGAAAGAAAGCTGAGAAATTATATCGTAAATATTTCAGCGAAATAGCGCATATAGAGTACAAAACAGTTTTGTCTACAAGTCCTGCAAATGCAAGATTTTCATTTAGAGAGAAATTAAATAATTGGAAAACAGCCATGGTATGAAATTGAAAGTATGTGGAATGAAGTATGTAGAAAATATCCAAGAAGTTGCGGGCTTGCAGCCAGACTATTTGGGATTTATATTCTATGAGAAATCGAAACGGAACTTTGAAGGTATTATTCCAGAGTTGCCAAAAGGAATTAAAAAGACCGGTGTTTTTGTGAATGAAATGCTAGAAATTGTAATTTCTATGGTTGAAGAATATCGTTTAGAGGCTATTCAATTGCACGGTGATGAATCTGTAGTTTATATCGAAGAGTTAAGAAAGCAGTTGGCAGAAAGAAAAGCCTTGTTTACGGAGGAAAATAAGCAGATAAAAAAGAAGAAAAATCAGCATTATATTTCAGAAAACACCGTTGAGGTTCTCAAAGTATTCGGAATTAAAGATGCATTTGATTTTGACGTTTTAAAACCTTATTTAGAAATAGTTGATTTCTTTTTGTTTGATACCAAAGGAAAAGAAAGAGGAGGAAACGGAACCAAATTTGATTGGCGGGTGTTAGAAAACTATCCTTTCGATAAACCTTTCTTTTTAAGTGGCGGAATTGGAGTAACTGATGTAGAAGAGTTGCAAAAATTAAGTAACTCAGAATTGCCAATTTACGCTTTAGATGTAAATAGTAAGTTTGAAAGTGCACCAGGAAAAAAAAATATAGAAGAATTAAGAAAGTTTAAAAAATGTTTAACTGTTTAATTAGTGAATTGTTTAATCGTAACCGACAATTACCCAGTTTAACTTTTAACAATTACTCAACATAAAGATATGAAATCAAAATTTCACCCAGACAAAAACGGATATTTCGGACAATTTGGAGGTGCGTTTATTCCAGAATTATTGCACCCGAATGTGCAAGAATTAGCAGACAATTACATTCAAATTATTGAGTCTGAAGAATTTCAAACAGAATATAAAGAGCTCTTAAAAGAGTATGTTGGCAGACCAACACCTTTGTATTTGGCAAAAAGACTGTCAGAAAAACACGGTGCTTATATTTATTTAAAACGGGAAGACTTATGTCACACCGGAGCACATAAAATTAACAATACGGTTGGTCAGATTTTAATTGCAAAGAAGTTAGGCAAAACGAAGATTATTGCAGAAACAGGTGCAGGACAACACGGAGTTGCAACGGCTACTGTTTGTGCATTAATGGGATTAGAGTGTACCGTTTTTATGGGCGAAAAGGACATTGTGCGTCAGGCACCAAATGTTACCAGAATGAAAATGTTGGGAGCAAAAGTAGTGCCTGCAATAAGTGGTTCTAAAACGCTAAAAGATGCTACAAACGAAGCAATACGTTATTGGATTCAGCATCCAGAAACATTTTATTTAATTGGTTCTGTTGTGGGGCCTGCGCCGCATCCAGATATGGTGGCACGTTTGCAAGCCATTATTTCAGAAGAAATGAAATGGCAATTAAAAGAGAAAACAGGAAAAGAGAATCCTGATACTATTATTGCCTGTGTTGGTGGTGGTTCTAACGCTGCCGGTGCATTTTATCATTATTTAGATGATGAGGAGGTAGAATTAATTGCTGTGGAAGCGGCAGGTTTAGGAGTACATTCGGGTGAAAGTGCGGCAACTTCTCAACTGGGGCAAGTAGGTATTATTCACGGAAGTAAAACCATTTTAATGCAAGATGAGTATGGGCAAATTGTAGAGCCATATTCGATATCTGCAGGATTGGATTATCCAGGAGTTGGCCCTTTACACGCCTTTTTATATGAAAGTGGTAGAGCAAAATTTATGAGTGCTACAGATCAAGAAGCTTTAGATGCAGCTTTTGAGTTGACAAAGATAGAAGGAATTATTCCTGCTTTAGAAACAGCACATGCATTGGCGGTTTTAGATAAAATTACGTTTAAAAAAGACCAGGTGGTGGTTATAAATTTATCGGGTAGAGGAGATAAAGATTTAGAGATTTATACAAAATATTTAGAAGCATAGAGAATTATGAATAGCAATATAGCACATGTTGAAAAAGAATTGGGAGACTTAAGAAATGAGTTAAAAAATCATTCCCTGTATAAGAAACTTCATACTTTAGAAGATGTACAGACATTTATGTCGCTGCATGTTTTTGCAGTCTGGGATTTTATGTCCCTATTAAAAGCAATACAGATTAATTTAACCTGTGTTTCAATTCCTTGGACACCGGTTAAAAACGCTGAATTAGCGCGTTTTATTAATGAAATTGTAGTTGCGGAAGAAAGTGACCATGATGCACATGGAGTGGTTAAAAGTCATTTTGAAATGTATTTAACGGCAATGGATGAGGTAAATGCAGATCCTAGTAAAATGCACGATTTGCTCCAATTATTAGCATCAAATATTTCCGTAGAAAAAGCTTTGGAAAGCGTTGCAATACCAGCTGCAGTAAAAGCGTTTTTAAACTTTACGTTTGATACTATAAAAACAAACAAAACGCATTTAATTGCCGCTTCTTTCACCTTTGGAAGAGAAGATGTAATTCCGGATATGTTTATCAGTATTATTGATAAAGCCACGCTAGAAAACAATAAATCTTATGATAGTTTTAATTATTATTTAAAGAGACATATTGAATTGGACGGTGATGAACACGGACCTTTATCTTTAAGAATGATTGAAGAATTATGTGGTAATGATGCACAGAAATGGGAAGAAGTTTTAGAGACAGGTAAAAGAGCATTGCAATTAAGAATTAACTTGTGGGGTGCGATTGAGCAAGAAATAACAGCACAATTAAAAGTAGTTATATGAATTCGATTCAAGAATTATTTCAGAAAAAAGATACAAATTTATTGTCTATTTACTTTACTTGTGGGTATCCTAAATTAGAAGACACAACCAAAGTAATTGCGGCATTAGCGCAAAGTGGTGTTGATTTTATTGAAGTTGGTTTGCCATATTCAGACCCTTTAGCAGATGGGCCAACGATACAAAAAAGCAGCCATGAAGCTTTGGAAAATGGTATTAATCTAGATGTTATTTTTGAACAACTAAAAACCATTAAAGAAACAAATAAGACTCCTTTGGTAGCAATGGGGTATTTGAACCAGTTATTAAAATACGGCGAAGATAAATTTTGTAAAGCGCTTGTAGCTTGTGGAATTGATACGGTTATATTACCAGATTTGCCAATGGTCGAATTTGAAAACCATTACAAGGAAGTATTTGAAAAATACGGACTCATAAATATTTTTTTAATAACACCTCATACTTCGGAAGAGCGAATTAGAAAGATAGATTCTTATTCTAAAGCTTTTATTTACGTAGTTGCATCTGCATCTATTACAGGAGCAAAAGGAGAAATTTCGAACAATCAAATTGCCTATTTCGAGAGAATAAAAGCGATGAACCTTGAAAGTAAATTAATTATTGGTTTTGGTATTTCGGATAAAGCTACCTTTAACACGGCGTGTACTTATGCAAACGGAGCCATTGTAGGCTCTGCTTTTATAAAGCATATAGGAGATACTGGAGTGACGAAAATTGATAATTTTATAAAACCAATTATTTCTTAAAATAAAAAAAGCGAAACTTAGTAAGTTTCGCTTTTTTTATGCATTGTAAGTCAGTTTAGTTTACCCTAATTAATTTGATATCAAAAAGTAAAACAGAACCACCTGGAATTCCATTGCGTGTATTTGCCCCGTAACCCAAGTTGTAAGGGATTAATAACATGCCTTCGCCACCTTCTTTGAAAAGTGGAATACCTTCTGTCCAGCCTCGAATTACCTGATTTAATCCAAAAGAAATACCAGCATCACCACTTTGGTCAAAAGTATTTCCATCTAAAAAATAACCTTTATAAGCAACAGTAACATTACTAGTACTTGTAGGTCTTGCTCCAGAACCACCATTGTCAATTATATAATACAGGCCAGAGTTTGTTCTTGTCGCATTTAAATTATTTGCTTCTATATATGCAATGATATCTGCTTCCGTTTGAGCTTTAAAATCTGCGTCTTCGCTAGTACAAGATGTAAAAATAAGTAGTGAAAAAATAAAATATAAATAGGATTTCATTGTGTGTTTTTTAATTTTTAGGCAAAGATACTTTGATTATTTTAATAAACCTTTTCTCCGTTTAAATAAGTTGCTACAGCAGTTGTTTTAGGGATTTTACTTCCTTCAACTTTCATAATATCTTGATTCAGAATTACAAAATCAGCAAATTTTCCAACTTCAATAGACCCTTTTTCTTCCTCTTCAAAATTAGAGTAGGCCGCCCAAATTGTCATCCCTTTTAAGGTTTCTTCTCGAGACAAAACGTTTTCCATTTGAAATCCATCTTTCGGGTAATTGTCTGTATCTTTTCGAATGGTTGCAGCATAAAAGGTTAAAAACGGATTTACTTGTTCTACAGGAAAGTCTGTTCCCAATGCGATTTTTCCATAGGTATTTAATAGTTTTTTAAATGCGTAGGCACCTTTCATTCTTTCTTTTCCAACGCGGTCTCCTGCCCAATACATATCGGAGGTCGCGTGTGTTGGTTGTACTGAAGGCAAAATATTGTCAAAATGATTGAAATCTTCTTCAGAAATTATTTGTGCATGTTCAATTCTCCAACGTCTGTTTTTGGTGTTTTTTAAAACCTCTTTGTATGTTTTTAACATCCAGGTATTTGCAGAATCTCCAATGGCATGCGTATTCATTTGGTATTCTGAAGCTGCAATTTGCTTTGCAATTTCTTGATATCTTTCTGGGGAATAAATAAGTGCACCAAAATGATTTTCTCTATCTGAATAAGAGGTACGCATTGCAGCACCTCTAGAACCTAAAGCACCATCTCCATAAATCTTAAAAGAACGCACATTTAATTTGTCTGTTTTTACAATCCCTTTTTTTATGTAGTAATCAATTTGTGCTTGTTTGTCTCCAGAAACCATGGCATATACACGCATTTTTAAAACGCCAACTTGTTGTAAACTGTCAATCAATTCAATGGTATTTCTATCTAAACCAGCATCGTCAACGGTTGTCAATCCATAAGAAAAAGAAGTTTTTTGTGCATCTAATAAACCCTGAATTGCTGCTGTTTTTGAGGTGTTTGGAAATTTAATAAAATCCATAGCTGCATCAATTAAAACGCCCGTCATTTTGCCATTTTCTACAATGATTTCTCCACCAGAAACTTCCGTGCTTTTTGTAATTCCTGCCAAATCAATGGCTGCCTGGTTTACCAATAAAGCATGCCCATCAACCCTGCCAATTGCTACCGGAATTGCTGGAAATAAAGCATCTAGTTTTTCTTTGGTAGGAAATTCTTTAACTTCCCAATCATTTTGATCCCAACCACGCCCTGTAATAAAAGTCGTGTTTTTTTCTTTTTGAAAAGCGACAAGCTTCTCTAATACTTCATCATAACTTTTAGTGCCTTCTAAAGAAACTTTTTGCTGTTGCAAACCCATTCTATAAAAATGGCAATGTGCATCTATTAAACCAGGAACGATGGTTTGATTTTTTGCATCTACAATAGTATTTGATTGGTACCTGCCTGTAATTTCGTCATTTTCTCCAACAGCTACGAAGAGACCGTCTTTAATTGCAAAAGCGGTTGCTTGATCAAAATTAGTGTTTACGGTGTACGTATTCGAGTTGATTACGATGGTATCTACCACTTCTTTAGTGCACGAAAAAAGTAAGATGATTGTACCGAAGAGTAAAAACGTTTTTTTCATTTTGTGATTCTTTAATTTATGAGTTTATGTATATAATATACGCACAGTACATCAGTAAAAATTGTAACGGAATTCTAATAAAAGCAATCTTTTTAGAACCAATAGCTGGCCTAATTTTAGTCGCGTCCCAAATATGAATGGGTAGAAAAAGAAGCATGAGAATAAAAATTCCTGCAGCTGCATTTTTAACGGTTTCAGTGAAAAATAAACCGAATCCCACTATAAACTCAAGGGCTCCAAAAATATAATTGATGGTTAATTTTGGGAGAAAATTAGGAATAAAATTCTTGAATAATTTTGGTTTGATCACATGCATGATTCCTGCAAAACAGAAAAGGATACCAAATAGAATTCTTAAAATAAGTACAAAAGTTTCCATAAGGATTATGGTTTTACAGCGATGTTATTGTACAAGTACTTGTCCATTAAATAAACAATACTTGCCATAGAAGCGCTTCCTAATTCTAGTTCTCTTTTGTTTACCTTATCAAAAGTATCTCTGCTTGTGTGGTGGTAATCAAAATAACGCTGGCTATCGGGTCTGTACCCAACCAAGGTTACATCTTCTCCTTTTAACGGAGAAATATCTGCACCAGAACCACCGGCATCTAAATCATGCAAACCATAAGGTGATAGTAATTTTTTCCAGCTTTGTAGTAATTTAGTATTCGATGCATTTGCTTGAATAGAAAAACCTCTTGGTGTATGTCCGCCAGCATCTGATTCTAAACCACCAATATGATTCTCTTTATTAAATTTTGCCAATTCAGCATATTTCTTTGCGCCACGCGTTCCGTTTTCTTCATTCATAAAAAACACAATGCGAATGGTGTTTTTTGGTTTGATGTTGTTTTTTTTGAATAAATAAGCAACCTCTAAAGATTGTACAATTCCTGTACCGTCATCATGAGCACCTTCTCCTAAATCCCAGGAATCTAAATGGCCCCCAACCACAAAAATATTTTCTGGGGTTTCTGTTCCTCTAATTTCGCCAACAACATTAAAAGAGGCTGCATCTGGCAATGTTTCACAGCTTTGTTTAAAGTAGAATTTTAAATTCGGATTTGTTTTTAAATCGGCACTTAAAATCGTTGCAGCTTTGCTACTAATTGCAGCAGCAGGAATGTATTTCTCCTGTGGTAAATCGTTATAGGTCATTGTTCCAGTGTGTGGAAAATCGTCTTCTGAATTTGTCATAGAACGCACAATTACGCCTTTGGCTCCAAACACCCCACAAATTGCAGCACCTTGTACTCTTTGATCTACACAACCGCCATAAGCACTAAATGTATTAATTAAAGTATTGTCAAAAGGCCTGTTGAAAAACACAATTTTACCGTTCATTTTTTCACCCAAAGCAGTTGCTTCTTCGAGTGAACTTACTTCGAGAACTTCTGCTAAAATACCAGTATCTGGCGTAGCAATAGAAAAGCCTAAAGCGCAAATGGGTACATTTTTTTGTTTTCCGTTTGTAGTATACGTAGCAATTTCTTTTTTGCCACGAACCCAATGTGGTACCATCACAGGTTGCAACCAAACAGAGTCTAAACCAACTGAATTCATTAATTGTTCTCCCCAAACAACTGCTTTTGCTGCTTCTGGTGACCCTGACAATCTACCACCAATATTCTGTGTTAAATCTCTTAACCATTCATAAGACTTGCCCTCTTTTAAAACACTGTTAAATAGCGTTTTAATACGTGTTGAATCTATTTTTTCTTCAGAAGAAAGATTTTGAGCTATTTTTTGTTCTGATTTTGTATTGCAAGAAACAATTAGTAAAGAGAGTGTAAGTAAGAATAATAATTTTTTCATGATTCATTGATTAGTTCGCTATAAAACTACAAAAATGAAATGAGAAAGCATATTATTTAAAAATCAAACTTATAGGTAATTCCCGCCAATGCTTGAAAACCTTGTGTGTTAAAGTTTGCAAAGCGTTGGTATTCTGTGTTTAACATATTATTCAACCTTAAAAAAGCAGAAAATTTATCATTAAAATGGTATCCGCCATTTAAGTTCACATCTACAAAGGAATTTAACGTTTCTGCGCCGTTTAAACTAGAAGGAAATGTTGCCATATACAAAGCGTCTTTTCGCTCACTTACATGATAAATAGTGGCGTTCGCATACCAATTTTCTGAAGTATAGTTTGCTAAAATACTCGTTTGTAAACTTGGTAAATTCCAGTTTTCTAATGCCGTTCTAGCGGTGTAGTTATCGTATTTAATGTGCGCTGTAAAGGTTAAGTTCTTGTCAAAAAGATATTCAATCTCTGCAAAAACACTGGTAGATTTTACATCATCATAATAGATGCTAAAAGAATTTCCGAATTCATATCCCTTTAAAGGTTGTCCGTTTTCGGTAGCTGTAGTTCCGTTCGATTTAGAATTATTTCTTAAAAATAAAGGTTTGTCTTCTTCTTTTTTAATGCTTGCCTTCAGGTTATAATTAATGTTTTCGCTAATATTTCCTTTAAAACCAATAAAAAAATTTGAAGTTTCTGCGGTTTGAGTGATGAATAAAGTTGGAGAAACGTACGGATTTTCTTCCGTGAATTTTTGATACGTGTTGGTTTCTAAATTCCCGGTAAAACCAGCATATCCATTTATATATTTCTGAAGAATACCTGTTTGTAAAAACACATTAGGAAACATGAAAAAGTTGTTTGCCTTGTGCTCTAAATCTAAAGAAATAAAAGTTCTTACACTTGCTTTTAGAGAAACACCTAAATATTCTAAGGTATATTCAGGTATTAATTTTGCAGTGATTAGATT
>ENA-ORXF01002625-ORXF01002625.1-marine-metagenome-genome-assembly--contig:-NODE-2625-length-10578-cov-5.164937_pt1 | contig 10578 bp, 3 predicted proteins | sample MGYA00237864_ERZ511476 | MGnify/ENA primary metagenome ERZ511476 (study PRJEB26306, sample SAMN06343908) | marine metagenome | isolation source: coastal waters | place: Atlantic Ocean: West Antarctic... | reverse complement strand
AAGTCCTTATCTGACATGTTCTTTACTTGGGACTCACTAAAAGATCCCTCAAAGTCCATAGTCTCAGGTTTAGTACCACGCTTGCTGACTACTGCCTTAGCTGCTTCCTTACTAGCCTTTTTACGAGACTTAGTGTCCATGCCCTTGTCTGACTTATACAGATCAATAACACGTACCACAGAGCGAGGGTCATCTTGGTTCTCATACAAAGCATCTTGTACCCACTTAGGCTGTTCCCCTGCCCAATCGTGGAACTCATCGCTCTCTTTAAGATCATCAAAGTCTGTGTGAGAAGAACGAATAGCATCAAGAGACTTATTACGATCTGCTTCTGCTGACATCTCATCAATCTGCTTTAGACGCCCCTCTGCGTAGCTAAACTTTTCTTGAGCTTTCTTCTCTGCAATAGTCTCAACAATAGCTGCTACATCAGGATACTTATCAGCCCACGCTTGGATGTCTTCATCAGACTTAGGTGGGCGTACAGCGCCTTGATCTTTAGCGTTCTCTAGTTGAGCTTTGATAGCTTTGAGTTCTGCTGCAGTATTGCTTTGAAGTTTGCGAATGTCATCGTAGCGTTTCTTGTAAGTACGCTCCTCACCCGTTTCAGGTTCTTTCTCAGTCTTAGCTTCTACAGTCGCTGTCTCTTCTTCTTGCTCTTCTTCGTTAGAGGCAGTAAGCTCTTCTAGTTCAGCCTCTGCTTCAGCAATACGCCGCTCATTAGCGTTATTGTACTTTGAGTCTACAAAACCTGCTACTTTAGTCTTTTCCATTACTGTCATTTCTGCTGGCATCTTTAGTTCCTTTTGTTACGGCCTACTAGCTAGGCCATTAGTTCGCTGTTTAGTTTTCTTGCTAGTTACGTAGCCACCTTTGTCGTAGCTTGTCTTTTGAGGCTTGCCTATTAAGCCTCCTTTATTAAGGAACCCATAACCCCCTAAATCTTGGCCTTCCCCAGACCCGTAATCATCATCCTTCCCACCAATATCGCCGCTGCCAAAACCTGTATCTATAGCTTGTTGATCCGCCCTGTCTCCCCCGCCTGCATTAGCCATAGCTTGTCTATGCATTTCTTTAAAATCATCATTGGAACTACTGTTACGCTGACCTGCGTCTTCTGCAGCTATCTGCCTATCTATATAAGCCTGATAACCATTACCAGCACCCGCTACATCAAAGTTACCGCCTAAGAAGCTTTTTAAATTGCCACCTTCATCATATCTAAAACTAGCTGATGCACTACCATTATAGCCTTCTAAATTTATATTAGATGCAGCGTTGTTTGTAGCTGCTGTGGAAGTACCGTCAACTGCAGCTTCTACTGGCTCAACTTCTACTACTGGATCAACTTCTACAGGTTTTATTTCTTGTACTTCATTACTTTGTTTTGCAAATAGGTTTAATGTTTTTGCAAAAACACTGTCTTCTGGTTTAATTTTTTGGCCACCTGCTAAATTAGCTTCCTTAGTATAAATACCTGTAATCCGTTTTTCAAGTGATATTTCAGCCACTTCTTCTTCACTAGACTCACCAAACTTATCACTAATATTCCGTAAATCGCCTTTTAAAACAGCAAACATACCCGGCATTTCTGCTAAGTCTTTTCCTGTCAGTACGTCTACACCTTCTTCATAGTTTCTAAGCCGTTTTAATCCTTCAGTTTTAGCAGCGCCATCTTCTAAACTATTTACATATTTCGTATGTCCAGCAACAGCGTCCTCTATATCTTTCATAGCACGATTATATATAGGTATAGCAAAAGGCCCAGCTAGACCAAACAAAGTGGCCTTTTTACGTTGTACGTCAAGTTTAATTATTTGTAGATCAGCTAATGAAAGCTTACTTACATCTATGTTTTTAGGCGCAGGGTCTCTATCTCTATCGTTTCCTTTATCTTCTGATTTCGTAGAAGCCTTTTTAGCTGAAACTAAAGCATACCCTTTAGGCAAAGGTAAAGAAATATCCCAATACATAAACATTCTACCGCCACCGGGAGTTGTAACTTCAATTCTTGTAATGCCACCCTTCTTAGTTGACAAAAGGTTCTCCTTGTACTTTTCAGCATCAAAGTCATTAACATCAAAGTAATCTGCCATATTTGTAGAGTCACTACTTGAAGTATCTCCACCCTTATCGTAACCCATCAAGCCGCCTTTATTAGCTACCATTTTAGGTTGTTGTGACATGTCCGGTCTATTAGCATCTTGCATCTGATCTGGGGTCTGTGTTGCATTTGTATTAGGAACAGATATGCCTCTCTCTCTTAGCATACGGGAAAACTCAGGGTCTTGACTAGCAGCAGAACTAAGTTTAGATATAACTTGGTCTGTCTTATTAGGATCGCTGTACATGCTATTAGTAGGGTTCTTTTGTCCCACCATGCCGCCCTGATTCATGTTTTTTATCTCAGAGTCAATTAAAGAGTCAATGTCTTGATCTGACATTTCAGACGATTGCATTTCAGAATCAATTAAAGAGTCAATATCTTGATCTGACATTGCCCCCGATTGCATTTGTGGACCCTCAGAAATAGGTTCACCACCTATTCTACCATCCATGTCCATCTGTTGCAAGCCCTGTTTTGCTTCTGTACGCAAATCTTCAAAGAATTTTACACCAAAGAAACGAACAACGTCAGCAGGTACAACATACTCACCCTCAGATAGTCGTGCAGGGATGTCATCACGTACCTCAACAGGGAGAGAACCCGGAGGTATATCATTGCCTGACACTGGGTCTCTTGTCTCAGCCTCGCCACCTAGTGCAAAAGCCATCTGTGTTTGTTCGTTCATATCTGTAAGCCCTCCTTTAGCAAAGTTATACTTTGCGCTAAATCCTACTTTTGCATCCTGTGTATTAGTGTCTTCTATAAAAATCTCAGCATTATCATTTAATCTATAAATAACTTGGCCTGAGTACTGAGACTTACCTGTATCAGAACTTTGTTTACTACCTTTAACTACAAGATCACCCAAACCTGCTTCAAAGTTATAAGATTTACCAACAGAGCCATCTTTAAATTCTAATTCTTCACCACTAGGAAGATTTACCTTCTCTTCCGTTTTGTTATTCATTTTTTTAAAACCGGCTTGAAAGTATTTATCACCATCTCTAGAAAAAACGGCTTTACCATTAATACTAAAACCAACTGTTTTATTTTCAGTGTCAACTATTACACCATCAGGATACTCTTGATTGTTTTTATTTTTAGACCCCATTAGAGAGACGTTTATATTTCCTTTACCTAAATTAATATTAGGGGAAGTCACTTCTCCAAAAGAACTTTTTGGGCCTTTAGAAAAAGAAAAGTCTAAAGGAAAGGCTTCTTCAGTTTGTTGGTTCATCGTTAAGCCTCCTTCGGCAAATTGTCTTACTGATCCATCTGGGTCTACCTTGTAGTTTTTAAGGAACTCTGATATGTCTATTACTGTACCAGTCTTTGATACTTCTCTACCTTCTTCTCTAGCTTTAGCTATGTATCCTGATGCTGTGGAGCCTAGATTACTATTATTGGAGTCTTGATAGGGCAAGTCCACCTCTTGTACATTAACACCCTCATAATTTTTTGCAAACTCTGAAATAGTTTTAGGAAGAAAATCATCCATAATTTTAGTAAAAGACTTGGGCATCTTTTCTCTTACTGAAAATCTTTCTGCCATAGCCATACGTGTTGTATTTGGGATTACAATTTTAGTAACACCAGATGTTGCAGCTTTAATAAGAAGAACCTTAAACATCTCGTCTGTTATTTGTTTAGATATATCTTTTTTTACAGGGGGGTTTACAACGTTTTCTTGATTAAGAGCAGAATTAAATGTATCTGTAGTCTTCTGATATGCTACTTTAAGATCAGAAGCACTTAATGTTTCTGTTGCATAACCATCAAAAAAGTTTTGTATTTTATCGTCTTCAAGGATTTGTTCTTTTCTTATTTTAAGAATATCTGCTGTTGTTTCTTTTACAAATTTTTCTGTAACTTTAGGATCTGTTACAACTTTAAATAAACCTTTATTAGTATATAAACTTTCAAAAACCATATTACTATAAGCATTTACAAGTCTAAAATATCCGTTAATATCATCAGGGTACCCGTCAAATCTTCCACGAAACTCTTGGCTTCCTTCTTCTACAAGACTAAGACCTAATTTTTTACGGGCAAGATTTTCTGCAAACATAGAGATAGTGCCGGGATCACCAAGTTCTCCTTGAGTCCTGCCCCCAATATCATCAGCATTTACTTGAAAATTAAGTACCTTTTTTGTATTTTCTTCTCCAAAGTTTAACCAATCTTGTGTCATAGAAGAGAACTCACCAATAGTGGTTTGCTCAAAAATATCTACTATAGCAATAGCTGACCTTCGTTCAGGAGAATCTTCTTCTGCTATTCTTGTTACAGCTTTTTGAAGTTTCTTATTTTCTTCACGAAAAAGACTAGCCGTAAGTGATTCTGAATCGCCTTGATTATAAACTTGACTAGCTGGGGTAGTATTATTTAAAAAACTTTTATCTACTTCTACGCTAGCTGACGCACTTATCTCAGGGACTGTAAAAGTTTTTTCATAGGCTGATATATTAAGGCGATTATCTACTGCTGTTTGTACAACATCTCTAATACTATCTTCATTTAAATAAGAAGTTTTAAAATTTGTATCTAAAGATGAGGTTAGAAGATCAAAACGTTTTTCATCAATATAGCCACGACCTTTGTCTATTTCAAATTCTTCTGCTGGATTACTAAATGAACTTATTTGTTCTTGCCTAAAATTTTGTTTCTTTAATCCCAATAGATCCGTTGGAAAAATGTCTAACGACTTCCCTTCACGAAGTATTTTTTCTAACGTAGGTAAATTTTCATCCTTAAAAATTTCTTTAGAGGACATACCATAAGGTAGGTTATAACCAGCAAATACTTTAAGAGCCTTTTGAACTGGATCTACATTTGCTTTATCGTATCCTTTTTGAAGTAGGTCTGTTTGAAATTCTGTACCTAAAAGATAAGGTTCATTATTAATTGCATCTGTAAAAGCAGTTGGACGATCATCTGAATTTAATGTTCCCTTTATTAAAGGGGGTATAAAAGCAGAGCTATCTGTTACAGGTTTAGGGTCAATAATTTGCCCTCTAACATGTGCAATCATAGTATCGCCTAGGTTAAAGTGAGTTCTTTTTGGACTAAATTTTTTACCTGTACCCGTAGTACTTTCAATAGGAAAGATAAAGTTTTCTCTCTCTACACCATCTATATATCCAGCTTTAGATTGCGGTTGATATGTTCTTAAAGTACTATCATTTTGTACAGCTTTAGTTTTAAACTCTTTTTCTTCTACAAGTTCAATTAGTTCTTCTTTAGTATATTTTTTTTGTAAGTCAAGAAAAGATTTTGGAAAAGATTGTTCAGTAATATTAAGATTAGTTTGTATATCCTTTAAGAAAGCACTACCAAGAATTGTGGCATCACCCTTTTTATTATTCTTTCCGGGAAACATTAAACCAGACTTTACGTACTCAGAAATAGGTCTGGCAAAAGTTATAGTCTCTTTTGCTTCACCACTTGGTCTACCAGAAGGAAACCTTTCTTGTACTAAATTTGTAGAGGGAAAAGCTTGTTCTGTTTCTGTTGTCTTAAAAACCCCTTGGTTTGATCTCAAATCATAATATTCTTTAGGCACAGGTTTATCACCTCTGCTAGCATTTTTATCACGGACTTTTCTTGCAGTTTTAACTAAATTATATTGTTGAGTACGAAAGTTATCTATGATAGGAAAAAGATTATCTTTTACTGCTGTTTTGAATGCATCAAAATCTCCAACATCTAATTCACTAAGATCTGCAGAGTCTTTAACACTTTCAAACCAATCAGCCATAATTTTATCAGCATAAATGTCTACATCAATTTGAAGGTTAGGAAACTCACCTGTAGTAAAATAATTTAAACTAGCTTGTTTCTTAAGTTCAACAGGATCTAAAGTTGAATAAAATTTAACAAAGTCTTTGAAATTAGTTTCATTAAAGACTTCATTAGCAATTCTAGCCCTGTCGTACTTTTTTAATGGTCTACTAAAATCTACTCCACCTGATTTTTTAGAACTATGAAATTCTTCTACTGCCTCGCCATAGACATCTTTTATAGTCCCTACATCTTCAATATCAGTATTAAGACTTATAGAAGATGTAGTGTAAGGTTTTGTTTTTCTTTTGAATACACCAAGTCCAACGCCCATAGCATTATCAGGTAAAACTTCTTTAGCACCTATAAGGTTTGTACCACCAGCTAATTCAAAAACATCACCCATCTGTACATCAATGGGGCTACGTTTACCTGTAAGCAAGTCTCCGGGAATACTTGCTGTATCTATTACTTCTTTTACTATAGCTCTGCTTACATCTCCAACTTCTTTTCCTGTAGGGAATCTTGGGTCATCTGCAAACTTTTTTACTGCAGGTATAACATCTTCTTCAATCTTTGTACGGGTAGTGCGTTGATCAGGATTAAGAGATACAGTATACCTATTGCCTAAAATAGTTTGACGAATAAAATTACCTGCTTCATCTTTCCCTACAATACGATCAGATTCATCAGAATCCAGAGGTCTTTCATAGAAAGGAACTGAGTTATACCCTAATACTTCATCTGTTTGTTCACTTACATTTTTTTTAGATTCTGCATCATAATATTGATCTGCTGTCATAGCACTAGGATGACTACGAAGAGGATTGTTAGCCATTAGCATTAACCTTTAATCTAAGTTGTTTAAGTGCAGTTAGTGCATATATCTGCCCTTGTACCCTATACATAACATGCTGCTCATCTGATTGGGCAAACTGTTTGTAACTAGCTTGAATACGTTCTTCTAGTTCAGCTTCAAATGCATTCCATGCTTCGGGGTTATTTACTAATAGTTTTAAACTCACTGCATTGGTCCTTGTCCAGTGTTAGCTGAGAAGCCCTGTTCTCCCGGCTGTGGTGCTGTGCCTGTACCTATGGTACCCCCACCGCTGCCTTGGGTATCTTGTACCTGTGCGCCTGCTGGTGGCTTCTGTGGGCCTCCTTGTGGAGCTGCCTGTGGTGGACCTGCTTGTGGTTGAGGTGGTGGTGGATTTTCTTCACGGAACTTCTTAAGCAGTTCAGCTTGTATAGCAGCATCACCCATGTTGTTGACTAGCTTATCAGGGTCAAGATCCATAGACTTAGCAATCTCACGCACGATGTAATCCATCTTAGCAAAGGGGGCTAGTACAGGGTTCTGTACCACACCAAGGAATTGCATTAGGCGTTGACTACGTACCTCATTAGCCATAAGGCTTTCAGTACCACGAGCTTTAACATCAAGGTCTCCTTTGATTTCATCATCGTAATCAAACTGCATGTTGAAATTAAAGAATGCTTTGGCTAAAGGACCAAGAAGGTAATCATCTACGTTCTTTACTACGTTCCGTATAGAACCATTAGCAGCAGACATAAGCATACTAATACCAGAAGCTGTACGTCCTACACCTTGTACTCCTGTCTGACCATGAGCAAAACTAGGAAAGCCTGTACTCTCGTCTGCTAATACACGTGCCTTATCAAACATCTGCATGTTCTCGTTGGATACATTGGGAAACTTGGTGCCAAAAATAGCTTGGCCGGGTGCGCCACCTTGACGACGAAAGACTTTGCCGGGGTATACTGATAGATCTTGACCGGGAACTAGGTTAGTCTCGTCCACTTCAATCAACATATTGCCAGACAGTGCAGCATTGTCAACAGCCATACGCATAAAGCCATTCATTAGTGTCTGTGTGTCATCCATGTTTTCAGCAATGCCTACACCAAACAAGCTATATGGGCTTACTTCATATGGTACTGCATAATAAGGAATAATAGCAGGGGTGAATGGGTTCATAACTAAACGCAATACCTTACCATTGCATACCCAGATGTTTACACTGACTTGATCCATGTCAGATAGTTCAGAAGGAATGTCTATATCATGTCCTTCAAGAACCTCAGTGTCTACGTTACCCCAGAACTCAAGGACTTCAAAGCGTTCAGCTTTAGATTCCTGAGCATCATCTTCCATAGCTTGCTCCCACCATTCTTTGGTGTAAGACTCACCGTCAGCTATGGCAAGGTCTATAGCATTGCTTCTAAAGAAAGGACGTCTTTTAAGATTACGTATTTGTGTACGTGACATTTTGTGACGTTCTACAACGTACTCAGCCTCATCCATGTTAGCTGCATCAGGATCAGGGTAAAAATTCCAAAGAGATACACTGGAGGTTTGAGGAATAGTTTTAATATTGGGGCTATACTCACCCTCTTCATTCCAATTAGCATACTCTTTGTCTATAGCAAATGGGCCTTTCATAACACCTGTACCAAACAAGGCGCATTCAAAAGCAGCTACACGTAATTGTTTATTTGCATTAGATTCTTCTAATTGATCATGAATTTTTTTCTCCATCTTTTTAGCTGATACCATAGCAGGATGAAAAGTAATTTGTGTAGGTGTACTACCTACACCTTTTTTAAGTTGATCTTCTACAGGAGTAAGTTTATTCTTTAATCCAGCTAGCCGTTCTTTAAGAGCAGCTTTAGTTTCGCCGGGAAGTAGTTTAACTTCTTCTACATTTGGATTTTGAGCTTTTTTTATCTCTTCATTAGATTCAAAATGTACTGATTCTTCTACGCCTTCAGGTAGACTAGTGGGGTCTACTGTGATTGGAAATTTATTATTGCCAAAAAGTACTTCGGTAATTTGACCATAAGCTGCAAGGACTTTAGTCTTAGTTACTTTGACAAAGACTTGAGATTTTTCTGTAGAAGTAAACTGCACATCAGGGCCGTAAAGACCACGATAGTTACGGTAAGCTTGTATCCAACGTGTTTCTTCTGTTTCTCTGGCATCGGAGGCTTTCTTGTAATGTTTTTGTACAAGACCTACAATGCTTCCTGCAAGAGGGTCATCGTAAGTATTCTCTTTTATGTCTTCTAAAGAGCTTGCCTCTTCAACGTCCATTCCCATGCTTTCTTCAAATTCGTCCATAGTATTTCCTTAATAACCAAACGTTGGGTCGCTTGCTTGAAACCCTGATCGTTGTGTTGCAGGGTCAAAATCAAACAAGCTGCTTCGTGGTCTTGTCATAACTCCATACCTGAGTGCATCGTATAGGTGATCTTCTGAGTGTGTGTCTACGTCTTCAGGGTTATTCTTATCTAGTGGCAGAGCTGGTATCTGTGAGATAGTATTGCTACAAGTATTAAAAAATACTAACCGTGATTCTTCTGTAAACTCATCTACTTGTAACCGTCTGTGTATTTCGTTTTTACCTGCTACCCTTGAACCTCTCGACCTGTCAGCAGGTCTCCACCTACAGCCCCTCATAATCATTTGTTCAGCTAGACTTGGACCAGTATCTCCACGCTTATGCCAGAGTGATGAGTCAAGAACTCCGTAGCGTATCTTCTCTCCGTCCTCTGCTTCTAGTATCATATCGGCTAAGTCAGTAGCTATAACCTTTGAGCAATACATTTCTCTATAAATAATTAGTTGTTCATCAGGAGCTACAGCAAACCAAACAACCCCTGAGTAAGAACCGTATCCATAGTCACATGCTCTAAACCTTGCCCAGCCACTAGGTATCTCAAAAGGTTCTATGACGTGTACTTGTCTGTTCCACTCAGGAAAAGCAGCACCTTCATTTACATCCCAGTTACCTTCAAGTAGTTGCTTACGTTGGTGTTCTGGTAGTGACAGAAGGTTAGCTTCATATAATCCATCATCAGCTAGGTACGGGTTATCAAATAGAGTAGCAGGAATAAACTTGCGTTTAAACAACGGCTGACCCTCTTTTGTGTGACCTTTAGGCCAAGCAATGACCTCTCCTGTTTCCATGTCAGTAGCATTAAAGCTAGTATTATGGGGAGCTGGGTCTACAAAAGTTTTTTTAACCCATTGATGACCTGCCCCACCGGGGTTAGTAGTAGCCCTTTGATACAAACCTAGACCACTATTCTTAGTAGTACGTAGGCGTGACCTCATATAGTTCCAAGGATAAGGGCTAGGCCATTGTGTAAGTTCGTCAAAACCAATCCAGTTAAAAGCTTGTCCTTGGTATCTTTGTACATCATCGTCCCTATCTAGGTATGAAAGCCAAAGGGTTGCACCGCTGGGAGCTACCCACGTCTTATCACGTTCCATAAACTTAATTCCCGGGATTGCTCTGGGGTAAAGTTTTTTTGAGACTGAGATAAGTTCTCTGAGTTCTTCTGTGCTTCTCCGTACCAACAGCATAGAAGATAATGGATTATTAAAATACCTAACAGGATCGGCCAACATAGCAAAAGACTTACCACCACCAGCCGCCCCACCATATAGTACCTCTTGTTCTGATGCTGAGAGAAAGTCTGTCTGAGGTCCGGGATTAGACTCAAAGATAACGTCTTGAGCTTTCTCTATCTCAATCGGCTCTGGTTTCACTCTCGATGGAACTGGTTGAAGCTCTGGCTCCGATACGATTTCTTTCGAGGGTTTCCGCTTTTGCCGCCGCTTCTTTGTAGCGTTCAGCGTAATAGCGTTGCGTTGAAGCTTCTGC
>ENA-ORXF01002624-ORXF01002624.1-marine-metagenome-genome-assembly--contig:-NODE-2624-length-10578-cov-6.020474_pt1 | contig 10578 bp, 8 predicted proteins | sample MGYA00237864_ERZ511476 | MGnify/ENA primary metagenome ERZ511476 (study PRJEB26306, sample SAMN06343908) | marine metagenome | isolation source: coastal waters | place: Atlantic Ocean: West Antarctic... | reverse complement strand
AGAGTAGAAATCTACGTTTGGATATAATTTTTTCTTAACAAAGTATTCATCTTCAAGAGCAATTTTCTCTAATTTAAGTGCTAATTTAAATATAGGGTCATTTCTAAGCCCTAGCTCATCTAATACTTCATGGCATGTGGCCTTCATAATAATAGCTCTCGGATCTTTATTCTTATAGATACGATGGCCAAAGCCCATCAGGCGAAATGAATCTGTTCTGTCTTTAGCTCTTTTAAGATATTCATTAATACGTCCCTCATTCCTGATTTCACTAAGCATTTTTAGAGTTGCTTCATTTGCCCCACCATGGGCCGGCCCCCATAGAGATGCAATTCCAGCTGCAATACAAGCAAAAGGATTTGCTCCTGATGAGCCAACCAGTCTGACAGTAGAAGTTGATGCATTTTGTTCATGATCAGCATGTAAAATAAGAATTTTTTCAAATGCATTAGCGATAACTGGGTTCTGTGTATATTTATTACTAGGACTAGAAAATAACATATTAAGAAAATTTTCTGAGTAACTAAGCTCTTCTTTTGGATAGACAAAAGGACGTCCTTGACTATAAGCATAGCTCCATGCTGCAATTGTTGGAACTTTTGCAATTAGTCTTTGAGCTGATAATTTACGATGATTTTGATTGCCAACTTTCATACTTTCATCGAAATAAAACGCGGACATTGAACCCACTACTCCCACCATAACAGCCATAGGATGAGCATCCCGTCTAAATCCTCTAAATATATTATTTAACTGGTCGTGAGGTAAGCTGTGTTCCTTGATTGAATTCACATAACTTGTTTTTTCTCGTGAATTTGGTAATTCACCATTGAAAAGTAAAAAAGCGATGTCTAAAAAATCACATTTTTCAGCTAATTGTTCGATTGGGTGGCCTCTATGAAGCAACTCACCTTTTGCCCCATCAACAAAGGTTATCGCTGATGAACATTCTGCTGTAGATGAAAATCCAGGGTCAAATGTTTTAACTGCATTCGAATGCAATGAACTAACATCAACTGCAGAATAGCCCATTGATCCCTCGATAATTGGAAGATCAATTTCTTTGTCATGAATTAATAATTTTGCTTTTAATTTAGCCATACGTTTTATATATTTAAATAAAGTGTTAATTAAGTTTGCGTATTATACCTAACCTAAGTGTTTTTTAGGAATAATGGATTGCGCCAAGAATTCTAGGGCCAGAAGACCCAGTAATAGTAGGTGAATTATTAAACTGTTTTTTAATACATTTTTTTGCAAGCCAAGCAAATGCAATAGCTTCTACTTGTTGGGAAGGAATATTGAGTTTGTCAGTAGTATTAATAGTTACTCCGGTAATTATCTCAAGTCTCTCAACTAAAAATTTATTTTTACTTCCACCACCGCAAATATATATTTCGTCTACACTAGAGCAAAATTTTTTAATAGACTCATTAATTGTCACCACTGTTAGTTCTAAAAGGGTTCTTTGGATATCCTCAGCAGGATAATTTTTAATATCAAATTTATTCAGCCAATCAATATTAAATAATTCTCTGCCAGTACTTTTCGGGGGGATTTTTTTAAAGAATGAATCTTTTTGGAATTTAAGTAGTAAATCATCAATTATTTTTCCTGATTTTGCCCATCTTCCTAAGTTGTCAAAGTTTTTATTATGTTGAATTTTAACCCAATGGTCCAATAAAATATTTCCAGGCCCGCAATCAAAACCAATAATGTTTTTACTAGTTGGAAGGTAGGTAATATTACTTATACCCCCAATATTTATAATTAGTCTGTTTTTATTTTTTTTAAAAAAGAATTCATTATGAAAGGCTGGTACAAGAGGAGCTCCTTGACCCCCAGCAACGATGTCTCTATTTCTAAAATCAGAAACAACAGATATATTAGTTAATTCAGCTAAAAGATTTGCACTGCCTAGCTGGACAGAGTAACCACTTTCGGGATGATGTCTAATTGTTTGCCCATGATAACCAATACAATCAATATCTTTTCCCATTAGCTTATGTTTTTTAAGAATTTTATTAATACCTTTTGCGGTAATTTTTGCATGAGAGATAGACATTAGAAGCGAATGTTCAAGGTCAGAATTATGGTCTGAATGAAGCTTGAGAAAATCTTTAATTATGTTTGAATTATATGGCATATGAATAAATTCTATTATTTTTATACTTTTATTATTTTGATCGATTAAAACAATATCAATTCCATCTAGACTTGTTCCAGACATGACTCCAAATAATAGTGTTGAATTTTTCATATTTTCAATTGTGAGCTTTTTATTTTTTTATTCAAGGTATTTGAAATAATAAAAGTCTAATTTTTTTAAGCCTATAATTAAGATAGAATTAAATTAATTATAATGTTGAGATAAGAATAGTGAACATAAAAGAACAGGTTGCAATTATTAAGAGAGGTTCTGATGAGATTTTAATAGAATCAGAATTGCTAGAAAAACTAAAAAAAGGGGTGCCCCTTAAAATTAAAGCAGGATTTGATCCAACTGCACCAGATCTTCATTTAGGCCATGCTGTCTTACTTAACAAATTAAGGCAATTCCAGGATTTAGGACACGAAGTTTATTTTTTGATTGGAGATTTTACTGGGATGATTGGCGATCCAACCGGTAAAAATGTAACAAGACCCCCATTATCCGAACAAGATGTTAAAGAAAATGCGGAAACTTATTCAGAACAAGTTTTTAAAATATTAGATAAATCTAAGACAAAAATTGTCTTTAATTCAAAATGGCTTAACGATTTAGGAGCTTCAGGTATCGTTAAACTTGCTTCAACTCATACTGTTGCAAGAATGCTAGAAAGAGATGATTTTGCAAAAAGGTATAAAGCTAATCAACCAATTTCGATTCATGAGTTTTTATATCCATTGCTTCAGGGCTACGATTCTGTTGCATTAAAATCTGATATTGAGATTGGTGGTACTGACCAAAAGTTTAATCTACTAATGGGAAGAGAGTTACAAAAGCATTTTGGCCAAAACCCTCAATGTATAATAACTATGCCACTTCTAGAGGGTTTAGACGGGGTACAAAAGATGTCCAAATCTTCAAAAAATTATATTGGCATCAATGAGCCGCCCGAAACAGTATTTGCAAAGCTTTTATCTTTATCTGATGACTTAATGTGGCGATATATCGACTTATTGTCTTTAAGCTCATTAGACCAAATAAAATCTTGGAAAAAGAGGGTGGATGATGGAGAAAATCCAAAAAATATTAAGGTAGAATTTGCAAAAGAAATTGTAAGTCGTCTTTATGATGAAGATTCTTCAAATGAAGCTGAAAAAAACTTTAATATAAGGGCAAAAGGTCATGTCCCTGATGATATTGAAGAGCATTCATTATCAATTATTGAGCCTGATGGCGTAAATATACCGCAGTTACTTAAAAAAATAGGTTTGGTTGCAAGTACCTCAGAAGCCATGAGACTAATTAAGGGCGGAGGCATTAAAATTAATGGAGAAAAAGTAGTAGTGACAAAATTTATTACTGTTAAAGGAAAAAGTTTTACAATTCAGGTTGGCAAAAGAAAGTTTGCAAAAATTAACACTTAGAGAAGGCCACTTTATCCTTTCAATTTATTGAATTTATTGATATAATTCGCAACAGTTAATGGGCCTATGGCCCTTTTTTGTTTTTGGGACCTTTAATTTAAATAAGGAATTAGAAATTGGCTATTGATCTTGAAGCGTTAATTGAAAAAAATGTTTCTAAGTTGGGTTATGAATTAGTTGATCTTGAGATAATTAATAGAGGCGAATTATTGAGATTATTCATAGATAAACCGAGCTCAATAACGATTGATGATTGTGTTGGTGTAACCAATCAACTTAAGCATATTTTAACAGTAGAAGAAGATATAAGTTTTGATCGATTGGAAGTCTCATCGCCGGGGACAGATAGAGTGGTTAAAAAGCTCAAAGATTTTGAAAGGTTTAAAGGTGAAAAAATTAAGATAAAAACACGCACACCTATTGAAGAAAGAAGAAATTTTAAGGGGATTTTGCAGGGAGTGGAGAAAGATTTAATATTGATAGAATTCAACAATGCTTTAGTGCAGATTGAATTAGATAATATCGAAAAAGCCCGATTAGACCCAGATTTTTAGTTAAACGTATGTCCGGAGAATGTTAAATGAGTCGTGAAATATTGTTATTAGTAGATGCTCTTGCGCATGAAAAAAATGTAGCTAGAGAAATTATTTTTATAGCATTAGAATTAGCTTTGGCATCTGCAACGAAGAAGAAACATGATGCTGGTGTGGATATTCGCGTAGAGATTGATCAAGAAACTGGCGAATACCAGACTTTTAGATGTTGGACAATTTTACCTGAAGAAGAGATCGAAAACCCAGAGGCTGAACTTTCTATTGAGGATGAAAAATCTAAAGGAAAGGCTGATAATGATGTTATCAAAGAGTTAATTCCTTCTGAAGCATTTGGGAGAATCGGAGCTCAAGCGGCAAAACAAGTTATCTTGCAAAAAGTTAGGGAAGCTGAGCGCGAACAAATCCTTAAAGATTTTTTAGCGCAAGACGAAAAGTTAATATCTGGTCAGATTAGAAGAATGGAAAGAGGGAATGGAGTAATTGAAATCGGTAGACTTGATGCCATTTTGCCGCGCGACCAAATGATACCAAAAGAAAATTTAAGAATAAATGATCGGGTAAGAGCAATTTTAATGAAAATTGATGAAACTGCTAGAGGCCCCCAGTTAATTTTATCAAGAATTACCCCAGAATTTTTAATTCGATTATTTGAGTTAGAAGTTCCAGAAATAGAGGAAGGCCTACTTGAAATAATGGCGGCATCTAGGGATCCAGGGCTAAGATCAAAAATTGCTGTTAAGGCAAACGACCAAAGAATTGACCCAGTTGGCACATGTGTTGGCATGAGGGGTTCGAGAGTGCAAGCTGTTACTAGTGAGTTAGCAGGAGAAAGAGTTGATATTGTATTGTGGTCGATAGAGCCAGCCCAATTTGTTATTAATGCAATGGCCCCTGCAGAAGTATCAAGTATTGTTGTAGATGAAGATAAGCACAGCATGGATTTAGTTGTAGCAGAAGATCAATTAGCACAAGCAATTGGAAGAAATGGACAAAATATTAGGCTTGCATCAGAATTAACAGGCTGGGAACTAAATATACTCACTGAAGAACAATCTGATCAAAAAACTAAAGAAGAATACACATCTTCAAGTCAATTATTTATAGAAAAACTTGATGTCGATGCAGACGTTGCAGATATTCTTGTAAAGGAAGGTTTTTCTTCTTTGGAAGAGATAGCATATGTTCCTATAGAAGAAATGGTGCAGATTGAGGCTTTTGATGAAGAAACTGTTAATGAATTAAGATCTAGGGCAAGTGCAGTAATCCTAACAGCAGCTATTGCAAAAGAAGAAAAAATATCTGAGCCTGCAGCTGATCTTTTAGATATGGAAGGTATGGACGTTGATACGGCTAAACTTTTGGCTTCAAAAGAAATAATAACTATGGAAAACTTGGCAGAATTAGCTGTAGATGAATTAATTGAATTAGTCAAAATGGACGAAGAAAAAGCTAAAACATTAATAATGACAGCTCGGGCACCATGGTTCGTTTAAATAATTTGTGGAGCATTGATGGGAAAATCTAACGTAGAAGAATTTGCTAGTGAATTAGGCTTGCCAATAAATTTATTACTTGAGCAATTAAAAAGTTCTGGAGTAGATAAGTCGAGTGCCTCAGATGAACTTAAGGAAGAAGATAAATCGGCTTTATTAGCCTACCTTAGATCTGAGCATGGTGCTTCTCTTCGTCCAAAGTCTAAAATTACATTAACAAGAAAACAAAATACACAGATAAGAAAAACAGATAGTGAAGGAAGAGCAAGAACAATTCAAGTAGAGGTTAGGAAAAAAAGAACTATTGTTAAACCTGATCAATCCAAAGAGCAGAATATTGAAACCCCTGCTGAAAATAAAGTAATAAAGCCCACAGAAATAGTTGATGATAATCAGAAGAATATAAGAGATCAAGAGGCAAAAAGACATGCTGCATTAGCTGATGCACAAGCAGAAGATATACAAAAAAAGAAAGACTCAGCAGAAAAGAAAAAAGAAGTGCCTCAAGAGGGAACTTTACATCGACCAGCATCAAAAGCAGGTGTCAAAGTTGTAAAAGAAAAAAAAGCTACAAAAAATGATTGGGTTGATAGAACTATCAAGAAAAGACCAATAAAAAACCGTTCAGGAAATAACAATTCTGGATGGAGACAGCCAAGAAATAAAAATAGGAACGTGGAGACAGATCAAGAACAAATTTATGTTGCCCCTAGTGAACCAATTATAAAAGATATTTTGATTCCAGAGACAATTTCAGTTGGAGACCTAGGACATAAAATGGCCATTAAGGCCTCTGAACTTATTAAATCTCTGATGGGTATGGGGATGATGGTAACTATCAACCAAGTTCTCGATCAAGATACAGCAATGATTTTAGTAGAGGAAATGGGACATAACCCACAAGCTGCAAAAGACAATGATCCTGAGTCACTTTTGGATAGCGATGAGAGTCTTGTGCCTGAAATTGAATCAAGGCCTCCTGTGGTTACCGTAATGGGGCATGTAGACCATGGAAAGACATCTTTGCTAGACTTTATTAGAACCTCACGTGTTGCATCTGGAGAAGCTGGAGGTATTACTCAGCATATCGGGGCTTACCATGTTGCAACTGCAAAAGGCGTGGTAACTTTTTTAGATACACCTGGCCATGAAGCTTTTTCAGCAATGCGAGTTCGTGGAGCAAAAGCAACAGATATAGTTGTTTTGGTCGTTGCTGCTGATGACGGAGTTATGCCACAAACTATAGAAGCAATAAGTCATTCGAAAGCTGCTGGCGTACCAATAATTGTTGCGATTAATAAAGTTGATAAACCTGATGCTAATTCTGAAAAAGTAAAAAATGAATTATTAGCTCAGGAAGTTATTCCAGAAGACCTAGGTGGAGATTCTATGTTTATAGAAGTTTCAGCAAAAACAGGTCAAGGTATTGATAATTTATTAGATGCAATTCTTTTGCAGGCTGAAATATTAGAATTAAAAGCACCAATTAATACACCTGCAAAGGGAATTGTTATTGAAGGAAGATTAGATAAAGGAAGAGGCCCGGTAACAACTTTATTAGTTCAATCAGGTTTTATCAGAAAAGGCGATAGTTTGTTAGCAGGAAATGCATCTGGAAGGATTAGGGCAATACTAAATGAAGTTGGTAAAGATATAAAAGAGGCTGGACCATCAATCCCTGTAGAAGTAATTGGGCTTTCAGAGGTCCCCAAAGCTGGTGATGAATTTATTGTTTTAAGTGATGAGAAAAAAGCACGTGAAATTGCTTTATTTAGGCAAGGTAAATTTAGAGATGTAAAATTAGCAAAACAAGCTTCGAAATTAGAAAATGTTTTTGATCAAATGACTGAGGCTGAGGTAAGATTTTTACCTTTGATAATCAAGGCTGATGTTCAAGGTTCAGCTGAGGCGTTAGCTGAATCTTTAGAAAAACTTTCAACAGAAGAGGTAAAGGTTAATGTAATTCATTCAGCAATTGGAGCTGTGAACGAGTCTGATATAAATTTAGCGTCCGCATCTAATGCAGTAATTATTGCTTTCAATGTTAAAGCTGACAGTGGGGCTAGAAAGCTAGCTAACAACTTAGAAGTTGATATGAGAAATTACAGTATTATTTATGAAGCAGTTGATGAGGTTAAAGCTTCATTAGGTGGCCTGTTAGCCCCAGAACAAAAAGAGAACATTCTCGGGCTTGTTGAAATTAGAGAAATATACAAAGCATCTAAAGTTGGGAATATTGCGGGATGCTTCGTTTTAGAGGGTGTAATAAGAAGAAATTCAAATATCCGGCTTTTAAGAGACAGTGCCATTATATTTGAAGGAGAATTAGACTCTTTAAAAAGATTTAAAGATGACGTGAAAGAAGTTAAGGCAAATATAGAATGTGGCCTAGCTTTGAAAAACTTTAATGATATTGAGATTGGCGATAAAGTTCAGGTTTATGAGTTAGTTCAGGTACCTAGGAAGCTATAAATTGCCAAAAGATTACCCTAGAAGTGATCGAATTAGCCAGCAGATAAAAAAAGAGTTAGCCAATTTATTGCAAACGGAGATTAAAGATCCCGCTTTAAGTATGTTGACTATATTAGATGTTGAAGTATCACCATGTTTGAAGCATGCCAAAATATATATAATTTCTGCGGAGTACGATGAAGAAATTTTTAAAGGCATCAATCGGTCCATGTCATTTTTTAGATCTCAGCTAGCAAAAAGAATGACAACAAGAGGAATTCCTAAGTTACATTTTGTTTATGATAAGACGGTAGATGAAAGTATGAAGATTTCAAAATTATTAGATTCTGTATTACCCCCTCAAAAATAAAATAATGCAATTTAAACGACTTAAATTGAATGTCGACGGACTTTTGCTTATTGATAAACCACTTAGACTTTCTTCCAATCAGTTAGTATCAAAAATAAAAATTTTGTTTTCTGCTAAAAAAGTTGGTCACACAGGGACGCTCGACCCAATGGCGACAGGCTTACTACCGATATGCTTAGGAGAAGCTACCAAATTTTCAAGTTATTTATTAAACGCAGATAAGACTTATGAAGCGCTAATAAGATTGGGATATAAAAGCTCTACAGGAGATATGGAAGGGGAAATAATTAAACAAAATATAGATAAAATGCCTTCTTTGGCCCAGATAAAAAAAATACTACATAAATTTATTGGGACAAGCGAGCAACTTCCCCCAATGTATTCGGCACTGAAGCATCAGGGCAAACCGCTTTACTTATATGCTCGAGATGGAATTGATATACCTAGACCTAAACGTAAAATTAATGTTTACACAATTGAATTGCTCCAATATAAAGAAGATAAGCTAAAGCTTAAAATAAAATGTTCAAAAGGAACATATGTAAGAACATTAGCTGAAGATATTGGAGCTCAATTAAATGTCGGAGGTTATTTAATTGGCTTGAGAAGAACCAATATTGGAAATTTTAGTATCGAGAATGCCTTAGATATAGAGAAAATTGAAAAAACAAAGGACGAAGATAGGGCTAAGTTTTTACTGCTACCTGAAGAATTATTGGGTAAATATGAAAAGATAATATTAAGTTTTCATGAAGAAAATGAAATAAAAGATGGAAAGATAATAGAACAAAAAACAAAGGTTCCAGGCTTATATAGATTATATGGGGTTAATAATAACTTTATTGGATTAGGCGAAATTGACGAAACAAAAAATTTAAAAGCTAAACGCTTAAAATCATTAATAAATTGATTTAAAAAGATATTGTTAAATTACTAAAATGCCGCTAAAATGTGCGGTTCTGTAATAGGAGAATTAAGAATGACTAGTACTGCTATAGAAAAAGCAAAAATTGTAGAGAAATATCAGATAGCTAAAAATGATACGGGATCACCTGAGGTACAGGTTGCATTAATGACAGATCGTATAACTTATTTGACAGAGCACTTTAAAACCAATGCTAAAGATCATCATTCACGAAGAGGACTTCTGGCGCTTGTTAGTCAGAGACGTAAACTCCTTGATTATTTAAAACGTGAAAGTTTAGAGCGATACCAGGGATTAATTAAAAGCCTTGGTCTTAGAAAATAGAAAAGTAAATAAAATTTTAAGCCGATTACATACAATTTCATTTTGTTTGTGTCGGCTTTTTTGTTATTAAAAATGTATTCATTATTAAGAAGTGAATAATGAATTTAAAATATAAAAGGATAAATTAAATGTTTAACATAACTAAAAAAAGTATTAAATACGGAGCTCACAACCTAACAATTGAAACTGGAGAAATTGGCCGTCAAGCAGATGGAGCGGTAATGGTTAGTTATGGAGATACCGTAGTTTTTGTAACTGCAGTTGGAAGAAAAATAGCAAAAGAGGGGCAAGAATTTTTCCCACTAACAGTTGATTACCAAGAAAAGAATTATGCTGGAGGAAAGATACCAGGAGGATTTTTTAAGAGGGAAGGCAGACCGAGTGAAAAAGAGACTTTAACTTGTAGACTTATAGATAGGCCTTTAAGACCACTATTTCCAGATAATTTTTACAATGAAATACAAATTGTGGCGACAGTGATGTCTTCTGATAGTGAAATTGATTCCGACATTCCTGCGATTATAGGAGCTTCTGCAGCATTAGCAATTTCAGGGATTCCTTTCCATGGACCAGTAGGTGCTGCAAGAGTGGGTTATATTGACGATAAGTTTGTGATCAATCCTTCTAAAACTGACATGGAATTAAGTGAGCTTGATTTAGTAGTTGCTGGAAGTGATTCTGCCGTGTTAATGGTTGAGTCTGAAGCTAAAGAGTTACCTGAAAAAGTTATGCTTGATGCCGTGCTAGAAGGACATAAAGCAATGCAGCCAGTGATTAAACTAATAAATGAGTTAGCAAAAGAAGCCTCTAAAGAGCCAAGGGACTGGACTGCTCCGGAAGCAGATAAAAAATTAATTAGTAAAATTGAAAAGATTGCAATCAAAGACT
>ENA-ORXF01002623-ORXF01002623.1-marine-metagenome-genome-assembly--contig:-NODE-2623-length-10578-cov-8.865346_pt1 | contig 10578 bp, 10 predicted proteins | sample MGYA00237864_ERZ511476 | MGnify/ENA primary metagenome ERZ511476 (study PRJEB26306, sample SAMN06343908) | marine metagenome | isolation source: coastal waters | place: Atlantic Ocean: West Antarctic... | reverse complement strand
GGCAATTAAATGTGGGTCACGTGAGCAGAAAGGCAATTAAAACGGTGTTCACTAGAATCATGGTAACGTGACCTGAAATCATTATTCATAACTGTCGCTATAGGCGGCGGCGGTTGGCGATGGTCTTGGCTCTATTTACGAGTCATCGCGTTGATGAACACGCCGGCGGCCGCACGGGACACGCATGTCCGCTCTGCGCTCTACCGCGGGCCCGTGCCTGCGGCCGCTCGATTGACAGTAAACACTCTTCTAACCATATCACTCGTGTGGTCGTCGCGGACACAAAACGAGCGCGGAGCGCTCTACCGCGGTAAACTCGCGCTCCGCGCTCGTTTTCGGGGAGACACTCGAATACAGCACGCGGTATTAAGGTGACGCCACACCGCCGATAATGTCCACCGGCACCGCAGAGCCAGCCCACACCACGATCAAGCGCAACGGCGTCTTGATGAAGTTCAGAGAAGGCCGCATCGGAGCGACCAATTCCGACTGGCGCGAACTTACTGAGCAGTCGAGGGCTCCCGACATTGGACAGGCCTACACCTTCCCGGCCGAAAACAACGAGTCCCCGTCGTATACGCGGGTGTATTTCGATATCAGTATGGACCATGAGGTGCAAATGGACGTCACTGTTTTGGACCACCCCCAGGTGAACTGCCGTGTCGAGCAGATCACCCAGATATTCGGAGGCGTGAGTGTTGTTCGCTCGATCACAGAGACAACTGGCCAGACAACTGGCCAAATCGACTGCGGGACTGCGCGCGCACCCACGCGCGACACCACTGGCGAACCACATGTAAAGTTCGGCTGGAAGGTGACTACCACCATTGCTGGCAACGTTTCCGTATTCATCATCTGTTGCAACTTCACCGGTACCCAGTATGTGGACATCGGGAGAACGAGCCGTCCGGGGTTGCCCATTCCCTGGACTTGCAATCGGTGGGCTTCGGCGTACCGCATATTTGATCCTGTGTTATCGAACGACGGATCGGACGACGGATCGGACGACGGATCGGACGACGGATCGGGCGACGAATGGGACGACCGTATGAGACAACCGCAGACGCACAGCGGCTTTGGCGGCGGTGCGGTCGATACGTGGGCGCTGGCCATGAGGGCGTCGCAGCGGTCCGCGCACAACTACTCGGCCGCGGACAGTATGTCTGACAGCGAAGAGCCGCACGCGTGGAACCCATACATTCCGCGCCCGCACGCCGCGAGCAGCGGCTTCGGACACGGCGCGGTCGATACGTGGGCCCTCAGATATCCGCCGAGGTCCCGACACTACAGCCCGGCCGCAGAGCAGTGAGCCACCCGGAAACGGCTCTTGCGGAGGTTACATCACGGACACTGTTGGACGCACGCGGTCGTACGCCGGATGGCCCCAGGAGAACACGGAGTTTCTCGTCAGCACGCAGCACTACCTCACCGGTGACTTCGACTTCATGCGGCTGTGGGAGGTGTTCGAGCAGTACGGCAGCTTCGAGCGTGTTTGCGCGTGCAAATCCCAGAGCTCGAAAACGACACGCTTTGCGCACGCCCGTGTGTGTTTGCGCGTGCAAATCCCAGAGCTCGAAAACGACACGCTTTGCGCACGCCCGTGTGTGTTTGCGCGTGCAAATGGCCTCCCAGAGCTCGAAAACGACACGCTTTGCGCACGCCCGTGTGTGTTTGCGCGTGTAAACGACGTCCCATGCGCGTCACGAAGCACTTGAACTGCGTAGACATGTGTTTTATCTTGACGTGTCCGAAGAAGCGGCGCACCGCCGCGCTGCCGTGCGGCCGCAGGCTCAGACGCCGTCGAGCGCGCGGCGCACGAACGCCGCGGCGATGGCGGCAAATTCCTCCGGCCGCTCCTCGTGCACGCAGTGTCCGACGCCGGCAAGCTCGACGAGCTCGAGGCCGGGGATCATCCGCTTGAGCGCGCGGCTGTTCGAGCACTGCACGATCCGGTCCGCGCTCCCGTGCACGACGAGCACCGGCAGGCCGCCCTGCACCAGCACCCGCAGCGCGCACGCGACGGATATGGCGCTCACCGGGCGCCGGGCGTCGGCGACGTTCTGCGCGAACGCCGCGGCCGGGCCGCGCCACGACACCACGCCGCGCAGCATGCGCACCAGGCCGTCGTCCCAGCCCGTCACGGCGCGCATCCGCCGGTAGCCGTCGACGCGATGCTGGTCGACCATCCACGGGCTCTCGTGGAAGACCAGCGCCAGCAGAGCCGCGTTCCAGAATGGTTCACGCCGTACTAGCTGGTGTAGCACCAGAAACAGCAGCGGCTGCGCGAGCCACGCGACGGCGTACGCGAGCGTCTCGAGCGCGGCGGCGGCCAGCGCGCGCAGCAGCCGGAGCGGCAGGGCCACGAAGCGCGGCCCCGGCTCGCGGTCGTCGGCCCACAGCGCCGGCGCGACCAGCACCACCGCGTCGGCGCGCCCCAGGTCCAGCGCGAGCATGAGGACGGCCGACAGCGCGCCCATGCTGTGCGCGACGACCACGCGCTGCTGCGCGTGCGGCGCGCCGGCGCCGGCGCCGGCGCCGGCGTGCGCCGCCAGCTCGCCGAGCGCGCGGCCGCCGGCCAGCATGGAGTAGTCGCTCAGCCGGTCGCCGCGCGAGGTGAGGCCGAAGCCGGGCGCGTCGTGCACGGTGGCACAGTCGGCGCCGAGCGCCGTCCCCAGGCCGCCGAAGAGCGCCGGGTCGCACTCGTAGGAGTACGTGTTTGCGCCGAAGCCGTGCACCATGGACACGACGCGGCGAGGCCATCCCCGCGGCTGCGGCGACCACTGCTTGTAGTGCAGCACGACGCGGCCGTCGCCGACGACAAGAAACCGCGAGTCCGGGTCGGCGGCTGCCGCCTCGCTCCGGAGCTTGTTTGCTTCAATCTGCTCGTTATAAGCGAATAGGGCGCCGCCGGCGAGCGCGAGCACGGCGGCGGCGGGGGCGCAGCCCGGGCCCGCCGGGCACGCGGCGGCGAGGAAGCTGCGCACGCCCAGGACCGCCGCGCCGACGAGGGCGGCAAGCGTCGGCCACCCGAGGCCCGTGGAGGCGTCCGCCTCGTGCATGTACCGATACAGCGGCTCCGCGCTGTCGCCGCCCGAGGCATACGCGCGCTCGCGCGCGCGCGCCGGCGCGCCCGGCGCGGAGCCGCCGGCGCCGCAGCAGACCGCCCGCCGCAGCGCCGCCAGCGACGCCGTGAGCAGGCAGGCCCAGAGCGAGCGCTCCAGCCCCACCACGCGCGTGCGCAGGCCCGTGCCCGGGAGCGCCATGAGCAGGTCTTCCCCGCCGCTCGGCGCCATCCCGACCGCCGCGGGCCAGCATAAATAGTATGTCCAGCACGAACGCCGCGTCTGCAGTCGTATGTTTCGATCCATATGACGTGATATATGGTTACATCACGGACACTGTTGGACGCACGCGGTCGTACGCCGGATGGCCCCAGGAGAACACGGAGTTCCTCGTCAGCACGCAGCACTACCTCACCGGTGACTTCGACTTCATGCGAGTGTGGGAGGTGTTCGAGCAGTACGGCAGCTTCGAGCAGTGCCAGCTGTACGCAAACGTCCTCGCGCAGCTGCTCATGCACTAGATTTCCAGAAAGTACCACTTTTAATACACACAAACAAACAAACAAACATGTCCTCGTCGCTGCGGCGAACGCCAACCGTTCAACCGAGCGTCTGGCATGTATTTAACGATTGGAGTGCGCGAACCAATGCATGGGTTCACTGACACAGACCCGTTGAGCAACGAGCAACCCCTGCTACGCCGACTGAGGCCAAATCCATACCTCGTACCGGCGTGTCCGTATGCACACACGAGCAAGATGCTTTGTGGCGTCTCGCTCATGGACCCCACGAAAGGCGCCGGCGTCGCTCCGCTCGCGCTCTCAGCGGGGGTCGGAGGAGGCGCACGGGTGGAGACGCAGGTGGGATTTGAATTTTTCATGTTATTCTGGGCGTCGAGCGAGGCAGCTGCTGTTTTACAGGCTGAAACTGCCCCTGCGGTAGATGATACAGACCGATCAGCCAATGGAGCAGCCTCCAGGACTAGGGGTGTGATGAAAACACAAACGACAGAGTGGGCGTTGGAAGGCGATGACGAGTTCTCACAGACGTTCGTCAAAACAGACACAGTGTCCGCGGAGCTACAGCAGCGTGTTTCCGCCGTGGGCATGCGCACCGAGACGACCGCAGTGGTGGGCGGGGTATACGAGACGACCCTGGGCGAGGGCTTCATTGGCGGGACATTCGTTCCCGCGATCGTGTCGCTGAGCGACGAGGACAACGGCACGTTCGGCCCGTACGTCGGGCTGCGTAGTCTGGAAGACTTCTCGACCGACTTGATGTGCTGGGGCGACCACATGGATTGGCACTGGAATCGCGGCATGTGCGAAGACACAGGCGATCCGCACGGGTTGTTGCGAGAGCCCGTAGCGGACACGATCAAGAACTTCGAGGTAGACGACAACGATACCAGGAAAAAAATCCGCATTGACTTCGCGCCGGACGCGCTGGACGCCGGACTCCACGGGCGACAATTACTCGTGGAGGGGGGGGTGTCGGATTCGACGGCATTTCCCAAGTACACATCGGAGGCGGGAGTGAAAAGTCGCGTCGACAAGGGCATGCTGGTAGTACTACAGTTCCGCATCATGGCGCCCCCCCACACACTCGTATTCTCGGACAGCACGTGAGCACCATGTCGAACGCGAATTGCGGCCACGCGTGTCTGGGTTTCAGAGACGTCTTTTGTCACGGCGCTGACATAATATTCGAGGCAACAACGGACAAATGGCAGCGGCTGCCGCTGGAAGTATGTGATACACGAATGTCCCCACGCACAATCCGTTCATAATTCCTTTGTTTTATGATACACAAAAATACGCTCTCGGCCGAGAAGTACCGGCTCGCCAAAGCCATGGTCAGATACACATTCCGCTTTTGATTAAAAATCTTGCGCGTTCTGCTCGTACTAAAAGTTGCGCCGTCTCCCGTCCGAGTCCCGCCGCAATGCCGGCGTGCGTCGCAGAGTACGCGACCCGCATGGTCTGGAACGCCGCGTGCTTCTGGCGCACGGTGCTGCTAATGATATTCGTGCTTGCGGTGTGCTACATGTCGTATGTCGGCGGCGAGTTGCTGTTCATGCCGGGGTGTGTTGAGTCGCTTCAGCTGCCAAACAGCACGAGGGGGTGCAACGGCGACGTCGCGCTGTGCAACCGGACGTACAGCGAGGTTTGCTATGCGACGATGCATAACGCGTACGCCACGACCCAGAACGGCATCGCTGTGGCGCAGCACCGCGTATGCATCCGAAGCGCCCTTGTGCACGGCATCAGATCGTTTATGCTCGACGTACACCTTACTTCACAGAACGGACTCAAGTTGTGCCACGTATCGTGCGCGACAGGCGCTGTCTCGCTTGCCACGACGCTCGAGACATTCCGAGAATTCCTCGAGCTGAATCCACGCGAGATTGTTACATTACACCTGGAGCTCGGATACAACATGCGCTTCGACGAGAAGGACGTTCCCGACGCAGAGACCGTGCGTCTCAAGACGCTTCTCGTGGCTGCATACGCGGATGCTGGCTTGGTGCGGTACGGTTTCGAGATGCGGACGTACCACTGGCCCACGCTGGAAGCGATGGTGCTTGCAAACACTCGTCTCGTGACGTTTTCCAAAGCGCGCTCATCGGCTGACGCACCGTGGGACTTACATACCGACGCGTTCGTCTCACAGACGCCGTGGGACAATACCGACATAAAGCAGCTCCGCGCGAACTGCGCGCTGCCCAGCCTGGTCTGGTATCTACAGGGACGCTCGGTGCTCGTGTTCAACCACTTCACGACGCTCGGAGCGGCCGGTGTTAACATGGCGAGCACATCAGCGCTGGGCGATGCGCTGGGTATCGACGCGCTGCGCGGGATTAATCGCTCGCCGTGGATGGAGGAGCGCCTGACGACGTGCGCGAAGTGCTTAGGAATGTTCCCGAATTTTATCGCCGTCGACTTCTGGCAGTCTTCGGACGTCATGCAGGTCGTGGCGGCATTCAACGCCGTTCCGCTGACCGCGAGGGCTGTCTGTTTCCAGCAGAACAACTCGTTCTGTGTGTCGCTGTAGGTGTTCATAGTGCTACAATGTACATATTCGAAGATAACGGTACTGCGCTTGGACGTTGGTAGCGTTGCAACTCACGGCCAATCATTGACCGAGCAAATTTGACGAGAGCATTTTTTGTTGTTTTTTGCAATGGATTTAAACCTTCGTTGATCGCAACATCCTTGTGCATAAATTTCGATTTGGAAGCATTCAACAACAAGACTACCTCAAAATCACTCACATACTTATCTCGAATACATGAAAATTGTCTGTACTCCCCGATTGGTTCTCTTTCAATTCTGTCTGTGGCGTCGAGTACCAATTGGAACCCGGCACAAGCCGCACAGTATACCCGCAGATGGATCATTAGTGCAACAAATTTTTCCTTCATATCTGTCCAGTCATCAAAACCTAGAGCTTGTTTCGACCCCCATGTCACCAAATCACACGTCAATACACCCGCCGAAAGTTTTATTTTGTCCTCGATCATCACTTGCATTGCCTTATCTACAATACCATTCCGCACATACCGCCTCGCAAGACGAATCACGAATCTTCTTGGTGGTGCTTTGTTTATATCGTCGTCTTCATCTCTTTCCACACAGTCAATGTCTTCAATCATTTCTACTTCGTACATCTTTTCCCTTAGTGATAGATTGATTCTATCGATCTCTAGTCGTGCGTCATAACTAAGCAGCGTAGACATTGATGATAGAGCATAATGCATGTAAGTGTATTTGGACATATGTTTTATATAAATACGGTCCCTTTTGTAACGCCCCCTGCGCGTCTCGGCGCCGCCCTCGCCGTAAGCCGGCGGCTTCAGGCTGCGTACAGGTGCGGCGATTTCGAATAAAACACACCTAATTGCAGGCAAATAACCACATCGTCCTTCATGCCGCCGACCTGAACAGGTATATATATATATACCCACGAACTTACATATATATTCTCTATATAGAATACATTATTTATAACCTTGGATATTACACACCTTCCCACTGAGAGCGACCCTTTGCTTCCCAAATGCGTTTTGCGCCGCCTTGAACTGCATGCTATAAATTGACATTTGTTCCTGTGGGGAGCGAGCGAGAGAGAGAGAGCGTGAGCGAACGTGGTAGTGGAGCAGAGGAGAGCGCGCGAACGTGGTAGTGGAGCAGAAGAGAGCGCGCGAGCGAGAGCGTGAGCGAACGCGGTGGTGGAACAGAGGAGAGCGCGCGAGCGAGATAGAACGTAAGCGAGTGATACAGGGCGCGAGAGCGAGTGGGAGCGCGCATAAAGTACCACCTTCAATCGGCGCCTGTTACCCTCAGGATCCTCGCTCAATACTGGATTTGCGATGTTGATGCGCTGCTCACGAAGCATATTGTTCACAAGCGTGCATGCACCTGTGTGTTTGCGTGTCAATTTCCTGTGGAGTTGTAATAACCCTGGGAATGACTCTGTACACGCAGTCAGGCATGTTTACATACCATACTTGACTTCTTCGTTCATTATAATTCCGTATCGCTTCGCGGCGTGGTCGATGCGATGTCGCGTGTTCGGAATCCCACTGAGCGCGCGCTGCAGATGCTCGCTCTCGAATCCCAGGTTTCGTTCGCTGCCAACGGGCCAACCAACGGGTTAGTGTCTATATCAGCGTACATGATATACGCACGAAACAACGTCATATGCGGGGAAATATACCACATAATGACAATATCACTGTCTTGGAGCATCGACAATGTCCGAATCCGTCCGATGTGGCGCTCGACGAGCGCGAACTGCTTTTCGACCTCCTGTAGCGCGCGTGTGGACGTCAGAGACGCGACACAGAGCGAGCGCGATATAAAAAAATACACGGCCCCTACTGCGTACCTTGCAGCCGCTGAGCACATCGATGCCCAATACCTGCGCAGACAGCGAGGGGTCAAAAACCACGATTACGAACTCCAAGTTCCAGCGCAGCAAGGCGAAGCCCGTCGAGCACACCACCAAGCTTCACAATGTTGTGTTGTGCTTCTCGAGTGAGAGCTACAGCAAGGTCTTGCACAGCATAGTCCTAGAATCACTATCCAGCGTAGAGACCACATTTGCGTGCGAGGGCGTCGCGCGTGAAATTAAGCGCCTGAGAGATACAATCGCCCGCGGCTCGCACACCACGCTGGTTTCCGTGTTCTTCCTGCTGCTCAACGTCGACGCCGTGCTCAAGGACCGCATCGTCGCGATGGACTCGGACACAAACACGCGCAAGATGGCGCGCTTCCTCATGGACCTCCGCAACATTCTCGCGGTCCGCTTCTTCACCGACGAGCGGTGCTCGCCGATGATATTCGTCGAGGAGTGTGTCGACTGCTACCTGCTCTCCTAGTCTACTAGAGCGAAAGCTGCACGCACCGTGACGCAGCCGCGGCTGCGAACCATGGACAGCACCGCGAAGTCGGAGCTCGGGCCGCCCGCCGCCGGATCGACCACGATCCAGACAGTCTGGTCCATTTCCATCGGCAGCGGCGCGGTGTCGAAGGCGAACTCGATGTCGATTTTGCGGAAGACCTGCTGCAGCGAGTCGAAGGCCAGCCCCGCGAGCTCCGACTGGATGAGGTCCGGGCGGTCCTGCATCATGATCTGCGCGTGTGCAGTCAGAGTAAGTACGCGCTCTAGTGTAAACGCGCTCCACTGCATTCAGAGTAAATAAACACCTTCAGCTTGCGGTGTCGCTCCTCACTCTGCCAGCTCGGCACCAAGTGCAGGAGATGGTTGCACGACGCCGTGGCGCCCTTCTCCTTGCAGTCCTCGCAGCACAGCTCGATGCAGCGCGTGGCGAACAGCGCGCGGTCCGTGGCGGGGTCGGTCATCTGCGGGCCGCAGGTGCCATTAGACATGCCAATGGGCGAGGCAACACACAAAACGCGCACCTTGATCAGGCGCGTGTAGAAGTTGATCTCCGAGGTTAGCGTCGATATCGCGACGAGCGAGGCGCTGCCCACACTGAGGATCGGGGCAACGGTCTCGTAGAAGAAGCCCTGCACCCGCGGTGTCAGCGCGCGCGCCTAGCAGCACCACAGCGCAGCAGCATAGCACAGAGAGCTCCAACACAAACGAGCGCGGAGCGCGAGTTTCTCGGCATCCTTCGCGCTCCGCGCTCCGCGCTCGTTTCACTATTTGGCCGTGCTCCACCACTCTAAGCGAGGGCGCTCGTTTTACTTTTTGGCCGTGAGGGGGCGCGGGGGAGCGTGCGAGAGCGCGGGAGAGCAACAGCGCAGCAGACGCGGCGGAAAACACCTCGTCTGTAGTGCGCCGGCGTTTCGCGTTGGCCGGACGTACGCAGAGCAAACAAGCGTCAGTCGGTGCTTCCCACGGGCACAGCATACAGGGCAGTGTGCGCACTCACCACAGTAGGCGGCCTCCTGCGGCGCCGCGGCGATAGTGACGGGTTAGTTTCCGCACGTTCAAACACACACACACACCGCACGCAATGCACGCACGCGCATGCATACGCACACCTCGAGGATCAGCACGTCTCCTCCCGTGCCCTTCGTCGTCCTATGTGAACACGAGTGTCAGTACGGTGTGAGCACGCAGCGTGCGCGGGTCACTGGATACCAGCACACAAACACACCCAATCTGGTACGCGAGCGCGGCGCCGGAAGGACGACGTCCACATGCACAAACACAGACGAGTTAGCGCCCGCACAGCTCAAAGCAAAAATATGTTCCTACTGCGCCGCATGGTGGCCGCTAGCAGCCGCGCTGTTATTTTTATCCGTCAAACAACGAACGTTACTGTCTGTAGTAACACTGATGTATTTAAGACTAGAGTGACACAAGCAAATGCTATATGTTCCTGTGGTATCAACGCAATGTAATGCAGTAGCTTACTGGAACCGAGTGCCAGTATTAAAGAACTGGCGCGGGCGACCACGATGCAAATGCCTGCCTCGAGCGAGTACGCCGTGCCGACGCGGCTGGCGTGGTATCCACAGGACGCGGAACATGCGCTGCGTGTTGGCGGGCCGCTCACAGACAAATAAAATACCGCGTTCGATATACATGGCCCAACACGCAGACTCCGCGGTGCGAAGTCGAAAGGCAAGCAGCGTACAACCGGAGGCGGCGGACCAACGACGTACAGGCATACATACAATGAAATGCCCCTGCACCCCGTGGGCGGGCAGATACACCGCGATGAAACCGGACGGCCCTTGCGAAGAACGGAGGTTCCGTGCCCCGGGCAGGAATGCAAGGGCTGTGGTAACGTAGCGTGCTCGAAGTACAAGAGTTCTGACGACGGCTACGGTGACAGATACAATCAGTATGCTGACTACGACGAAGACTGCGACTATTGTGGTGCTCAGGGCTGCGACCACTGTTGCCACCGTGACAATGGCTTTGCTGGGCGCGGCGGGCGCGGCGGGCGCGGCGGGCGCGGCGGCCGCGGCGGCTACTATTAAATGCACACTGACCGCACCGCCGCGTGTATATTTCGCGGCGCACCGCCGAGAGA
>ENA-ORXF01002622-ORXF01002622.1-marine-metagenome-genome-assembly--contig:-NODE-2622-length-10580-cov-4.251262_pt1 | contig 10580 bp, 5 predicted proteins | sample MGYA00237864_ERZ511476 | MGnify/ENA primary metagenome ERZ511476 (study PRJEB26306, sample SAMN06343908) | marine metagenome | isolation source: coastal waters | place: Atlantic Ocean: West Antarctic... | reverse complement strand
TGAAGTGCATCTTGGAGTTACAGGCTTAACAAGAAGCACAACATATGACACTAATACATCTACTGGACCAATAAGCAGATTTGTTTTATCTGATGATCCTGCTGTACCACAAACAGATCCAACTACTTTTGGATTATTTGTTGCTGGTCTTGTTAATGACACAATGGTTCCAACTACATCAGCTGTTAAAACATACGTTGATAATCAAGTTGATACAAAAACACTTAGTTACAAAGATGCAAGTGCCACTATTTATCAAATGAATTTATTTAGTGATAAAATACAATTTGAAAGTGGTAATGCAAATATAACATTAGTAGCAGCGGCCGTAACTGGAAACGTAGCAAAAATAACAACTACATTGGCTAATGATGTTACCTTAAGTGGTTTCATGAAAGCTGATAACTTTAAAACTACAGCTGGTACTGCAACATGGGTAACAACAGTACTTGATGGTTTTACAAAAATAACATCAATATCAGGTGCAACACCACCTTTAGCAGGTTTTATTGGAGATACTTCAGCGGCTATAATACCTGTAGGCGGTGCGGTTGGTTCAAACAACGTTCAGTTTCAAGGTAATGCAAGTACAGCTAATTCATTAAAATCAACAGGTCAAATAGCTATTTCAACAACTGCCAATATCAACAAGGGTGTTACAGCTCCGTTTATTACATACACTGATGGTGGAACTGTTAACTTAGTGTCTACACTTTTACCAGGTACAGTAACTGCTAAAACATTAGGCGGTTTAGTTATTCCAGCTACAGGTAACAGTATAGAGCCAGATGATTCTATACTAAGTGCTTTTGGAAAACTACAAGCCCAAAGAAATACAAGTGCTAATGGTTTAAGATTTGTCGGCACATGGGATTCTAATATAGATAATGGAGGAACTAACAATGCTCCTAACGGAACACCTGCTTTACTTTCTGGTGGAGGAACAATAGTAACTGGAACAACAACCTCTATAGTTGCTGATCAATTAGTTGATTCAACAAAAAACTTTGGTACATCTGGATTAAATGTAGCCGTAGGTGAAAGAGTATATAATCAAGCTGGGGCGTTTACAACAGTTTCAGCAGCAGTTGCAGCTACGCAAAACTTTCTTATATTAAATGAAGATATTTTTACCGCAAGCTTAGGTCAAACATACTCTGTTGATAATGATCCTGCTTTAAACCAAGGTGAATATTATGTAGTAAATGCTATTAATGCAACTCTAGCTAGAAATGCTACTTTAAATACTATACAAAATTGGCAAGTTGGTGATTGGGTGATTGCAGGAGCAAATAACACATGGGAAAGATTAGACCAAACAAGTGTTGAAGGTGTAGGTACTATAAATACAATACCTAAATGGATTAGTGTAACTGGTATTGCTGATTCTAGCATAACAGATACAGGAGCACTTATAACTTTAGGTGATGTCACTAATTTAGGTGCTGCTACAACTGATGCAATAACATCGGTTGGTTCTCATGAAATGACCGAAAATTTATTTTTAAAGAAAGGTGTAGGTGTAGGAGCGGGTAATGATTATGGTACTTCAGGTTTTTATCTAGCAACATCAGGAAGCGCTGCAACTGCGCCAAGCTGGATAGCTATACCAGATACTGGTGTTACAGGTGTAACAGGTGGTGATGGTATAAAAATAACTGGTACAGCAGCTGTTCCAATAGTGTCAATAGATTATTTAGGAGCTGACAATGCTATATTATCAGCTACAAACATAAGCAGTGGAATAATAGCTTTAACAGATCAAATATGGTTTAACGATGTTGGTACTGGAGCTACAGCGAATACACTTAAGTATGCTCCGATAAGTAAAATAAAAGATATAATAAATACATATAGCTGGAAATTAGATGCAAACGGTCTTGCCGCAACAGTTATAGCAGAAGATGATCAAGTTGGATTTAACAATGGAGTTGGTATAATACAAAGTCGGGCAGTTAGAGATATTACTACAGCTTTAAGATATGAGGATGATGATAATACTGGTACAATTAAAAACTTTATAGAAGCTGCAGCAACCTTGGTTAATCCTGTTGGAGCAGACTTTCTTGTTTTTAGCGATCAAGCAGGTGGTAGTGCTATAAACAAGGTTAATAAGGCTACTATCTCATCTATTGTAGCTTTAGGTGATCAAAATTTAACACAAGTACTAGCTAAAGGTAGTTCTTCTGGTGGTGTTAACAGTATAAACATGACCGGCGCTATAAGTAATATATTTCTTCCAGATTCTGGAACAGCTGCGTCTCCTAGCACAGATCAAGGTAGAATAAAACTAGGTACTGGTGAGGATCTTCAAATTTATCATAACGGAGCAAATGGTTATGTAACAAACTCAACAGGAGGATTAATCCTTGAAGGTACCTCACAGGCTAGCCTTGGTTTTTCTACTGGAGAAAGTGGAGTTACAGCTACAAAAGATGGTGATGTTAAATTATATAATGACAACCGTGAAAGACTTCGAACTACAAGTGGAGGTGTTGAAATAGTTAATACTGATGATGCTAATTCCTTCCCTTCTATTACCATGACTCAAGATTCAAAACTTTTTACAATTACCACAGGTTTAGTAGGTAATGCAGAGTTAAGAACTCAAGGTAGTATGAGTTTAAATACAAGTGGTGTTATTAATTTTAAAAACTATGCATCAACCTTAACAAAAGGAAGCTTAGGTGATTCTTTTGACTTTAACCCGGCTAATGCTGCTGGAACCGGTGTGGTTAACGGGTTTAATGTTGGGCAATCTAGTGATGCAACTGCGGCAGGAACTTTAACACATGTATATGGTGATTTACAAGTTGATGGCGCTATAAATCATGGTGGTGGAAAAGCTGGTATATTCAATGGAAACGTTTCTTATTCAGGAACTACAGCCGCTCCGTTATTCACACTAACAAGAACTACAACTGGTCAAATGATATTTGATGTATTATTAACTTCTGGTACAGCTGGTGGAACTATTGAAAAATTTGTAGTTGCTCATAAATCTAACACAATACCAGTTTTTAACAAGGTAATTGGTATAGACGGAACACCTGACTTTACAGTTGCTTTCACAAATGCCACTAAATCAGGTGGAACCGCTGGAGATTCAGTACTGTGTACGATTACACCTACAGCTACACAAGTGGTAAGCTATACTGTTAACGTAGGTTTTGATAATCAAAACTCTGTAACTATAGTATAACAATAAAATATGGCTAATTTATCTAATATAAATAATAAGTTCATCGTCACTGACGGAGGTCATGTATCTATAGGTGCAACTACAACAACATATCCTCTAACTGTAGAAAGTGGAGGTATTGGAACTGTCCTAAGAGCTGGAACTGCATTTGTATCAATAGATTCAGTGGGTACAGCAGCTTCTCCAAGTTTAATATTTAATGGGGATTCAAACACAGGAATATGGAGAGCCGCATCAGATACATTAGCTTTTAGTACAGCAGGAACTGAAAGAATGCGTGTATGGTCTGGAGGGATGATACAAATAGGTGGTGACGTTACTGCTACTCCAGAACTTTTAACATTACAAGCCTATACTCGAAATGAAGCATTTAGCGGAAAGTATTCTGCTTCAGGTTATTTATGGTTTTTAAGAAATGAAACTGGTCCGTCAGGTAGATTTCAATTATATAATGCTGGAAGTACAACTATAAATCTTGAAGGAAATACTACAAGAGATAATTATATTTTAGGTGATCTTGGAATCGGGAATACTTCGCCTACAGCTAAACTTACTATAGATAATAGCATTTCTACAGCTTATTCTACAACTAGTTACGCGGGAACTCCCGCTTTTAGTATGGTTTATCTTAATAATACTCATGGTGGTTCTAATACAGCTTCGTTAATTAATTTTAGAGCAGGATCAGGAGATGGAGTATTAGGTTTTGTTGAGGGCGGTGGAACTAATGATGCTGATTTTATAATTCAAACGGATGGAGGTATAAATGGTATAGAAAGATTTAGAATATTAAATAACGGAAATGTCGGGATCGGAACAACTGAGCCTCCGGCCGCTCTAACAGTTGCGCATGATTTAAGTAATGGTGGCGATGCGACTGGTTTTAGATTAAATGCAGCATCGGATCAATCGAGTAATACTTTATTTGGTGGCCCAGTTTCATCAGGAGATTACGCTTTTTTTCAGTCATATAAAGAAGGGGTAAGTGCTGGCGTAAGGAATTTAAGTTTACAACCTATTGGCGGAAACGTCGGGATCGGAGATCCTGACCCAGCGTACAGATTAAGTGTTACTGGTTCTCTTGACGAAAGAGTGCAAATTAACAGTACTGCCAATAAAACTGCAGGTATATATATGAGGGTTATAAGTGGTGGAACTCTAGTTGGAACAGGAACTATTGCAACACAGAACGATGGGAATATGAAATTCTTTACTGGCACTTCAGGTGAAGCAGTAGCAATGACTTTAGATACTGATGGTAGGTTACAAGATACAGCAGGAATTTATTTAGGCTCAAATAATAATAACCAACTTTTAAATTATTACAAAGAAGACACGTGGACTCCACAAATATATTATCAAAATGGAACTGACCAGTTGGCAAGCCAAAATACTACACAGACAGGACTTTATACTAAAATAGGTAATACAGTTTTAGTTCAATTTAGGTTAATATGGACTATAACAGGAACCCCAGCTGTAGATAATATAGGAATAAAAAATTTACCTTGGCAAGGTCACGCTACAAATGCTTTCGCTGAAATACCTTGTTTTATAAAAAACTATACAGGAGGCCCATCACCTAGAGGTAATCTTACTTTAACTTTACCAACTGCTAATCAAACACTAGCATTATTTAACGATACTAATTTTATCGGAAACATGGGTAATGCTATTGGTACAGGAACACACGAAATTAGATTTTCATTTACATATCTAACAAATTAAATAAATGGCAATATTATCTAATATAAATGGTAAATTTCGCGTTGATTCTGCAGGTGCTGTTTATTTTGGTACTAGTGCTGGAACTAATGGTTTAATATTAAAGTCTGTAGGTACAGGTGGTTCTCCTGTTTGGGTGGATCCAAATACAGTTGGTACAGGGCCTTGGCTACCTATAGCTGGTGGTGCAATAACAGGTAATCTAACTATTGGTGGAACGCTAGGTGTAACAGGTGCTTTAACAGGAACAACTGCAAGTTTTTCAGGAAGCATAAGCGCAAGTGGTAATTCAAATAGTTTTGGAAATACTACTATAGCGGCATTATCAGCTTCAACAGGAACTTTTTCAGCAAGTGTTACAGCGGCGGGTAATTCTAATAGCTTTGGTACTACAACTTTTTCAGGCGGATTAAATGTTGGTACATACATAAGAACAGCAAATGCAAATACAGAATATAATCATATACAAAGAACTAGTGCTGGTTACGGTCTTTATGTACAACAAAGAGGTACTGGATCAATAGCACAATTTTCATTTGGTACAGGTTCAGCCGGAAGTGCTGGAACTAATGTTTTAGATGTTACACGAGTTGGTATAACAATTAATGGTGCTATATCACTTGGTGGAATTATCACTGCTAATGCTTTTAGAACTTTTTCTACTAATCCTGATTACAATCTTTTTACAAGAGATGCTGCTGGTAATACTATGTTTATACAAGCCGCACAATCAAATACAAACCAACCAATAGCTAAGTTTAGTTACGGAAGTGCAACAGTTAACGCTGGAACTGCAGTATTGCAAGTTTCTAAAGATAATTCTCATTTTACAAATTGCGACGTCGGGATCGGAACGGCTTCGCCTGATGCTACATTAGATGTTCACGCACCATCAACCACAGCTCCTTCGCTTGCAATGGGTGCAGCAGCTGGTCAAATATTTAAAAACGAAGATTCAGAGCTTGCTTTTGGTTTACAAAATCAGGGGCCTTACAACGTGTGGATGCAATCCAGATTTAATGGAAATGTATCTAGACCTTTACTAATAAATCCATTAGGAGGCAACATCGGGATCGGAACGACTTCGCCTGATTATATTTTAACGACACAAGGATCTGGTGTTCAAAGATTAAAAGTTGTTGCAACTGATCCTTCACAACACAGTGCTGGTGTTTATTTTCTGGTAAAAAACGGAGCAACCCAAGTAGGTACAGGAACAATAGCTACGCAAAATAACGGTGATATGGATTTTTATACCGGATCATCTTCTGAAGCATTCAGAATGACTATTCTAGCTGGCGGCAACGTCGGGATCGGAACGACTTCGCCCGGAGAAAAATTAACTATTGCAGATAGTTCAACAGGAATTCCAGTAGTTCGTTTATCAGGTTTTGCAGCCGCAAATTCTACAGCATATTCAAAGTTAGAATTTTACAACGATGATGGTTCAGGGCAAGGACCTAATATAGCTGCAAGCATTAAAGCATTAACTGGAACAAATAGTAATGGTTCGGGTGGAGCACTTTCATTTTCAACTTCTAATGGTACTGGAGTCGGTGGCTCTGAGGCTACGGAAAGAATGCGTATAACATCTAGCGGCCAATTGCAATTACAAGGTAGTACTGCATCACAAGCAAAATCAACAACGCAAACTCAATGGGCAGGGATTCCTGGCAATACAAATGCTAGTTTAATGGCTCAAAATCCTAGTGGAATGTCTAGTGCTTCTGCTGGTTATCATATTGTTTATGGAGCAAATAATTCATCACCTTATGATGCTTTTGTAGATGTAATAACTTATATATGTGGGGCTTCTACAAATGTAGTTAAGGTTTCTTCTACTAACCTTGCTGGTTCACCAGGAAATAGATCTTACAGCAAAACCGCAGCTGCGGTTATTCTTAATATAAGTGGCTCCAAAGATTATAATTGTAATGTAAAAACAACTTTTATAAACTACCCACATTAATAAATAAATAATATGGCAATAATATCAAATATTAACGATAAACTTACTGTATCAGATCAAGGACAAGTAAGCTTTAACAGGGTAGATGATTCACAAATAACTGGCTATAGTTTTCCAACAACAGATGGATCAGCTAATCAAATATTAAAAACTAATGGTCTGGGTATTTTAACTTTTGTTACTGATGATCCAGGAGGTAACGTTACAGGATCTGGTACATTAAATAAAGTTGCTAGATGGACAGCTACAGGAGATGATTTAGGTGATGGCCCAATAACTTTTTCCAGTGCAGGAGCAGCTGCGGATTCAACTTTTGGAGGAAATATAACAACTGCAGTAGATGGAAGAATTTCAATTGGTACTTGGGACAATAGTGCGTTTACAAGTGGTAACGCTTATGGTTTCTATGTTGAGTCTGCCACGCCAATATTGATACTAGATGAATCAAGTGAAACTTATACTGGTTATGTCGGTTTATCTGGTGGTATTATGTATGTTGGTGGTATAATAACAAGTCTTATAATGCAGACTGGATCTGCTGGGGCTACCGCTTTAACAATAGACAGTGACCAGGCTGCAACTTTTGCAGGAACTGTAACGACAACTGATGTTTATGGTACAAATAGTTTAAGAGTTGCAGCCTTAGGTGGAATTCTTTATTTAGATTCAAGTTCAGGTACTTCTACAATAATGAGAACTAATGGCACAACAACTGCTCTTACGCTGAATTCGTCACAAAACGCAACTTTTGCAGGAAATGTAACTCTTAATCAATATCTTGAGATTTCTAGTACAACAGCTCAATATGCTTATATGAATTTTGGAGGCGATAGTACGGGGTATGGTTGGCAACTTGGTAAAGCACCAGCTACTGGTGGTGTGGTTGATGATCAAGGTTTTTATTTATATAACTTAAACACAGGTTATCAAGGTGTGAATTTAGCTGTTCTTAAATCTGGAAACGTCGGGATCGGAACTACTACGCCTGGAGCTTTGTTACAAGTTGGAAACGGTACAGCACCTTCTTCAACTGATCAACAAGGTGCTCATGTTTATGGGTATGATGGGGCATTAAGTTTGTATACCACAAGACAAGGTGAAAGCCCTTTTAATGCAGCTTTATATCTTTATAATAATCCAGCAGCTGGAACAGGAACAGGAACAGGTATATTATTTAGAGCTAAAACTGGTGGTGGTGGTCCAAGTGAGTATACCGAAGGAAGAATACAAGGAGCTGTTTACACAAGTTGGACTACAAATACAGACGCCACTAGAACTTCTAAAATGGTTTTTAGAACTACAGATTCAGCTGTTACAAGTGATAAAGTTACTATTTTAGGTAACGGCAACGTCGGAATCGGACTTGCTGCGCCTGTAGCTAAATTACATGTAGAGAATAAAAGTGCTACTTCACCATTTGCAATTAATGCACAAATGCTTATTGGTTATAATGGTGGCTCACAAAACTTTTTTGATGCGGATCTTCAATATTTTAGAAATGCAGCTTTTCAAAATATATTACAATTATCAGGCGATGGAATAGTTGGTACACCAAATAACACACAGCGTTTACGTATTACCACTGACTACACTCAAATAGGCCCTGTACCCGTAAGATACCCTTATTATCGTACAGATTCTTTTAAATCAGATGGTAGTGGATATTTTTATGCTTTTGGTCATGAAAATAATAATGGTAACCAATCAATAAGCATGATGTTTAATGATGGCGCTTCTGGAAATAAATATACAAGAATAATAAATAACTTACAACTTTCTTCTTTTGCATCAAATGAAGTAAATGGTCAGTATCCTACTTTTACAACAAACGTAGTGTTAAAAAATTCTGGCACTTCATACTTTAAGGGCGGTGATGTCGCAATCGGGGCAACAAGCGCAGGCGCTAGATTAGATGTTGTAATGCCAAATAGTGGAGGTGTTGATAGACAAGATATTTTGAGATTATTACAATCAGGTCAAAACACACTTAGTTGTTATATGTATGGAGGTGCAACTGATTTAGTTCAACTTCATGTTAGTGGAACAGAACAAAATTTATCATTAACAGTTGGGGGAGTAGCAACAGCTACAACAAGTAAAGGAATTCATATAAGACACCTTACTGGATATGTGGGTATAGATGATATTTCTCCAAGTTATCAATTAGATGTTGCTGGAGATATACGAGCTACAGGCGATGTTATAGCCTATTCAGACGTAAGAGTTAAAGAAAATATTAAAACAATAGATAATTCACTTGAAAAAGTAAGCAAATTAAGAGGTGTTGAATTTAATAAAATAGGGGATAATATTAAGTCGATTGGAGTTATAGCTCAAGAGGTAGAAAAAGTAATTCCAGAAGTTGTTAGAGAAGATGATAAAGGAATGAAGTCTGTCGCTTATGGCAATATAACTGGAATTTTAATTGAAGCTATAAAAGAATTAAAAGCTGAAATAGAGGAGTTAAAGTCTAATAAATGTAATTGTAATAAGTAATGGCACTACCAGGACCAGGAAATTCAATTAGCGCAAATCAAATAAATGTAGAAGCAACAAGATCAGGTACTGCAAACGCGCCTTTATCAGGAACAAGCTCTACTCCACAAGCTGGATCATTGGTAAAAATATATGAAGCCGCAGGAGTTAATCAATCTGCGCCTCACGCTTACTCTGAATTTTATAGCAAAAGCTATGCGCAAGCAATAGGCCCAATAAACGCAGGTGGTAGATTTACAGTAAATTCTTTTCAAGTTTGTCAAAGTTCGGACACTACACAATATTGGTATCAAGGAACCGCAGGAACTTTACCAGGTGTAGGAGATAAATGTTATGATACTAGCAATGTTCCAGGTACTGTTTTAGCAGCGGGCTGGTATAGAAGAGGTCCTAATTTTTCAGATCAAAAAATGCAAATAGGTAATACAGGAGCAATAATAACGTTACAACCGTGTTAATAATAAATTAAAACAATAAAAATGGCAATATCTTACAAATGGACTATTAATCAAATGAACGCTCACATTGAGTCCGAAGGAGAGCAAAATGTAATATTCACAGTACACTGGACTTATTCAGGATCTGAAGAAGTAAGTGGAAAAAATTATCAAGCAAGTTCAATAGGAGCTCAAAGCTTTACTTATGTAGCTGGAGAACCTTTTGTACCTTATGCAGATACTGAAGCTTTTGAACTTGTAGTGATTGGTTGGCTTGAGGGAGCTTTAGACACAGCGGCAATGGCAGCTAATATCGCAGCTCAAATACAAAAACAAATTACACCAATCAATGAAGACTTATATTTTACATGGATGAATCCACCAATTCCACCGATTCCGCCTGTTGATGTGTAAGTTTGTAAAAAAACAAGTGATAGTATAACTAACCTATGTCGCTGTGGTAGCGATATTTAACCAAATATAATTTTAACCTAAAAAAACCAAAACAATGACTTACGTTTATTCGTTGAGTTCAACAATGACTCAACCCCAACAACCGCAGATTACCGAAGAAACTATTAAAGCGTGGAAACACTTATCTCTAAAAAAACATTGGAGAATTGTTCAACTACCTAATGGTTATTTTCAAACCGAACACCGTGACCTACAAGACGAAGAAAAATGGTACGATGTCACAAGGCGAGAGACTATGGAAGCTGCAGAAGCTGCAATCGATGGTAGTGTAGAACAC
>ENA-ORXF01002619-ORXF01002619.1-marine-metagenome-genome-assembly--contig:-NODE-2619-length-10589-cov-6.708999_pt1 | contig 10589 bp, 17 predicted proteins | sample MGYA00237864_ERZ511476 | MGnify/ENA primary metagenome ERZ511476 (study PRJEB26306, sample SAMN06343908) | marine metagenome | isolation source: coastal waters | place: Atlantic Ocean: West Antarctic... | reverse complement strand
AACAGGAACAGGAACAGGAACAGGAACAGGAACAGGAACAGGAACAGGAACAGGAACAGGAACAGGAACAGGAACAGGAACAGGAACTACGCTTCCCAATTGGTGGTCTGAGTACGGCTACCCAGATGCAGCAACAGCTATAAATTCTGGAGACTTTGTTTTCGATATGGCAACTGGGTGGAGCCTTAAGACTACTGACGGAACCGATACAGGAACAGGCGACGGAACAGGAACAGGCGACGGAACAGGAACAGGAACAGGCGACGGAACAGGAACAGGCGACGGAACGGAAGATGGTTTTATGACAGAACTCGAAGCAATGATAGCCGCTATGCAAGCGGAAGGAACGGCCTCAGCAGAAGCAGAAGCCGCTGCACAAGCCGAATTAAACAAAACATCTCAAAATTATGTGGTAGGAGGCTCAGCCATGGGATACAATCCTTATGTGAGCGGACAATATCAATCTAACCCATACGGAAACGCAGGCATCCCAGATATGGGCGGAATAACAAGTATTCCTGTCCCAGCTCCGCTACAAAATTTTGTGCCACCACAAGACCAACCCACAGCAATGGAAACGTTTAATGCGGGCTATCAATCACCGAGGACGACTACATCGACATAATACAATTCGCGACTGCTGTAATGCGCGCAATAGCTACCAAAGAACAGCAAATCCAAGAAATGATGACTAACGGTGAAGTAAAAGACTGGGAGCATTATCGAAATCTTACTGGACAAATAACTGCGCTTAATTACGCTCGCGAAGAAATAAAAACTTTATTAAAAAACCAGGAGATATCTTATGACACCTAGTCCAAGTAACTTAGCTATGGAAGACGAATGGAAAAAGAAAGAGGAACAAAAAGCCCCTCTTCAAAAAGCTTACGATGCAGGAAAGAAAAAAGAAGATTCAACAACGCTTAATCCTGAAAAATTAGACTCAGAACTACTCGAACAATTGCCTTCACCTACTGGGTGGAGAATTATGATATTACCGTACAGGGGCCAAGGACAAACCGACGGCGGTATTGTTCTAACAAGTGACACAATGGAAAGGCAACAAGCTGGAACCGTTTTAGGCTATGTATTAAAAGTCGGACCACAAGCGTACGACGGAAAAAGATTTTCTAGTGGCCCTTGGTGTAAAGCAGGAGATTGGGTATTGATCGGAAGATACTCAGGTTCTCGCATACAGATACAGGGCGGAGAAATAAAGCTACTGAACGATGATGAAATTATCGCCACAGTACCTGACCCAGAAGCAATTTTGCATCAATTTTAATAATCATGGAGAAGAACCATGCCCGACCTTAATAAAAAATCTGGCGAAGAGCTTGTACCATTAGATGATACAGGCCCTGAAGTAGATATAGAAATAGATGAAGACTCTAGTTTACCTATTACAACTCAACAGCCTGAAAAGCCGTTGTTGGAAGAAGGACTAACACAAGTCATAGACCCTGAAGTAGTAGTTGGAGACGATAATGAACATGAAGAATACAGTAAGGGAGTCAAGAAACGTATTGACAAACTTACAGGAAAACTTCGTGAAGCAGAGCGTCGTGAAAAAGCTGCCACTGCATACGCTAAAAACGTATACACCGAGAACCAAAGTTTACAAGAACAAAAAACGAATCTCGATGGTAACTATATAATTGCGGAAGCAAATAGAATTACTGCCGAAACCGAAGCAACGAAGAACGTATTAAGAAAAGCAAACGAAGAAGCCGACGTAGACTCACAAACGAACGCACAACAAAAACTAGCTGCTCTTGCGGTTGAAGCTCAACGTGTACAAGCTTTGAATCAAGAGAGATCTGCCAGAACTGGACAGGTCGCAGCACCACAACAGTTTAATCAAGAAGTTCAACAACAGCCACAGCCCGCACCACAAGCTGAACCAGATCCTAAAGCTCAATCTTGGGCAGAAGACAATCCTTGGTTTGGAAATGATCGTGCTATGACTATGACTTCTTTTGTAATTCATCAAGATCTCATGAACGAAGGGTTTGACGCCACGAGTAATGAGTACTATAGTGAAGTTAATAAAAGAATTCGTGATGACTTCCCTGACAAATTTGACAGAGAAATCACGCAAATGAACCGACCCGCTCAGGCGGTAGCCCCTGCTAAACGCAGTGCTAAAGCTGGGCGCAAAACTGTGAGACTCACACCTTCACAGGTTGCGATAGCAAATAAATTGGGTGTGCCTTTAGAAGAGTACGCGAAATATGTTGAATAACGTGGAGTTAACATGACAAATAAAAATAATAATAAAGACGAAAGTCGAGAACCACGCGAAGCCCAAACTCGTGAGAAGAAATCCTCACGTAAACCTTGGGCTCCACCGTCCGCTTTGGACGCACCTACACCACCTGACGGTTATTCACACAGATGGGTAAGAATGGAAATCAGAGGCCAAGACGATTCAAAAAACGTTATGGCTAGACTTCGTGAAGGATGGGTTCCTGTGAGAGCAGACGAATACCCAGACTTCGATTCTCCCGTTGTTAGTAATGGTAAGTTTGAAGGAGTGATAGGAGTTGGGGGATTGATTCTTTGTAGAATCCCTGTCGAGACTATACAGGAAAGAGCCAAATATTTTGCGGATAAAACGCAGAACCAGATGGACGCTGTAGATAACGACATGATGAAAGAGAGTCACCCTAGTATGTCTATCAATAGACCCGATAGACAATCTCGCGTAACAATTGGTGGGACTCAAGGTTCTAAGAACTAAGAGTCCTTTTATAATAATTCTTGGAATTAGAGGAATAAAATGGCAAATGTAGACAAAGCCTTTGGCTTAAGACCTTATAAAGGTCTAAATGTCGGTTCAGCCGTTCAGCAAGCAAATAAATATAATATTGACCCTTCAGGATATGGCACAGCCATATACCAAGGCGATTTAGTTATATTTGCAGGTGGATATATTAACAGTTCAGCAGTTGGTTCTGCTAACAATGTTGGTGTGTTTTCACATGTATATTACGTTGCTACTGACGGTACTCCTACCTACTCGAATAATTATCCAGCTTCAACTACGGCACTTGGTGGCGGCGATATAGACGTTTTCGTTTATGACGACCCAAATCAATTGTTTGTTGTACAAGCGGATGGTGCTTCGGCAGTCACATGTATCGGCAGAAATGCTGACACAGATGGCATAGGTGGTAGTGCAACAACTGGCGTCTCCACTCGCGAACTAGACTCTAGCACCATAGCAACTACTCAAGCACTTCAGCTTAAAATAGTAGGAGTTGTCCAAGATGATTCAAACGGAGATCTCGCAAGCGATAACGCTAATTTGGTAGTACAAATTAACGAACATGCTTACAGAGGTCCTGTTGCAGGAACTTAAGAGGTAATTTGAAATGGCTATTAGTAGAGCACAATTAGTTAAAGAATTGCTTCCAGGACTGAATGCGTTATTCGGACTCGAATACGATCGTTATGATAGGGAACATGAAGAAATTTATGAAACCGAATCTAGTGACCGTGCTTTCGAAGAAGAAGTAATGTTATCAGGCTTCGATGCAGCACCCGTTAAATCAGAAGGGGCAGGCGTGGCATTTGATTCGGCTCAAGAGGCCTTCACATCACGCTACTCTCACGAAACTATAGCACTGGCTTTCAGCATCACCGAAGAAGCGGTCGAGGATAATTTATACGACAGATTGTCGGCTAGATACACTCGCGCGCTTGCTCGTAGCATGTCGAACACCAAGCAAGTCAAAGCGGCTTCAGTATTAAACAATGCATTCTCATCAAGTTTTGTCGGCGGCGACGGAAAAGAGCTTTGCGCAACGGATCACCCAACTGTGGGTGGACCTAATTTGCGTAATGAACTTTCTACCGCATCTGATTTAAGCGAAACTTCATTAGAACAAGCATTAATTGATATTGCAGCTTTTACAGACGAGCGTGGTTTAAAAGTAGCACTACAAGGAGTGAAATTAATCATTCCTAAAGAGCTACAGTTCACTGCTGACAGATTGTTGGAAACACCAGGCAGAGTCGGAACTTCGGATAATGATATAAACGCAATGCGTAACATGGGCATGGTCCCAGAAGGTTACACTGTGAATCATTACCTTACCGACACTGATGCTTTTTTCATTAAGACTGATTGCCCGAACGGATTTAAAATGTTTAATCGTTCGCCAATTAGAACTTCAATGGAAGCTGATTTTGACACAGGTAATGTTCGCTATAAGGCTAGAGAAAGATACTCATTCGGATTTTCGGATCCGCGTTGTGTCTTTGGTAGCCCTGGAGCATAGGTTAACTTAACTTAAATGGAACCCGGGCGGGGGTTTCTTACTCAACCCGCCCACTTTATTTACACACACCCCAATTTTTTCTGATATAGTATAATTACTAGGATAATTATATTTGTTTTATCGACTGACCTAGCAGACAAGCCGAGACGATAGAACTTATTTTTTCAGGAGAAAAGATTATGGCAAATTCGACATTCAGTGGACCGGTCAGGTCCGAAAATGGTTTTAAAACCATTGATACAAATTCAACAACAGGTGCGATAACAGATGGGTTGGTAATCAACGCAGATGGTAATATCTTTACTGATGCTGGTGAACACATTCAATACGCAGCAGCAACAGGATATGGACCTGCTGACCTTATCGTAGGTAAAGGCGGAAGCCAATACGGTACAGTAGACCCTTTTACTTCAGGACTTACTCAACTGTTTCCTTTAGGAAGCAGATTGCTTTATGGTAATTCTGTTTATGCTTATGGTAGATTAGCCGCAGCTGCTGTAACAGCAGGTAAGTGTGTAACACACGCTGGTTCAATTGCTCATCACTTTGATTTAACACCAACCGCAGGCGTAGCCGCAGGTGAGACAGCAATCTCAGTAGAGACTGCTGGTACTGACATAACTCTTAACCAATATGCAAATGGTTATCTTTATGTAAATGATGCTGCAGGTGAAGGTCAAATGCTTAGAATTAAATCTAATCCAGCACACGATCATTCAGCAGACCCTTCAATTGTTATTACTTGCTATGATGATTTAGCAACAGCGATAACAACAAGCTCAAGAATTACTTTAATTCCTGATCCAAGAAGTGGTCAAATTGTTCAAGCCGCTACAACTACAGGTGCTACACTAGGTGTAACAGTAGTTGACATGGCCGCTAGTGCTTATGGATGGTTTACAGTTTCAGGACCAGCTACAGTATTGACTTCAGGAACACTTGTTGTCGGTAACCATGCAGTACCATTAGGTGCAGCAGGTGCAGTTGGACCAGCCGCAGGAGATGTAATACAAGTAATTGGTACAGTTATGATTGTTAATGTAACTACTGACTACTCATTAATTAACCTTGCAGGTATTATCTAAATTAGGAGTTAATCATGGCAGGACGTACAGACGTAAAAGCGGTCTTTATTACCGCCGATACTACAGCTTTAGATGCAGATGGTATATCGGTTGCAGCAGGAGTAGGAAATAACGCAGCCCTCGTAATAGGGGGAGCGTTAGCTTCTGGTGGTGCGGTTGCTCTTGATTCTGGAAGAGTAGTAACTATTCTTTCTGCTGGAAATGATGCAGCTAAATCATTTACTGTTACAGGTACTGATGTTAATGGCGATGCTCAAACAGAGTCAATAACAGGTGCTAATGCAGGAACAGCTACTGGATCTAAATATTTTAAAACAATATCAGGTATTTCAGCAGTGGGTAATCCAGCAGGTAACGTATCCGCAGGAATTAATAATTCTGCGGCGGATGTTATTTTTGCAGGTCCGGGGAGATTAAAAGGAACGTTTATAGTAAGTTCAGCAACGGCTGGAACCCTAGATTTTCTAACAACTTCTCCTGTAGGAACAAGTAGAATGAAATTAGGAAGTGTTGCTAGTGCAACTGTATCTAGAGACGTAACAATGCCAGATGATGGTGTTTATTTCTCCGCTGGAATTTATATCCAATACACACGTAGCACTTTTGGAACAATGACAGCGTTTCACGCTTAAAAGGAGAAGATTATGCCAGGAATGAGAAACAGAAGAGAAGCTATTCGCAATGGCCAAGATTGGACTAAAGGAACTAAAGGCTACAATATGGGTGGCACAGTAGGTGGCGAAGTTATGGGCTATGAGATGGGCGGCAAAGTTAAGAAGAAGTCTAAGAAGTATGGTGGCTAGAAATGGCTACATCAGAAACTACTTCATTTGATCTTAGTGTCGATGAGCTTATAGAAGAAGCTTACGAACGTTGCGGTCTAGAACTACGAACAGGATATGATTTAGAGTCTGCTAGACGGTCTTTAAATATTATGATGGCAGAATGGGGCAATCGTGGTCTTAATCAATGGTTAATAAAACAAAACAGTTTTACCGTTACAAAGGGAGTTAACGTCAAGGAATTGGACACTAACGTAATAGACATTACGTCAGCTATAATTCAACGCGATAACATAGACTATCAGTTGGAAAGAATTGGTCGGTCTTCTTTTTTGTACATCCCCAACAAAAGTGCAGAAGCTCGACCTAATCAATTCTTTTTAGAAAGACAAATTACTCCTAAAATATATATCTACCCTACCCCTGAAAATTCTACAGATGTAATTTCATACTACGCCTTAACTAGGATGCAAGACGCAGGTGATTTTACAAACAACATGGAAACTGTATTTAGATTTTTGCCTTGCATGACAGCAGGTTTAGCTTATTATATATCCATGAAAAGAGCTCCCGATAGAATGGGGCTTTTAAAACAAGTTTACGATGAGGAATTTGACCGAGCGGCTTCTGAAGATATTGATTCAGTAAGTTCTCGTTTTCTTCCTCCTAGAATGATTATATAAAGGAGAGATACAATGGGAATGTTTAATAATTTAGCAGGAGGGCAATTTCCAACACCTTCATTACCTATGCCCGGAAGAGGCGGAGGCGGAATTGACTACTTGATGAAAGGAGGAGCTCCAAGCGTAGGGCTCGGAGGAGATAGAGCACCTTCTCTTCCTGTCCCTGTACAACCACAACCCGTGCCTGTACAACCCGTGCCTGTACAACCCATGCCTGATATGGAAATGTTGATGGCTCAAAAAAGACAGTTAGAAGAACAATTAGCTCAAATCAATGCCCAAATAGAAGCTCTTAGAAACAAAGGTGGCGGTGTAACTCCAGATCTTCTAGCACAAATTGAAGCACAAATTTTGGCTTCTAGGAATGATGGCGGTGGTGGTGGAATGTTTGGCGGCGGCGGTCGTCCTTAAAGTGAATGGCTTTTGCAGCAGCTAAACACGCATACGGAATCTGCGATATTTGCAGTCAACGTTATCGTTTAAAAACACTACAAACTCAATGGGATGGTATGAAAGCTTGTTATCAATGCTTTGATACAAAACATCCGCAATTAGACCCACCACACGTTAGACCAGATCCACAAGCTATTCTTCAACCAAGACCAGATGTAAGTGTAGTACCCAGAGCTTTTACTGTTTACACAAACGTTGGATTAGGTATCATTGGAACAGTATTAACAACGCCAACTGAACTGACGGCATCTTTAGGTGATGTTACAATAACAACATGAGTTTTACATACAGCACATTAAAGACAGCCATACAAAATTATGTAGACAGTTCTGAAACTACATTTGTAGCTACTCTACCTACTTTCATTACGCAAACAGAAGAACGCATACTAAAAAATGTTTGGTTAGATAACTTTAAAAAGAACGTCACAGGGAACGCTTCGTCAGGTACAACTTACTTAGCTATGCCGTCCGATTTTTTAGCTCCTTTTAGTTTAGCTGTTATTAACAGCGGCACTTACGATTACTTATTATTAAAACAAGTTAGTTTTATAAAAAGTTATAAACCTGTATCAACAGACACAGGTGTACCTAAATACTATGCTGAATTTAATAGCGAAAGTTTTATTCTTTCCCCTACACCAAATGCTGCTTTTGAATTTGAACTGCATTATTTCTATAGGCCTGCTTCTTTAACATCAGGAGCCGAAAGCGGAACAACATGGTTAGCTGAAAACGCTAACAACTGTATGCTTTATGGAGCATTAGTAGAAGCAGCTACTTTCTTAAAAATGGATCCTGCTGAGATAGGCGGATACGAACAACGGTTTCAAGACGCACTAGACAGACTTAGGAATACTAGCGAAGGTGCGGGAACTCAATCACAATACAGATATGATCAAGTAAGAATACCTACTACGTGAGTCAAATTAAAGAATTAGAAGGGGCAGAGATTGCATTAGTCGCAATGGGCGAAAGCCAATTAGACTTTCATTTAGCTAAATCTCATAGTAAAAAGTGGGACGAAGTTTGGGGCATTAATGCTATGGCAGGAATTACAGACTGCGATAGAGTATTTATGATGGACCCAGCGTCTAGGTTTTTAGACTCGGATGCTTCAGGCAGTCAAACAGGGATTATGGTTGACGTAGTTCAAGAACACCCCGGCCCTATTTACACATGCGAGTTAGACGTAAGATGCCCTGGAGCAGTTGAGTATCCATTACTTGATGTCGTCAAAGACACTAGATGCTCTTACTTTAACAACACAGTGCCTTTTGCTATTGCGTTTGCTCTTTATAATAAAGTAGCTAAATTAAACCTTTTTGGTCTCGATTTTACATACAAGGGTAACTTGCATTTTGCAGAAGCAGGAAGATCATGTGTAGAATTTTGGTTAGCCAAATGCATAGAAAACGGAATGGTTGTAAGTGTAGCCCCTAGATCTGGTCTTTTAGACACAGACTTACCTATTGAAGAAAAATTATACGGTTATCATCGTTTAGATGATCCAACGTTAGTATTAATTGACGATGATACGGATGAATTTTTTACAATGGGCTATAAAGAATACAGTTCTATAATGGAACAAAAACAAAGGTCAGAAGCTGAACTTGTTCCTGTAGTTAACACCCCACCTGAAGCAAAAAGATACTAATGATTAATGAAAACACAAATGGAGCATTAGGCTCAATAGAAGTAATTACTACTAATAATAAAGGTCATTCGCCTGAATTTTGGGCAGAAACGTGTACAGCTAGAATCTGTAGTATTTCTGATAATGCTGAACCTCATATCAGACTTCAAGCAGAAGCTTTCAGACTAGCTATTTACAATACAATACTTTATTATATTAAGGAGTCGATCAGTAGTGAACGTTGTACCATGAGAAATACTCTAATAGGACAAGGACACGAAGATCTGGCAACAATATTAAAGGAGCTAAAGTAATGGCAATTACATCAACACTAACCACAAGCTTTAAGAAAGAACTTCTTCAAGCTACGCATAATTTTTCCACAGGTGGCAACGCTTTTAAATTAGCCTTGTACACAAGCTCAGCAACTATGGGTGCTGCAACTACAGCATTTACTACAACTAACCAAGCAAGTGGTACTAACTACACTTCTGGTGGTAACGCCTTAACTAAAGTTGAGCCTACAAGTGCTGGAACAACAGGATTTACTGATTTTGCAGATTTAACTTTTGGCACAGCTACTATCACTGCTAGAGGCTGTATGATTTATAATGATACTAATAGCGACAAGTCTGTAGCCACAATAGATTTTGGTGGCGACAAAACTTCTACAGCAGGAGACTTTACAATTGTTTTCCCTGCCGCAGCAGCAAGCACAGCTATTATAAGAATAGCTTAAGTTCTAAATGGCCAACATTAACGGTTGGGGTAGAGGTACCTGGGGTCAATTAACTTTTGGTGAGCCTTTACCTGTTACGCTTACTGCTCCCGGAGCTGGAACATCTGCTTTAGGCACAGTTGCAGTAGACGCAGAAGCCAACGTAACTCCAGCCTCTTTAGTCGGAACAACAGGCGCACCCGTAGCTGGTGTAAATGCTCAAGCAATAGCTTCTGTACCAGGAGTAACAGCATCAGTAGGATCTTTATCGGTTCTTGTAGATGGAGAAGCAAATGTAACTCCTACAGGGCAAGTAGGCACAAGTGCTTTAGGTACTGCAACAACAGTATCTAACAACAATTTATCCGTTACTTTAAATGCTGCAACAAGTGGTTTAGGAAGCGTAACAGTAGACGCAGAGGCAAATGTTACTTTAGATGCGTTAACTGAATTGACTGCAAGCGTAGGAAAAGTTTTAGTTTGGAGTAAAATTGACGAAGATCAAACTTCTAATTTTGATAATATTACAGAAACACAATCTCCTAGTTGGAAAGATGTTGCTGCTTAAAAATTGTGTATAATAAAAATATAAAAATAGAAAAAACTATTGGAGAACAATAAATGGCAAGTACATACGTAAATGACCTAAGACTTAACGAAATGGCTACTGGTGATGCTAGTGGAACTTGGGGGACAAACACAAATGTTAATCTTGAGTTAATTGGTGAAGGCCTAGGTTACGGAACAGAAGGAATTACCACCAACGCAGATACTCACACATCAACTATTGCAGACGGAGCGACTGACCCAGTTAGAGCTATGTATGTTGAATACACAGGAACGTTAGACAGTGCTTGCACAATAACTATCGCTCCTAACACTATAAACAGAATGCACTTTATCGAAAACGGTACAAGTGGTTCTCAAAACATAATTATTTCTCAAGG
>ENA-ORXF01002618-ORXF01002618.1-marine-metagenome-genome-assembly--contig:-NODE-2618-length-10590-cov-9.244745_pt1 | contig 10590 bp, 16 predicted proteins | sample MGYA00237864_ERZ511476 | MGnify/ENA primary metagenome ERZ511476 (study PRJEB26306, sample SAMN06343908) | marine metagenome | isolation source: coastal waters | place: Atlantic Ocean: West Antarctic... | reverse complement strand
GTTGTGTATAGTCTGGCATGTAGTATATAACTTGTATTGTAACTAACTTATCTACGTCAAATAGTTTCATACAATTATTTATTACAGTTGTTATACAATAGTTATTAAAGGATCAAGCATAGCCCTTGCATGCCTAGAGAGCCATTCTTTATTTCTCATACATTTTTCATTATGTTCTAGAACTACTTGTAGTTGTTTTCTTAATATAGTTTGATCTTTTTGTTGTAACTCAATAAAACTTTCAAACACTTTTTTAGTTCTCTCTGTTACATCATCTATCTCATCGTAGTCCTCATTTATAAATGGATGAAATGTTTTAAAGCCAAACTCTCTTAACTTTTTTAAAAAATGTTTACTACTTAATACTAAGAAAGGCTTATTACTCATTAGTGCTTTGCCTGTTTTCTCTGTAGGAAAAAACAATCTATTATCATCTATTGTTTCTGCTACGATACTTATCCAACTAGATTCAAGTAGATGCTTACTAATAAACTGACTTGCAAAGTTTTTGTTTTTGAATTGCGTCGTTGTGTTTACATAACCACCTTTATTTAACTCACGAAAGAATATATCTATGTCAGCAGTACCTTGATCTATAAACGGAGTCTTATAAACTCCAAATGCACTTATAAGATTATTCTCAAGTTGATCATTTTCCTTTAGTAAATCAAAAAATGTTTGTCTCATGTTTTTTAAATTACCTAAAAGTATATCTGCAAAATATGGTCTTTGATCCTTTTGTTCAACAAATGTATCATTATTCATCATATTTGTCTGTACCAAATGCCAATTACTAAATGCATGTTCACAGGGCCATAAATGATCATTAGTAGAAGTATAACTTAATACAAGTTTGTCTTGTTCTAAGCAAGGTGGTTCACCTGTTGCTTCCCATTGAAACTCATCACCAATTATAATAAACTCCAGGTCTTGAAACACTATCGTTCTCTGAGAATCTTCTCTTGACAACCAAAGGTTATGATCGGAGTTACGTAAATGAGTAAACCCTATGTCTTCAGGATTAAAATAAGGATGAGGAAGTTCGTTATTGTATATAGATCCAAGCACACCGTTAGTATCGTCGTTCATATGAGCATACTTCATTAAACGATTAAACTCTCTAGTATCCATCTACTAACCATCCTAACCCGTAATTATTATAATCTATACTTTTTAAACTACTTATAAATTTTTTATAATCAATATGGTCACTTTGCCATACTGCTTTTTCTTTAAATACTTTTTGTGACATTGCCCAAGGTTGTATCACTGTAAAGTCAATTTGATCAAATCCAAAGTCTGTACATATTTTAATATAATCAGCCATCTCTAAATAATTATCTGTTTGTATTACAAAATCTGCCATTAGTGTAAAGTTATATTTTTTCCTTTGGTCTGCAATATATGAAACATTTTCTAAAAGTGTATCAAAGTTTCCGGGGAATCTCGTTTTAGAATAAGTCTCTTTTGTGGCGGCATCAAAACTTATTCTTATTATATCTACAATACTAGGATTAATATTAGGCCAACATTTCTTTAACATTAATCCATTTGTTTGTAGTTCTAACTTTACATAACTACTTAATGGATTTTCACTCCACTTATATATTAAATCTCTGAATAATTTACTAGCAAATGGATCTCCACTGCCTGTTACATTAACACAAATATCTTTATCTACATCATATAATAATTTTTCTACATGCTTGTTTACTTGATAAGCCTTACTAGTTACTGTATTAATTAATTCGTCTCTACAACTAGGACATTGTAGTTGGCAACTTCTATCATATGTTAAGAAAATTTTATCTGGACTGTTTACTGGCTCAGGTCTACTACTTTCGTTTCCATTAAACCCACAACTATTTAAATTACAATAAGAGTAAGTTTTGTCTAATATAGTTTGTTGTATTTCTAGAACAGTAGGACTACTGTAGAATTCTTTAAAACTTTTATAATCTAAAATATTACCAGCGGACTTAGTCATCCAGCCTTCGCATGAGCATAAAAATGTTGCTCCGTCGATTCCTATACTTAATGATTCAAAAGGAGCACCGCAGTATCCTTGCATTGTTTACCTATTACCAGGATATGTTCCAAAAAAAGTAAGAACCACTTGTACTCTTACGACTAATAGTATATCCTTTGCCTTGGAAATAATTAATTACTTCGTTCATCTGTTCAGTATAAACTGCATTCACCGTCGTACCTTGGAATGCTTTATAATAATCCTGACCCAATGTATCGTTGTCTGTCATTGGACTACCAGTTATAGTAATTCCTTGTATAGTTACTGTTGATAGATTAGTAATCTTTACTTCAAACACGTTAGAGTTAATTGCACTAATAAGTGATAATTCCATTATAGCAATTTGTTCTGCTATTGTACTATTATCCTGTGCTCGTTCTCTTGCTTGTGTACCTGTTGCTAAGTATGCCATTATATTATCCTACTGATTCGGTTTACCTGGAGCAGTAGCGTCGAATCTTGCCTGCATCTGTGCCATTCTTTTATCAACATCTGAACTCATCTTAGACATTTTTTTATCAGACGCTGAACTCATCGCTGCCATTTTATCTGCACCTTTTGCTTTAAAGTCATCCATTGGCTCTGGCCCAGTAACAAAATCTTTTTGAAAATTAGTTGTACTTGCTCCTGTTCCAAGTTGTGGTGTTACCATATTTGATGGATCAGAACTACGAGCAGGTGTTACAATATTTGATTTTGGTTCTACTTTATTAGGCTCTGGCGGCTCAACGTATTGGTACTCTGCTCTATCAAATTCTTTTTGAAGTCTTGCTTTTTCTGCACTACCTGCGGCATTATATGCATTTTCTGCTTCTTGCCTTGAGTTAAATCCTAACTGCTTTGCAAGATTTCTATTTTTTTTAGCATAATATTCATTGTTTGCTTTATTTTGTTTGGCTATTGCAGCATCTTCTTTTGCATCAAAATCGTCTAATGCATCTCTTCTTGGAACATAAGCACCTTTGGTATCTCTAGAATAATCAGACCCACCTGACATAGGATCGCCACCAATTTTAAATCCTTGTATTCTTAAATTATCTACAGATAACTCTCTAGATCCAGCGTCTGGCATTGATTTACGATCCCAAACAACACTGCCATCCTTTGCTACAGGAAAATATTCAATTCCTCTTGGACCTTGTACTTTGCCAGTCTTAGGATCTATAATTCTATATATGTCACTATCACCTGTACCTTCGCCTGATGGGTCATTAATAGTTGCTTCGTTTATCTTATTAATAAGTTTTCTAAAATATGGACCGTTCATTATGCATTATCCTTTGCCATGTTAGTTAAGGTGCCGTAGTAAACCATCTCACCTTTGTTCTTACCGTATCTTTTTATAAATTCTTCTTTAGGAACTTTCTTTTCAAATTTCCTCATTTTACTTTTTTCAGGCTTGCTAAGTTCACGTTCATCTAAATCAACTTCAATATCTTCTTTTTTAACACAATTAGGAACACGTTTGCCGAACATTGTCTTCATACCCTTTTTCTGGTATCCGTCCCAACACTTTTCACTAAGTTCAATATCATCATTAACAGGTCGTCTAGCAAAAGGAACCCGTCCCAAAGGATTTGTTCCTTGTGGTTCTATTTTTTGTATATAGTCGTCGTCGTCTTCTTCGTCTTTACCTAAGAATTTGTTTAGGTTAGTTCCACCCTTCATTTTAGTTCCAGGTGTATAACTTTCTCTTTTAGCCAATGCAGCCTTTGCCATCTGATTAACTTTCTTCTCAGGTGGGATATCACCTGTAGGCTCTGGAGTCATCTCTGCTTGGTCGTCGCCACTGTGTGATAAAAATATTACCTCTTCGTTGTTGAATTGAGAGATAACATTTTGTAACTGTGGACTTGCATCATAATATGCTTTCAATCCATCGTAACTAATATTAAGTCCTGCGTTTTTTAGATCATTTATAAAAGTAAACATTCTAATTTTTGCAGGTCTATCTTCACTGTCAGCATCTTTACGAATCAACTCTGATACTGCTAAAATAGTATTAACAGGATTTGTTTCTTCTGATACTTGTTCAATATATTCTAGTAAACTTTTAAGCACGACGCTGTCTACCTACTTCTTCATCTCCGCCTTGTGCTTCTTCTGCCGCTCCAAAGTCTTCTTCTGCCGTTGCAGTTTCTTCTTGGTCTATTGTAGGTTCCATAGCAACTTCTGTTTCATCGCCCATCATATTATCTACTTGTGGTGTTTCGCCAGTAAGTACTCTACTTGCAGTATCTGCACCTTCTCTTGCTATTCTCATAGCCTCTAGTGTTTGTGAAAGCACTGCTGACATCATTCCGCTAAACGTTTCTGCAGTTGCACTATCCATGTTGTCACGGATACTATCAGTTAATGGTGGAAGATCTTCGTTGACCATTTCTCCTAAGTCTTCAAGCATACCTTGAATCTTATCTACCATATTCTTACTAGCCATAATATGCTCAGCAACTTCTACTTCGCCTTCTGCTATAACACTTTCGTTTGCTTTTACTTCTTCTGCATTGCTACCCATCATCTTGCCTTGTGTAGCACTTGTGTTTGTTAGATTCATATCAGATGATCCCATATCTTGTCCATCATCTTCTCTTGGATAAAATAATCCTTTTGTGCCCATGCTACTATTATCATCATAGTTACCTAGTTGCATCTCTGCCATAATATTATCTAATGCCATCTTTGCTGCTTCGTTTCTTGTTGCACCATTAACGTCTATTGTTTGCATTACACCCAGGTCTTTGTAATTTCTTTTTACAACATTATCTACCCAATATCTTAACAATTTAATACCTTTGTTGTAGTTAAAAATTCCTTTAACTTCTTTTCTTAATAAGTTTCTAATTATCATTGTATATTGTGCTTTGTACAACATTGCATCATTGTCGCCGACAAAAATAATTTCATGTGCCATGTCTCTATCAATACGTTGCATTGAAGTTGGAATTTCACTTATATACTTGTCAACTGTTTCTAAAAACATCTTGTTTTCTAAATAAGTTTTATTGTTAGCAATACTAGATCCTAACTTATTTTCTAATTTAACTAATCTATTAGCAAATGTATCACGTAACGTACGAGCCTTGCTTTCATTTAATTTTTTTATATCAATAGTTCTACCAAAAACTTTTTCTGCTATTTGAGATATTGTTTTACTATCTGGTAATGGTATTAAATCTGTGAGTTGCATTGTTTATTCCTTTAGTCGTATCCGGCTATTATTGTATTTATGCTATTTTAATTGATTTCAGATGTTCAGTCAACTGTTGTCTCGCAGTTTCTAACTCAGGTTGTACTGCACTTATTCTATTATATAACATTATTCTTCTGTCACTATCTTTTGTTCTAACATAACTAGCCTTGTACCAATCAATGTCTTCGGTTAATTTTCCAATGTTATGATCTAATCGCATAATAGTAGATCCCATTATGTGATCATTATCTTCTAACGTCAATGCATATCCGATTGCTGACTTTTTTAGATAAAAAGTTTCTTTACTATCGCTAATAGTGTATAGGTTTCTCATCTTAGAAACTAATCTACTGTTAACTTTAACATTGCTATTTGGAAGTTTAGTTATCTTAATAACAGACTCTGTACTATCTACTAGATTAGAAACTTGTCTGCGAAGGTTGGAGTTTATAAGTGATCTGTTCATTGCTTTTTTTCCTAACAATTATATTTTTGTTGACTAATTGATTAGCAATCGTTTGTTCACGTTCAGACAGTTTTGTCTTATTGACAACGCCTTTGCCGCGAAGCAGTTCGAGTACATCTTGTTCCTCGTTAGTAATGGCAACTGTTATGCCTTTTTTAAACTCTAAAAATCTCATTATCTCATGTTACTGACTTGAACGTCAATCAAAGCACCTTTGGCTCTGCGTAGTAAATTTGTACGTTCTGCTGGACTCAGTTCGTCTGTAACTGTAATCATTCCGCCTTGTCCACTCATATCAACTTTCTTGTCTGCCAAGTTAAGTTGAACTTCTTGATTAGGATCTTCTACCATTCCTAATGTTACAGTAAATCCTTGTACATTTTTTAATATATACTGCACTTCGTTAATCATCATCTTTGGTTTAAAGTCTGTGTATTTCATATCATTGTCCTACTTGTTTAACGCCGCTACTCTTCTACTAGCAGGATTTACTCTTTTAGTTTTCTTTGCTTTACGCACCATTCTAGAACCAAGTCTTGCCTTAGTTTGCTTTAACTTCATACGTTTTTTAATATCAGGTGCAGCGAAACATTGTGCAGGAGAACTAACTACTCTGCTTTTACGTTTACCACTTGTGCAACGAAACTTGCGAACTACTTTGTTCCCTCGTTTGGCCCACGCCATACCTTCTTCAATTTCTTCTATTAACATATATGTATTTATTAAATTTTTAAGTTAGGATAATATACATGAGTGTACCGACAGTACTTACAAGTACTGCAATCGCACCTGCTCCCCATGCAATCAATTGATTATTGCGATTTTTTTCAGTTGAGATGACAGCGGCATGGACTTCGACTAGCATTGTTTCATGCTTATCTAGGCGAAGATTCACCGCATCGAGTTTATCGTGCAATGACTTGTACCTTTCAGAACACAGTTCTACATGTGCTTCTAGGTTCTCTTTCTCTATGTCTTTTATCGACATTCTTCACCTCTTTTAGGTGATGCTTGATTAATTCTTGTTGCCTTAAGTTTTATATGAGCCTGTTTGTGCCTTTGTATTAGCATCATTTTTATTTATCTATAGTAATGTTTCACATATTAACAGTACATTACGTCCATTACTGTCAACACTAGTATCAAATATAGGAAGACTTATCTCTGCATTTTCATTTAAACCAGTTATAATAGGTATTTTGTTTAATTGATCTAGTAAAAGATTGCCTCTTTTTCCAAAAACATCATTGTGTTCAACACCGAATCTCCAACTCCATACGAGTAAGTCCATTCCCATTTCCTGACTAAAGTCATGTTGTTTGCCAAACGTGACTTCTGCATCTTTTAAACGGCGATGTATATTATTAAGTTTCCAGGACTTAGGAGGACCTAAACTCCAAGTTTGTGACAATATGCCAACGGCTTGTTGTAGTGTTTCAAAATTACGTTGTTGATTTCTTGTCTTACCAGTGCCTCTGGTATCACCAGTTCGTGTAATATCGACCAACGTCATTACACACCATATCTCTTTGTACTGTTCTAGCATAACTGTATTTACAGTCATAAAAAAAGGGCCAGTAATAAACTGACCCTTCTAAATATTTTTTTAGTAAAATTACACTGCTACAACAAATGTCTTTGCTGTTACTGTTGCAGTTGATACATCAACGTCTGTAGTTCCAGATGCTGTGCCTAATGCTCTGATTGCAGCTTGTAGTGTTGCAACTACAACATTGTCAGCACCTTCAGTTACAAAAGTTTGCTCTGTGTTAGAGTTTCCTAATGGTCCCATTACTATTATTTGAGCAGTTGCACCTATTGATTGTGCGACTAATGCTTGTGTGTCTTCTGGTCCGTTAGCCGCATTAACTGCGTTAATATAATCCACTGTAAAAATTTGTAGCGGATAACCATGTCCACTATCAATGTTAATTGCATGGGTTGCCGGATGGGTTCTTGTGATACTTGCCATTTTATTTTTCTCCTATAAATTGGAACTTTAAGTTCTTACAATTATTTATCTAAAAGTCAATAAAAAAGCACACTCGAAAGTGTGCTTTAAAAAAGTATTTGTAAAATTACTAACCCTGATTATTGTTTTCAAATAGTGCAACAACAGTAGTTGTTATTCCAGTACTGCCTACACCAAAGTTTGAAGCCGCTGCTGGAGCAACTCCGCCTTCTGTTATAATGTGAACTGCATCTGAAGCACCTGCGTTAAATCCACCCACTGTATCATCACCCACTCCAACAACTGTTGTAGTTAATGAGATAAATCTTATCATTGCATCTAATTCAGCCGCTGACATGTTTGTCTTTGCTGCCTTCGTAAGATGAAATTGTGCACCAGAATTGAAAGTATTTCCTGTGTTTGTAGTTGTTAATTCAGCCATATTCTTATCCTTATCTAAAAATTTTGCATTTAATGTAAAATGCTATTAATATTATTTATCGCAAACTGTTAAGTTGCACCAGTAAATGCCATAGCACCTTCAGTTGTTAATGCACCCAATGCTCTAACTGGTAGCACATCTGATCCACTGATATCGATATCGTTTGGTCCAATACTAGTTGTTGTTGCACCTGAGTCTATACCTATTCGTCTAATGCGTGTCTGTAAATCACTATGGTCATTAAACTGCTTGTCCATAATCAACATTACTGTTCCTGCATTACTATTTGTTATAAAGTATGCTAATGGAGCAAGATCCATTATTATTGCTTCTACAACTTCGTTGACTGCATCATCTTCTGCTCTAAGATCAATCGCACTGTTTGAAGCATTTTGCACTGTTAATAAGTAACAGTGACAACTTATTTCGTGTTGTACACCAACTGTCATATGCGAGGTTCCGCCTACTCTTGTTACTACTGGCATTTCTTTTCTCCGTTCCTAATTACGCATTACTGCGTTTCTATATATGTATTTATTAACTAGACGCCCATTGTCCTAGTTTATATCCAGCAACTGCACCGCCTACCATACCGATAGCAGTCTTTGCCGCAATTCCCATGCCTTTTTTCTCTGGTGGCATAACTTTGTTTTTCTTTATAGTAGATGCATACGGTTTAAATACGTCACTTCTGTATCTGCTATCCTGTCTAAAACTATTTGTAAGTCTTGTACTAACTGATGCTCTTTCATTCTTATTAGTAACTCCGTAGTCACTCATAACTCTTCTTGCTTGTTTAAGTAAACTATTCTTAATGCCTAAACTTTTTTGTGTTGCTAAAAAGAATGCACGATCCTGTCCTGGAACATACTTACCATTAATAATATTTCTAAGGTATCTTTTAAAACCTAGTTCATTTATAGTTGATGAACTTTTTCCAATCTTACTTGCATACTTGGCAGGGTTGTTCACAATACTTGCTAAATTATGTAGGTCTGTTGCACCTGTTCTAACATTATTAAAACTCATGTAACGCATTGTATCCTTCGCATACTTCTGTGCCCAAGCAGGATTCTCAAATCTCATCTGTTGTAACACTAACAAGTGTTCAAAGAAACCTTGTGCAATATTATCTGAACTGCGACCTACGGCATCTCTATCAGTTCGCATATACTTTGCTTCTGCTAGTTCGTTGTTTAAGAACTCATACTTTGTCGTTTTGTTTTCTCCAGACACAAAGTCTTCAACTATATCTTCTTTTTTAATCATTACACCTTTTTTATTCAGTGTTTTACCTGGAAAGTTTTTTTCTATGAAATCTTTATTGATATTACTATCAGGAGCAGTATCTTTGTCTTTAACAGTCGTAGGATTTGGATTAGTAATCAACTTTTTGTTTACTGGATTATAATTTTTTGTGCCTCTAGGGTCTAAATATTCTCCGCTACCTCTACTTCCAGGAGGTACAGTCTTAGATGTATTAGGTATTGTAACTTTTTTATTATTAGGCTTTACTGTTTTTACATCAGGCTTTACTGTTTTTACATCAGGCTTTACTGTTTTTACATCAGGCTTTACTTTTTTATCATCTTTATTATAGTCTACCCCTTTTGTAGTATCCAATGCACCAACTGGTGAATACTTGTTAAATATCTCAGGATATTTAGATCTATCAAATTTCACTGCACCTTTTTTAAGATTGGCTGCACTACTGCCTGGCATATAGCCATCTATATCAGTAACAACCTTTCCAGGAACTTTAGGTTGTTTTTTTAAATCTTTACCACCCATGCCAGTACCAGAATCTGGTTGTTTATCATTTTTGCCACCTAGTGCTTTGTAGGTAGGATCTCTTAGTGGGTCAAAACTATCCGGAACCAACGCACCAATAGCAGATCCTTTGTAAAAATCTCTTGTTTTACCCAAAATTCTTTTTTGTTGTCCTATCTTTTGTCCTAGATTCGATTGCTTTAAATTTAGGTTGTCTACTTTTTTTTGTGCATCATTTATTGCCGCTTTATTTTTTAACTTGTCTACTGATTTTGCATTAGGTTCTATTTTCTTGTTCTTTAAATCATTTAATTCTTTGTTTGCTTTATTAACTTCTTTGTTTGTTTTGTTAAGATTTTTAGTACCTTTGGCTAACTTAAATCCTTTGACTGCCATCTTAAATCCTGCTAGTAGTCCGCCACCTGCAAGTGCTAAAGCAACATCACCGCCGACTCTTGCCGCTAGTTCTTTGGCAGTTATCTTTCCGGATTCAAATGCATTATAATTATCATAAATCTCATAGGCAGTATATCCAAGACTAGCCGCATAGACTATTGGAAGAAAGATTGCTTCATCAGTTCTTTGACTGTCTTCATTTATTATTTCATTAAACTTCATAAATGTATTTATCCTACCGTTGTACTGCTCGGTTTGCCGCACTAAATGTTGCCCTAGGTACTAATTTAATTGCACCTTTTGGACTTGCTAATACATATCCTTCGCCACCTGTATTTCCATTAAT
>ENA-ORXF01002617-ORXF01002617.1-marine-metagenome-genome-assembly--contig:-NODE-2617-length-10593-cov-8.027006_pt1 | contig 10593 bp, 17 predicted proteins | sample MGYA00237864_ERZ511476 | MGnify/ENA primary metagenome ERZ511476 (study PRJEB26306, sample SAMN06343908) | marine metagenome | isolation source: coastal waters | place: Atlantic Ocean: West Antarctic... | reverse complement strand
GAACGCGCAGTTAAAAAGGAAGTCCCATTCGCTATGCTTTTGAAGGCCACATACTGGCATGCAGCGAAGCGCAACGAGCTGTTCAACAGGACACGTCCACTGGCGGTCATAGCCATGTCGTGGAGACCAGCAATGTCCCCAGAGCGCGGCAAGAGCGGCACAATGGATTTTATCTGGACAGTCTGGAGGCCAGCAACCGATCATTGCACCAGATACCACGTTTACAGTAAACCCTCTTTACCAAATCAGCGGGGTGTGATCTAAAGTTTGAGTGGGTGGTAAATCTTAATGTCTTGCCGTTGGGCTGGGTTTTGAGGTCGTGCGCTACCAAATGTGCCAACACTAACTATCGCAGCCACCCACACGAATACCCATTAGAAAGGAATTATTATGCCTACAGTCTACATCGTTACTAAGCCAAGAGAGAATAAGTTTGGGTGGACGCCTGACCTTTCAGGTGCAGTCAAATATGGTCAAATGCAGGTCGTGTTTCAACCAGATGAAAAACCACAGTTCAATCCAAGCAAAGCCGTAATCACAGCCAGAAAAATTATGAAGGATTTTTGCCCCGATGATTTCCTGTTGTGGCCCGGTGGCGGTGACCCAATCGCTGTGATGATCTGCACAGCAATCGCATCAGAGCAGAGCGAGGTGGTCAACATCCTGCGCTGGGAGCGTAACTTCAATGAGGGTGAGCGCGACAGGCGAAAGGGATGGTATCTCCCAGTTATATTAAATCTTGCATAAATCTTTTGATTAGGTCTTGTACTATACTTAGTATGGTAGTATAAGGATTTATAGTTTTTAGAAAGGACTACTCAAATGGGAAATACAATTTACAATGTCGATGCTCACATCTTTAGCATAAAGACACCCGCCCCAGTGCGCCGCGTCACAATTTCTCAGATATTAAAAAAGATTGACTGCGAACATCTTAGTCTTGAAAAAGTTTTAACCGATAGCGGCAATTACTTTTTGTTTATTTATGACACGCACCCAGACTTGGAAGGTGAAGATCGCCCTGAGTGGTCAGATTGGTGCGAACATAGCGTCTATGCTCATCAGCTAAATCATATTTCAATCGATCAATGGGTGTCGGAAGGCTCCCAATTTTGCAATGATATGAAGGCAACAGCCTAATTAATCAGGGGAGCTTCGGCTCCCCACTATCACCAATTAGAAAGGACTACCCAAATGGGCAACTACAAAACACCAACCAATAATCTTGAGGCATTCACGCTGGCACTTCGCCTAGCCGTAGATGCGCCTAATAATGATCTGTCAAGCAAAGCAACCGCAATGGCACACTCACTAGCAATGCTCCTAACCGCCGATCAAGTTAATGGTGTTAAGGCAATGCTTGAAGCGGAGGCAGCGTAATGAGGTTTATTCAACAAACAAGTGCCGACAAAGGCACAGTGCTAATCCGCACAACTCAAGTCTCAATGACAGAGCAAGAACTGAATTGGCTGATCGAAGGTCTGGATGCCTTGATACTTCCAGACAAAGCGAAGCGCATTCATCGTGCATTAAGCCGCGCCTTGAATGAAATTGAGGAGGCAGCGTAATGACAATATCATGCGCCCACTGTCCCAAATGTAAAATTAAATTGCAGGCGAAGGAAAGCCGCATCCACCATAAGTTTGGCTTTAGCACCGTAAAACGCCGCAGGTCATGTCCCAAGTGTGACTACAGAATTACCACAGTTGAACTGCCAATGGAAATCGCAAACGAAGTATTCTCAGAGGATGAGTAAGGAAACCAAATGACAAAAAAATATGATGGAGGCCCTGCGTTTCCAAGTGAGAACGAAGATTACGGTGTCAGTGCAGCGGGAATGTCACTGCGAGACTATTTTGCGGGGCAGGCAATAGCAGGTTCAGCAGTAGATACTTCCCCGCAATCTCGCTACTCTAAAAAATACATTTCTAATTTTGCATACGAAATCGCAGATCAAATGTTGGCGCTACGTTACTTTGAAGGGGATGATGAATGATTATTAAGTCTTGGAAGTTTAAGGGCTTCGCATCAGAAATGCCCGACTGGGTTAAGGAAAATGCAGGCAAGCGACTAGGCAGCTCAGACCTGTTCGTATACACTCAGGAAGGTGAGCTGCCGTGCGAGACAGGGCAGTACATTGCCATCAACCTGCGTGGCCATGTCTCAGTCCACACCAAGCTACCCAAGTCTGTGTACTTGCTGCTGGGCGGTAAGGAAGCCCTGACTGCCATAGCCTTCATGGCCCTTGTCGTGTCATTGCTTGTCATAATTCTGGCGATGTGATAGCCAAAACATACTGCTCGATCAGGTCTTCTCCTGTGACCTCGTCATAACTAGACCCGCCATTGTCAGGTTTCGCACTGCAACGGTGGGTCTTTCTTTTTGTGCAGAACCACACTACATTCTAAAAAATACAGCTCACCACTGAAAAGAAAGGTCAAGGAATGGCAAAAGCCAAAAATCCAGTCGGTAGACCAAGATTTGAGATTACCCCAGAGGTTCTAGAGAAGACTGAAGGTCTTATGGCAAAGGGTTTAACAGTAGAGCAATGCGCTGGGATGCTGGGCATTTCACCATCAACTTTTTATCTTTATCAAGCAAAATTTTCGGAGTTTTCAGATACTATAAAAAGAGGTCAGGCCCGTGGCATTGACGCCGTGACCAATGCGCTCTTTGAAAATGCCACTGTGGATCGCAACGTGCCTTCCATCATCTTTTTTTTGAAGAACCGGGCAGGCTGGGTAGATAAGCAAGAGATCGCAGCCACGGTAGATCAGAACCACATCATAGATTTAACGAGGATTAGCGATGACCATCTCGAATCAATTGAGGCAGCATTTAGCAGGATTGAAGATCGAACAGGTCAGGGCAGAGAAATATCGGCGCAGTCTCAGGGAGTTCACCAAGGCAGCTTGGCCGACGATTGAACCGGGCGTAGAGTTTAAGAACAACTGGCACATCGACGCAATCAGTGACCACCTACAAGCGGTAGTCGATGGCGACATCAAGCGCCTGATCATTAACGTGCCGCCTCGACACATGAAGTCACTGTCAGTGGCCGTTGTGCTGCCTGCTTTTACTTGGGCTACGCAACCGCATAAAAAGTTCTTATACGCATCCTACGCAAGTTCCCTGTCGATCAGAGACAGTACGAAGTGTCGAAGGTTGATCGATAGCCCGTGGTATCAGGCGCACTTTGGCGACAAGTTTAATTTGACCGACGATCAAAACCAGAAGCAGCGTTTTGAGAACGACAAGACAGGCTATCGAATCGCAACGTCAGTTGGAGGTGCTTTGACTGGGGATGGTGGCGATATAATCGCGATTGACGACCCACATAATTCAGTAGAATCAGATAGTTACAAGGTTCGTGAGGGTGTGTTAGACTGGTGGGATCAGGCTATGCAGACACGCCTTAACGACCCACGAACTGGCGCATTTATCATCATTATGCAGCGGCTGCACGAACAAGACCTGACAGGCCACGTCCTAGCAAACCAACTTGGCGATGAGTGGGATCACCTCTGTATTCCAGCGCGATACGAAATCGGACATCCAACCCCCATGCGATCCACTCTTGGCTTTACAGACCCCCGCACCAAGGAGGGCGAACTGCTGTGGCCTGCAAGAATTGATGAGAAGACACTATCGACCTTGGAGCGCAGCCTTGGCTCCTACGCAGCCGCTGGTCAGCTACAGCAGCGACCAAGCCCCAAGGGCGGTGGTATTCTCAAGTCATCGTGGTGGGTTCCTTGGGAGAGCGAAGAGATGCCCAACAACATCGAATACGTCCTGCAATCATGGGACACAGCCTTCGAGGCAAAGGAAAGCTCCAGCTTTAGTGCCAGAACTACTTGGGGCGTGTTTCGCCATCAGGGCGTCATGTGCGCCATTGTGCTGGAGGCGTGGTACGACAAGGTGAACTACCCAGACCTCCGCAGGATCGCACAGGAATCCTACGACCTATGGGAGCCAGATGCAGTCTTGATTGAGAAGAAGGCGTCAGGCCAGTCCCTCTTGCAAGACCTGCGTATGGCTGGCGTTCCAGTATTGGCATATTCACCAGATCGTGATAAGGAAGCTCGCGCCCATGCTTCGAGCGCGATGCTGGAAGATGGCAGAATCTTCTATCCATCGAACAGGAAATGGGCTAAAGATTTAATAGATATATGTGCCGCCTTTCCCGCGCACCCCAATGATGACGTAGTAGACACATGCACCCAAGCGTGGTTAAGATTACGAAAAGGTTGGTTCGTTGGGCATAGCGAAGACCCAGAAGAAGACGAAATAAACGAAGCTAAGAGGATGACAATGTATGGCTGATCCAAATATTATCCCGTTCACCGAAGGCGCACCAGCCGATGACCTGCTGATCGAAGAGCTGCCAGACGGCGATGTTTTAATTGGTGATCCTGAATTAGACATGATGGATGAAGTTGACACCGCTCAATTTGACATCAATCTCGCAGAGACAATCGATGAGAAAGAGCTATCCCGAAAGGCGCGTGAGCTGGTCAGTTTTTACGAGAATGACCGCGAAGCTAGATCAGAGTGGGAGGAGCGTTACAAGGATGGCCTCCGCACCCTAGACCCAGACGGCGGAATGGATGAGGGCGAATCTGAGAGAGCGACACGCGGCCTGTCTGTTGTTGTCCACCCACTGATTGCTGAAGCCGCAACACAGTTTAACGCCAAGGCAATCGCAGAGCTTTACCCGTCAGGTGGCCCAGTCAAATCTGTCATCATTGGCGATCCAGATGAGAAAGTCGAAGAGCAGGGCCGCAGGGTCAGAGAATTTATGAACTACCAGATCACGCAGGAAATGCCTGAGTATTTCCCTGATCTGGATCAGATGCTGTTTCACCTTCCGCTGATCGGCCACACGTTTAAGAAGGTTTGGTGGGATGCCAACCTAGACCGCCAGTGCAGTTCGTTTGTTAAGGCTGAAGACTTCGTCGTGGCTCCAGAGAGCAAAGATTTATACACCAGCCCACGCTACACCCACGTCATCCGAATGCCGAAGAATGACTTCAATCGGTACGTCAAGAACGGATACTACCTGCCGACAACGTATGGTTCGGGCGATAGCATTGACCCGTCAGGCGATGTGATCGGTGAAATCGAGGGCGTTGATCAGTACGATGACAGCAACGATGACGTGATGACACTGCTCGAAATGCACGTCTATGATTTGTTCGACGGCATTGACGGCGAGGAAATGGACGATGACGATGACGATGACAACGCAGTTGCAATCCCATATGTGATCACAATTGATTATGAAAACCAGAACGTAGTATCAGTTCGACGTAACTGGAAAGAAGACGACGAAGAAAAGAAGCGCCGCGATTGGTTTGTTTCGTACAAATTCCTACCGGGATTAGGCTTCTACGGTTTCGGCCTGTACCACATGATCGGTGGATTGGGCAAAGCGGCGACAGGATCGCTCCGCGCCCTGCTCGACAGTGCAGCCTTCTCAAACATGCAGGGTGGCTTTAAGCTGCGTGGCCGTGTTCAGGGCGGCGACATGCAGATCAGCCCCGGTGAATTTGTTGACCTCGACAGCACCGTGGATGACGTGAACAAAGCCATCATGCCACTGCCGTTTAAGGAGCCGTCAGGTTCCCTGTTTAATCTGCTTGGCTACATGGTCGATGCAGGCCAGCGTTTTGCCAGCACGGCAGACCTAAACATTGGTGACGTAAATCCCAATGCCCCAGTCGGCTCTACGGTTGCCCTAATTGAGCAAGGCTCCAAGGCATTCAGCGCGATCCACAAGCGTCTTCACTACGCGCAGGGACAAGAATTTAAACTCCTTGCGGGGCTGAACGCTGAGAATCTCCCCGATGAGTTCAGCTTCTCGCAGGCTGGAGCTGCGGCGGTTATCTATCGTTCCGACTTTGATGACAGGATCGACATTGTCCCAGTGTCTGATCCAAACATCTTCTCGACAGCCCAGCGCATCGCGCAGGCCCAAGCTGTCTTGGAAATGGCACGATCAGCGCCGCAGTTCCACGACCTGTACCAAGCATACAAGCGGATGTACGAAGCTATCCGCATTCCCAACATCGATGAAATACTGAAGAAGCCTGAAGACGCTGTTCAGATGGACCCGATTGATGAGAACATGAGCGTCCTGTATGGCAAGCCAATTCGCGCCTTTCCAGATCAGGATCACGAATCTCACATTGCGGTTCACATGCAGTTTCTGCAAGACCCATCACTGGCGGGTAATCCCGGTGCGGCGGCTATGCAGCCTGTGTTGGTTGCCCACATTGCTGAACACATTGCGCTTCTGTATCGCCAGAGAATGGAGGCCAGCATTAATATCGAAATGCCAGCACTGCCAAACTTCAAAGACCCAGACTTCAAGTTTGCTGCTATTGACCCAGAGATGGATCGCCTAATCAGCCAGAGGGCCGCGCAAGTTGTGCAGGCAGCTCCACAGATGAAGCAAATCCAAGCATTGACTGGTGGCCAACAGCAGGGCCAAGATCAGGGCAATCCGCTGCAATATGCACAGCAGTTAGCGCAGCTTGAAACGGAAGCCCTCAAGGCCCGTACAACGGCGCAGATTGAGGCGGATCAGGCCAAGGCGAGATCAAGCATTGAGATCAAGCAGGCTGAAGCGCGTCAGGACATGGAGATCGACGCGGCCAAGGCGCAGCAAGACATGCAGGCCAAGATAATGAAGCTGGAGGCAGAGTTGCAGCTAGAGCGTGAAAAGAATGCAGCTAAAATCCAGATGGAGGCAATGAAGAATGCAAACCCCACAATCCTATAACTTGCCGCCAATTAACCCCGAAGCGTTTGGCGGGTTACCACAGGAAGGCACACCCCAAGCGGGTGGGCCGCAGGGCGCTCCGCAGGGCGCTCCGCAGGGCGCTCCGCAGGGCGAACAAGTTATGGATATGAACCAGTACCTGATAGACAAGGTCATGGAGATTAAGCAGCGCATGGGCGCAGGAGGCGCTGGGGTAGGCGCGCTAGGGGCAATGATGCAACAACAGCCACAGCAACAGCCGCAGCAACCGCAACAGCAACAGCAGCAAGTGGAGATGGTATAATGTGTTTTGGTGTCGGTGCAGCTAATACCCCGGGTAATGACAACACAGAGAAGTCTGGCAATAGTTTAAAAGAAAGACTTGCCAACATTTTTACCCCCAACGATAATATGGAATACCAAGACGGTGTCTTAATGAATACCTCACAGGGTAAAGACAACTACACAAAAGTTCCTTATAAAGCAGGCGCTTTTTACAATATACCAGACAAATCTAATATCAACGTCACTAACACTAACAGAGACGACAGAATATTTAACACTGATGATATAGAAAGTTTCGAAAAACAAAAAAACAGCCCAAAAGAAAATTTGGCCAATCTTCTTAAACCTTTTGATGGGGCGAAATACATTGGCGGAAACCTGATCGAAGAAAAAACTGGGCGATCACTCACTGGCGGCGGCTACGTCACCAACAAAGCTGGTGTAAAGCAATACGTCTACGGCGTAGCTGATGACTTCGCCAACAACGCCGCACTAGAGCAAGGTGGAATGTCCAACAAAGATTATACCCGTGCGCTGGCAAGGCAGTCGCAGCTTCAGAATATCGCACCGTCCGAAGCAGAATATTTTACCTCTTTATTACCGGGCTTGGCTCTTCCGGGGATTGGTGGTTTCATTGGCAACTTGGCGCTTCAGGGCGGCATTAACGCCAGACGCGCAAATATGGATCAGCATCAAGCTGCATTGGATGGTGGCGCAACGCCAGAAATGAGTGAAGATGGCAACACCTACTTAGGGTATAATAAAAACGGTACGTTTATGCCTTATATAGAAGAGCCTACTGCCCCTGTCGTAAACGCAGAGCAATCCGATGGTAACGACAGCCAAGACCCACTGCTGAACCCCAGCCTTGGCGGATTGGGCAGTGGTGTATATGATCCATATTCAGCCACCGATGATAACGATGAGGGTAAGGTGGTCATACCGCAAGTTGATGTGGAACCCATACCAGCAAATAAAAATTTAGACGAAAACGCAATACTTTACGCAGGCCCGATGTATGAGTATTGGCAAGATAACTTCCTGCCAGAATTAGTAAGGTCAATGCCCAACATAACCATAGACCAAATTGATGAATCGTTTCGGATATACAGAGACAGACAAAAAAGGCTTGCTAGTCCAAGACCATCTCCAAAAACCATCTATTAGGTAGCAAATTAATCAATTGATGTTAAGGTAACCGCAAATTAGTAATAGAACAGGAGGCCGTAATGCCTAATATAAATGAAAACCCAGACTACCAATTGCTTATGAAGTACATTAAAAGCATTACCCCCGGTAATATGACTAAGGAATCTGCGATTGAATTGATGACGATCGGCGAGCGCATCCAAGGTGGTGGCGTAATTAGTGATCGTGAGCGCGAGATATTTGAATCTAACGTGGCCGCTACGGACAGTCTAAATGGTGGCGCAATTAGTGATCGTGAGCGCGAGATATTTGAACCTAACGTGGCCGCTACGGACAGTCTAAATGGTGGCGCAATTAGTGATCTCGAAATTGAGAAAATGACCCCAGTGGAGTATGCTGCGGCTGTACAGAGCGGCCTGATTACCCCAGACCAACTTATGATGGAATCTTCTGGCTCAACTACGACACCAGCAGAACGTGAGTTGCTGGAACAGGAAGCCTACTTCAAGCGTCTGATGGAAGAACAGCAGGCTCTACCGCGTCTGGCTCCAGATACACCTAAAATGCGCCCACAGGCACGTCCAGAATTAACACGCCCACAGGCACGTCCAATCGCGCCAATGACATCAATGCGCCCACAGACGCGCCGATAAAGGAGGCTGATATGGCTGAAGTAAATGTAGAAAACATGGAAGACAACGCCACTTTGTTTATGAGCAAAATGGGTTTCAGCCACGATGCAGATGGCTTGGACATGACCGATGAGCAATTGGTCAACTTCCTGCTCTTGTGCCACCACGGCATGGGCGATGACGAAATGTACGAAGACGATGAGATGTATGACGATGACGAAGAGATGATGGAGATGCCACACGGCAAGGATGTCAAAGTCAAAGTCATGAAGCTCGACGGCGGCAACGTACACGAAATGATGAACAAACTTCTGGGAGGCTGATATGCCATATAGCAAATATTCTCCAAAGCAAAAGAAGCTGGCGGCAGTCGCAGGTAATAAAAAGAAAATTACTGAGGCTGATTTAAAAGGTCTTCGCAAAACTGCAAAGAAGAAAAAATAATGGCTCGTATTGGTGGCTTGTCCACAAAAAATGCTCCTAGACCTGTAAACGCGCCTGTCGCCAAGCAATCTATGAGACTAACAGCAGAGGATAAAAGCCTCCTGCTTGATTTTGTTCCTGTTGTTGGTGATGTCAAAGGCGCTTACGAAACAGTCGATATGATTTCTAATGAGCTGGAAAAGGATGAGCCAAATTATAAGTTGATAGGCATCCTTGGCGGCGTTGGCGCTGCGGCAACTATTATTGGATTAGTCCCCGGCATAGGTGACCTTGCTCAAAAAGCAATTATGGCAGGCGCAAGAAGCGTTGCAGATAGTGCGTCCAAGCTAGGCAGAGGTGCGCTTGATTTGCCCCGACAAGTTGAAGTTGATCCAGACGTACTTGGTACATTGGGCGGCATAGACCTAGACAAACAATATGCAACTTTAAAAGAAAAACGAGACGGATTAATTTCACAGGCTACAAAAGATAAAACTTTCTTTGGTGACGAAATTTATGATTTAGACTCCACTATGGGTGAGCTATCAGATCAAATAAATGAAGCTGGTTTCAAGCCTAGATTAGAAAATCAAATTAATGAATCTGCTTTAACGCCTGACGAGAACTTTAAGAGATTAACAAAACAAATTAATGAAGCGCCAGTCAGCCCACAAAGACAGGCTCTACAAACACAATATGCAACTTTAAAATCCAGACAAGACGAATTAATTTCATAAGCTATGAAAGATCAAACTTTCTTTAGTGATGAAATTTATAATTTAGGTTTTACTATGAGTAAACTATCAGATCAGATGAACGACATGTATTAATGGAAAGGTATGGTAAATAATGGCTAAACCGGGATTGTATTCTAATATTCATGCAAAAAAGAAACGCATAGCGGCAGGCTCTGGTGAGAAAATGCGTAAGGTTGGTGCGAAGGGTGCGCCATCAAACAGTGCATTTAAAGCTGCGGCTAAGACTGCAAAGAAACCAATGAAGAAAAGGAAAGCGTAATGGCTAAAGGTATTAAGCATTATTTCAAGAACGGCAAAGAGCATAAAGGCGCAACCCACAAGGACGCCAAGGGCAAGGTTATGTCTGGCGCAAAGCACACAGCGTCTAGCAAGTTCCTAGTCCACATGAAAGACTTGTCGGCTACCGCCAAGAAAGTTGCTAAAGCCTAATGGCAACCTACAAAGGTAAAAGCGTTAAGCTCAACAACCCACGTCGCATTGCCAAGGGGGAAACCTCTTACGGCAGAAAGAAGTCTGTGGTGTACGTCACGGACGGCGATAAGATTAAGCGGGTGACCTTTGGCGATCCAAATATGAAGATCAG
>ENA-ORXF01002616-ORXF01002616.1-marine-metagenome-genome-assembly--contig:-NODE-2616-length-10597-cov-59.812833_pt1 | contig 10597 bp, 11 predicted proteins | sample MGYA00237864_ERZ511476 | MGnify/ENA primary metagenome ERZ511476 (study PRJEB26306, sample SAMN06343908) | marine metagenome | isolation source: coastal waters | place: Atlantic Ocean: West Antarctic... | reverse complement strand
TTGTAATAGCTATGTCTTGATGGTCGATGATAGCGCTTTTTCTTTCTTGTTATGCAAATATCGGGCTAAAAAACGTGGCTCCGTCAACCTTTCTTAATGGTTAACCGGAAACGCTCTAGATCATTCAGCGGAATTTTGCGATCTCTAAAAAAATTTAGGCTTGTAGTAGGATGCTTCATGAGGGTGGAGACCTCCTTGAAATTCAATGTACCGGCTCGAGTTCTTTTTTTTGTCAACACGGCTAAATACTCATAAAGCTCTAATAACTCGCTTGATGAGTGGTCCCAGGAACTGCGCTTGCCATGAGACCTATTAATGATTTCTCTATGTAAACTACACGGCTCTTTCACGAAAACTCGCGCGAGCATTAAAATAAACTTGAACATTTTTTACATCGGTTTCGTGAGTAAAAAGTACAACTTATCATGTACCTATCACACATATATTTGACCTTTTTTGTTGGAAAAAAGCCTTTTACATTCGTTTTGACGCTTAAAAAAGGATGGATCATTAACCGTGATCGACTATTTGCGATGCTTCCTTGTTGCCTGAATGAATGCGTCCTCTTGAACAGTTTTTGACGCTAGAGGGAGAAAATAAGTGTTCATTTAATTTATGAAACAACAGTGTTCACCTGTTGCAAATTATGGTTATGCAGTTTTTTTGAAACGGATAGTTTTTTTGGACACTGTTTATCCAGTAGTTGTGATTTTTAGCGAAGTCCATAGTGAACATGAAACGTTTTGAGGACTCGTAGTTTTATTTTAACAAAATCAGCCACCCATGACTACTATTTCGCTACTCAGTATTCTCTTTCGCTCTCGAAACGCTACTTGTATTCAAGAGGAAGTTTTGTTTCAGGACAACCCACAATCCTACCCATTCATACGCGCTCATGAACTATACGATGAGCTGTTGCGCATCATGAAAAAGCAAAACGAGGGCTCCCTTAACTTTCGTGAGCAACTTTTCTTGACAAAACATTACAAGAGCTACAAAAACGAGCTTAATGGCCTTTCTTTGAGTGGTCAATTACAAGAGCAGCCTAAACCGTCTAAATAGCATCGTTTGAACTTCAATCTCGATATATTCATTTTCCTTTCGGTGATCATCACTATGTTTTTAGTGTCTTCTTGGAATCCTGCGAATAAATCCAACTACTATCTCATCTTCCTCTTTACCCTATTAACCGGTGTGGTGTTCTTTTTGCCTACTGACAGATGGGGCACGACGATAACCTCTCTTCTTTTCCCTTGGGTTCTTCCTTTCTTTTATCTCACAGGGCCTAGCTTTTTAGTACTCTCCCTAGAATCCAAGGTTTCGCGCCCGTTAGCCCTATTCCTATTACTTCCATTCGCAACACTCTGCAGCGTTTTATTCCTGCAGATTATTTTTAACAATGAGTTCTACAACACCCAAGTTGCTCTTGGAATATCCAGTAATTTCAGCAAGTCTAGCACCTTTATCATAGCAGACAAAGATCTATTGCTTTTCTATCCCGTTCATATGCTTGTTTTCGCTGTGGTTGCTCTGATCACTCTTGTCAGACAACGCTCAAAGAGAATTTTGCTCCTACTTCCTTCCGCAACTATCCTGTTCATGCCGCTTGTATTGGACCTGTTCTACTCCTTCATACACGGTGGAGATTATATGATCATTTCAGACAACAATCTTCTTCGCAATATCACCTTAATCTTAGTAGTTGGGGTAATCATGGATGCCCTGCTTGTGAATTCACGGAAAAAAAAGAACCAGACCCACTCCGGAAGCCTTGAAGACCCTGTCTCAGTAAGTTCGTTAACGCCTGAGCAGGTAAATATCTTTATTTCTAGTGAGATTAAAAATGCTGAAGCGCTCATTTTCAACAACCACGTTACACCACACGAATTTTACAAAGGAACCCCCTTTTCGCAACTGGATTGGTCCGCATACTTCAAAGAATCGGGCACCTCCTATGCATGGTTAAAGAAAACCATACGTGTTCAGCGTTCCATACTGCTCATGAAAGAGGGATATCTAGACGAAAACGCTATAGATGCTTTGTCTATTGATGTTGGGTATGCGTCTAGAACATCATTATATAAGGTGTTCTTGGAAGTAGAAGGCTGTAGTCTTTCCGTGTTTCGAGAAAAATTGGTCAGTGATAGTGACTAAGCCTAACAAAATTTTATAACAGCTCGTTGAGCTCTACGGTGCACTCGCTGTTAACCACCTCTGATGCGGACCTGTTCATCCACTTTGTGCAAGCGCGGTGTAGTGACGTTCTGGAATTAAATCCGCTTTGAGCAGCAAGCTGCTCAAGACTATGATTTCTTAGGTCCTCTCTCCTTGTATGTTCTATAAAGTGCTTTAACCTATACAACGCAATGATGGTAGGAAAGCTATGCTCTGAGTTCAGCGCGATTGCAGCGCGCAACGCTCTGTCTTGAACTCCTAAATCATGTGATATGTCCTGCATTTTTAAATGGGGACTTAAATATCCTTTCCTACTGTTTAACAGCTCCAGGAATCTAGCCCATAACGCTATATCTATTTTTCCCTGAGGCGTAATCCCTCTAGCCCACTGCGGCAAAACCGTGTTGATGGCTATTAGACTAACTATTAACTGCATAGCCTGTGCGAGAAACACTACTAAAAGTGATACCCTCCATATTAATACGTTACCCCCAATAAAGGCTACGACAAGTACAATACGTGCTAACGCTGATAGAATAGTAATGTAATGAATGGCCAAAAGCGGCCTTCCCCAGGAGACCTTCCATGAGATCTCTTTCAATAGATTCGTTTGAAAGAAGATAAAAATCAACTCTATAATATTCAATAGAATAAAAGACCATAGTAACGCTGGCAAATTATAAAGTGTCATTGTGGCGTGTACAAATTCCCTGTCTAAGCCAGGAAAAGTCAGTGGATCTGCAGAGCCGTTAAGTTGCAATGAAACATATAACCCTATGCCCAAGACTCCTGGCAACCATTCTATAAAATGTCCATAAGCCTTGTAGGAAATGCCCCTAACGATAAAGTTTAAATACTGATACCTGCCTACAAATAAAAACATAAGCAGCATAAAATTAGAACCCAATAAAAAATAGTCTCGTGGAGGGGAAATAAGTAACCGTAGCGTGAACACCACGCTGGTAAGCACCATTGGTGTTATATATAGAAGCAAGTATCCTAGAATTTTTTTACGTTCTTCAGAAGATGTGGAGCGTTTTTTAAGTGCGTATAAGAACACACCCAGTGAGGTCCAGAGGAGAAGGGTCGCAATAACGATGGCAATGGTAGATTTCACTTAGCTACGGCTGTGTTTAGCGGATAAATCTAAAACATTGTGAGTGAAACGAACTATGGTTTTTTTAAAAACGTTTGGCGATCCCTATATGAAACTGCATATATCCATCCATGAGGTTGTTTGTTGCACGTGGAGTGAAGAGGTTGGTTTCTGCCGGAACGTTAGATATTTGTTGCGGAGTCAACGGGACGTCTATTCCCTGGTTCACATCAAAATAACTTACCTGGAGCGCATCGCCCCATGACTCATAGTTTCCGCCATACCAAGCTCCACGACCAAAATCGTCTAAATAATCTGTAGTGGTCATGGTAGATTTTATTTCTCCTTTAAAAACCCATTGCTTCGTGTGTAGACTCAATTGGAAGGATGCGTTATATAAACCTGCCCATTTCCCGTAGGAAGAGCCATTAGAGAGTATGTTTTGGCCTTCTGAGCCCACCTCACGTAAATCTACGTAGTGCGTACTCGAACGCTTCCAGCTTAAAAAACTTGGGTCACCTATGTCTAACCCTCGAACCTCCCTGTAGGGCGTATAATTCATCACGCCCAACCCTAGGCCAAAAGAAGGAACCAGCCACATGTTCTTGCCCTTTGGAAGACCGTAATCTCTGAGGTGATAAAACACATTAGACTCTATACTTGAGGTGCGCGTAAAGAAGTTTGCCGCACTAGAATTAATCATGACGGTAGTGTCTAGCGCTTCGTTATAGGAAGGAATCTGGGCACCCGGAAGGGTCACGATATAAGGTGACCCTGACCGCCTGGCATAGCCCAAGTTAGCAGCATGCACACCAATATTCCAGCTGTAGCGCATATTTGGATTTTTCTGGAGGTACAGGCCTTCCGAGAATTCAATATTTGTAGGTACCGGAATAGCGTTTGCGATTTGCAAGTACTTTAGGTCTCTACCATCGTAAATAGAGGTCCCAAACCATGCACCCCACTCCCATGTAGAGTCTAGGCGCGCTGCGCCGCGCTTCTTAGTCCAAAAATTCTGAAGTTTCTCTAGATGAGCCGCCAGCATAGGGTCGTATTTCCCTAATGGATTTTGATCTATGTTTTTACTCAACGAGAGTTTTACCTCCCAGTAGCCATCTGGCATATAGTTCTGGGCCCGGGATCCACCATACCGGTTTGCTCGACCAATATTTGATGACGAGTAGGTCATGGTCTCGTTCGTCAAGGGGTCGTTAAAGGTGTATTCCGGTAAGTTCTCCAGCCACCCATCATAATCACCACCGTAGTAGGTGCCTCTGCCAAAGTCATCCAAGTAATCTGTAGATGTTAAATTTCCCTTAATCGCTCCTGAAAGTGACCAAGTGGGTTTTTTATACGTCATGGAAAAACCCGTAGACATCATCAACGCGAATGACGAATAGCGGGACATTCCGTCTATGTTGTTTTGGCCAGCAGTTCCGGCTCTTCTGAGGTTTGCGCTCACGTTACGACCATTACCTAGATACCACTTGTAAGGTTCTGTAGTATTACTGCGAAATGACGTTGCATACGGTGTAAAGTGCAGTGCACCCACCCCTGCAGACCAGCTAGGTATCCATTTTGACGATTTTCCTTCGTTGATGTTGTTCGCTCTGAAATGACGAATGGCTTCAAATTCAACGGTTTGAATGGCTGTAGAAAAAGCATGGTTGATGTTTGTTACGCTACCTCTAGAGTTGATGGTTCTGTTCTGCGATGGGGAACTCGTGAATCGGTAAGGGAAGCTCAATATCTTACCTGAGTTTACGTTCATCGCATTCACTGAGGCTCTAAAGCTTAGGTAAGAGCTTTTGTTGTTCTGGAGGAACGCACCCCCTGTATAACCTATGGCGCCACCTGGCCACATCAAGCCTATGTTAGGGAGTAACCCAGAGATGTCACTTGTGCTAAAGCGCAGTAGTTTGAGATCTCTACTGTCATATAAACTTCCGCCAAAGCTTCCGCCCATTTCCCAGGTTTGGGTAAACCCTGGTTTATTTTTAGGGTGCAATAGTTGTTCTGCTTTGCCGCTCCACCAATCCGTAAGTCCCATTTCGCTTAAACCACCAAAAGTAGGTTTACGGAAGTCATAGATTGCCTCTGGCATATCTTCCGCAGCTAACGCTGTGATGGGTAATTGTACTCCATTATCGAAGCTCGCATAGGCGGGTATTCCCTGCTCATAACTCAGTTCTAGGCCGCGATCCGTGGCTGTTTGTGTAAAAGTAATAGGTTCTCCGGTTGCATCTAGCAATAAGGAGGGGATTGCCTGGGCTCCTTCAGCGCGATTCAATACCACAGTACCTGGTTCATGTATGGAGGAGAGAATTTGACTTCTAAATCCTGGTGCATCAGACTTTTCTATAAAGGAGAGGTTGGCCTCCAGTGCTGGCAAGCGGTAGTTGTTCTTTTTAGATAAAATCGCAGATGACTCTAGCGCATTAGTATATACATCACCTGCTTTTAAGACGACATCCATGCCGCCAAGAGACCATCCAAAGCCATCATTTTGGTTGAACAACAGGTTGTTCACGCTGTAGTTTTGAGAAGGTCCTGTCAGCTCTACGTGCAGTGGCGTATGGTACGCATTAAAACCGGTATTGTACTCAAAAGCCATCCCGTCAATAAATAGATCCCAACCGCTTTGTCCCAGTCCATCAATGAGAACACCGCCTTTGTTGTTTGCGAAATATAGGCTGGTCAGTTTCAACTGTGCTGGAGCCTCCAAGCGTAAAAACGGTAACCCTATGCTGACAAGCGGTGATGCTGAGTTACCCGCCATGAGGTTGTTTTGAAGAAAGGTAATTTGATCTAATTCAACCGTCCCTCTATACCAATAAGGGTCAAATCTAAAAGGTGATTGAAGCCCTGAGATATGAATATTCCTCATCAGGATATTCTTAGACGATTGCCCGTTAATCAAAAACCCTAGCCCCTCTGAGGCCTCTGTTGAACTGGTAATAACAATAGGCGACTCCTGTGTCCCTTGAAAATCTAATCCCCCTAAAATCTCTACAGATGCGTTTTCTTCAAAACGGATCGTTGCTCCAGCCGGTACGGTCCATATTGAATCTGAAGCCACTAGTTGGTGGCCTGAGATGGTCACAGATTGGCTTTGTGCCTGAGCTACTCCTGTCATTAAGAGTAGTGAAAATAAGAGCTGTAGTTTATTGTTCATAGCCATGGTTATGGTTCAATGGTAATGAGAAAAGTTTGGTTGTTCTCAAAAGTCTGACCACCTGAAGTAGCCACCACTTTTTTAATCCATACCGCACCCGAATAGTTTGAAAAATCTAAGGACGCAGATTGCGCCAACATATCACCTTCTTGAGCGCCTAGCTTTTCATAGGTCACTTCTGAAATCTTATATACCGCGTCCACTGTAGGATGAAACGCTTCTAGCTCCAATGTTTTTGATCCTCCCGCAAGGCGATCTCCATCTAAGAGGCCTTTAATCTTAAAATAGGGTTGTGGGGTTTCCTGTACATAGACAGAGTCGTTCAACAGTGAAACGCCATTAGCGGCTCTCAGAGTAACCTGGCACCAACCCGCACTTTTTGGAGTGAATTTTAAAGTAGATTTTGCATAGCGCGCCTCAGGGTCACACGAGCAGTTCACTGTTCCACCAGCGATCACAGTGCCCAGTTCCAGAGCAGACTCCGATCCTTTAAAATAAGTGATAAATGCCCTGTTTTGACGACCCGAAATCTGAGCCGGCATTACGATAAAGTCGTACTGCTCCTCCACGGATTTTCCGCGCAATTTTAAAGTATGGCTGCCCGTGGTAGACGGAACAAAAAAGAGTTCCTTGCCGCTGCGTTCCATCAAAATGGTATCAGTACCAAACGTAACCGTTGCGTCAATCTCTGCAAGAGAAGACCTAAGCTTAAGGGTGTCTCCGTAGACTAAGTAATCTAAATTTGTGGCGTACTCTACAATACTTTGATTGCTGCCACTTCCTGAATCACCTTTAAATTCTAAGTCCCCGCTAATCAAGCGTACACGAAGAATAATCTCATTCAACAATACCTCCGCCATAGAAGCTGGAACATGTTTGAACTTCCATTTTATCCATTCTGAGCCTGCGTCTAGCAGACCATTCGCAAGGTCTTCCTCAAACAGGGTGTTAAATAGCGTGCGTTGGTCTACACCGAGTCGATCCGCATGGGCGTGGACCTCTTTAAGGGCGTTCTGCAAATTTTCACCTTTCCCGTCGCTAATAAAAAAGGCGTCCGTCACGGAGTATCCAAAAGGCTCCCGGTAAGTTCCACTGGCTTTATCGTAACCAAGCGCAACATAAAACTCTTTTTTTGTCTGTTCTACACTCTCATAAACCGTTTCCAATTCTGGATTGTCAATACTCACAATGGTGGTTTCCGTGAGCATGGGCGCCAAGTACTTGTTAACATGCAGCCACTCAATAGGTATGTTAATGATACTTAATGCAATAAAGATTAAATACATCACCGAGATGAGCTTGTAACGGAGCTGCTTCGCTTTGCTGATTTTAACCGTACTACCCATCCGTTGTAACTATTAAAGGTTGTGCCTTAACGCGGGTCTTACCATTGCTGGAAAGCAGCTGAATATCTTTAATCACAAGGGTTCCTCCACCTTCCGTTGACCAGCCCTGTAACTCAGGACGAAGCAATCTAGAGGTGCTATTATAAGAGGAGGAAGGTGTTCCGTTCTTAGGATAGTACACAGCGGTGTAACTTAATACCTGGAAATCCGTATCCGTGCTTTGAACACGATGCGCATGGACAAAGTCGCTAGGGTCTCCCTTCGCATCAGAGAGCATGACCGTTAGATCTTGTGGCAAACGTGAGCCCAGTTTAATGGAGTCCATGGCTTGGCCATTAATGCTTAGGCGCAAGGTAAATTCACCAGCCGTTGTTGGCTTTACGCTTAGAACCCCATTTTCATAGGTGTTGGTAGCAAAATCACTTTCGAAAGCGTACCCTGTGGACGGAATAAGTTTTGGATCTATACTAATCAACTGCTCGTTACCAAGCGTCAAGTCGATGATCTCCTCTTGTGCTATAAATCTAATTCTAGGCTTAACCACTTCAAACGAGGTATAGAAACGTTGTGAGCGCGTCTGTATCTCCACAAAGTACTTTCCCCATTTTTGAGGTCTGTAAAAGAGCTGCGCACCATCTTCACGGCGTGTTAAACCCTGTTTGATGCTGTTAATGGTCACGTTTTCAACACTGTCTTGATCATTTAAACTCTGTATGTTTAGTTCAAAGTTTTCCCCCAAAAACAGCCTGCGCTTATATACACTTGTAAAGGAGGCTTCTTCCAGGCGCTCCATTTTAAACTGTTCAAAGACTAAAGCTTGCTTGTTTAGTTCCTCTAAGGCTTCTACTAAAAACGTGGTTTTAGCGTGTTCCACTAATGATGGAACCACAGCGTTTGGTGTTTCCTTGAAGAAAAAATCTGTTGGTGAATCTGTACGCCCATCATAAGCGGTAAGGCGTTCTTCCGTCAAGGAGGCTTTACTTTCGGAAACTTGATCCAACCACAACTGATTGAAAATGTCGCTTAGATCACCGCGACGAATGATCCTCTCCGCAAACTGGTTCTCACGAAACTGGTCTAAACCTGCTATACTTTGTGATTTATAGGTCTCAAATGAAACATTGATTTGATCTAATTCTTTCACGCGCTTCAATACTCGGTCACGGTAAGCATTTGCAGACTCGTCCTCAAGCAAAAGGCCGTCCAAACGCTCTTCTAAATACTCGTTTAAGGCCCCCTGCGTTTTAGCAAGAGTGAGATAATGCATTACATACTCCCCTGCCTGAGAGAAAAAGAGAAATAAAATAAATACCAAGTAAAGAAACCCCTGCTTTTGGTAGGAGAGATACTTGGACTTCTTTATTTTTATTGACGAACCCATCCAGTGACTATTTCTTACTGAGTTCTTGGAATTTCGCGTTCATCTGCTTTAAGTGACCATTATAGTTCGCGACTTCGCTACTGAGATCATCTACTTGACCACTCAGGGCACCCACTTTTTGCATGCCTTCACGCATGTCCTTCAAGGAACTGGACATTTCTGACATCTCTTTGTTTAAACTATTGATGGTGTGGCTAAACTGCTCCATAGCTTGGGCATATCCTTTAACATCTGGAGCGTCTCCGTTCCCGCCATTTAACTGCGGAAACACATTGTCCCAGTTGTACTCCTTGTCATCAACTGTCCTTTCAAAAGCACTCACCAAGAATACGAGTGCTTCAATGCTCAATCCAACTACAAACATTTGGTTTGCGTAATTCCAGCCTAAGAACTTGAACATTGCACCTACTAAAACTACAGCAGCACCAAAGCCGTATAAAAATGTGATTGGTTTTAGTTTTCCTTTATCCTTCATATCACTAGTGTTTGATTATTTAGATTTCAAAATATGCTCTTGGAACAAGTTCCAATCCGCTCCATGCTTTTTCAATGCACTCTCTGTAGATCTTCTGGTAAGTATCACTACCAAAATGAGTCCCAATAAGATTCCACCCACAACAAATGCCATCATTTGTTCCATCTTGCTACTAAGCAACTCCTGGACTTCATCAATGGTCTTATTTTGCTGTTCAAATTTTAACTGGAAAGACTCTAGCGTAGTATTGAGAACACGCTCTGATTGAGCCAGTCGGTCAAGGGTAGACGCTACTTGAGTCGTCGTTAATTCCTGATTAGAGGTCAGGGACTTTAGGTCCGATTGCATCTCAAGAAACATGCCTTCTACAAAGTATAAGCGGCTTTTTTGTATTCTTTGTTCTTCCTGTAAATTGACAATTTCTTCAGTGGGATCGATCAGCGCCATTTCCGGATGGCTAGCATCTTGGGCAAAACTCGCTAGTGAGAATACCAACGACAATGCAATTAAAAATTGCTTCATTATCTATTAAGTTTGGGCGATAAAGTTACTCAATTTAATGACATTTTATAACGCAAATTACCTGCGTAAAAATTGACGTTTTTTGATATTTATTGATGCTTTTTGATGCTTTTTGACCGTTTATTAAATGTTTTTAACATATAACGAGAAGCCTCTCTTTTTTAAAGTAGTTTTATAATTGTAGCTATAACACCACTAGCATACCTTTGCCCATGCTCAAAATAAAAATACATAGTTGGTTTATTCAAGCTGACACTAACGCCTCTCTTCAGTTTCGTATTCGACTTCAGCTGGAAGAGGGTATAAACCCTGAGCTGGCAGAAAAGTATACCAAGCTTTTGAGCTGCGTAGATAAGTTTTTGCTCAACACGGATCTTTCCTACAATGAAACGTTGTTTTGCGCTCGCTATTTTCAAAGCTTAAAAAA
>ENA-ORXF01002615-ORXF01002615.1-marine-metagenome-genome-assembly--contig:-NODE-2615-length-10600-cov-5.217048_pt1 | contig 10600 bp, 10 predicted proteins | sample MGYA00237864_ERZ511476 | MGnify/ENA primary metagenome ERZ511476 (study PRJEB26306, sample SAMN06343908) | marine metagenome | isolation source: coastal waters | place: Atlantic Ocean: West Antarctic... | reverse complement strand
CGAGAGAGAGCGAGCGAGCGAGAGAGAGAGAGAGGCTGGCGGAGGAGGATAGAGCGACGAAGAGGAAGCTTTTGGAGACACAAGCAGAAACAGCAGCAGCAGAAACAGCAGCAGCAGCAGCAGCAGCAGCACAAGCAGAAACAGCAGCAGCAGAAACAGCAGCAGCAGCAGCAGCAGCAGCGGAGGAGGAGAGGAAGCTTTTGGAGGCGGAAAAGGAGAAGGAGCAGAAGCTTTCTGCTGAGAAGAAGAGGGTGGTGGATGAAGCAGCAGCAGCACAAGCAGCAGCAGAAGTAGCAGCAGCACAGACAGCAGCAGCAGCAGCAGCGGTGAAGATCCTGGCAGAGAGAGAGATCGAGAAAGAGAGAGCGAGAGAGAGCGAGCGAGCGAGAGAGAGAGAGAGGCTGGCGGAGGAGGATAGAGCAACAAAAGATAAAGCAACAGCAGATAAAGCAGCAGCAGATAAAGCAACAAAAGTAGCAGTAGAAGACGCAGCAGATAAAGCAGCAGCAGCAGAAGCACAGAAGAGGCAGGCGGAGGAGGAGAGGAAAGAGGAGGAGGAGAGGAAGAAGAGGGAAGATGAGGAGCGGATAAATAAAGAGACACAGCGCAAAAAAAATGCGATGGATGAAAGGGATAAATTATTAAAACAAGAAAGAGAAAGGATAAAAAATGCGAATGCTGAAAAAGATAAGGCTGAAAATGAAAAAGAGACACAGCGCAAAGAAAATGCGATGGATGAAAAGAAAAGAAAGCGCGAAGCACAGAAGATAGCAGCAACATTGAAAGATAATCAACGCAAAAAACGTGATAATGAAGCATTAGTGAAAAATAAAAAGAGAAAAGAAGAAGAGACGAAGAGAAATACAAAATCATCAATATCGAATTATTTTATGACAGACAATGTTGATAATATTGAACAACGTTTTAGAGATTTTGTTAAGGAATATGGAAAAGGTCTAGAAAATCAATTTACAGAGATAGACTTAAAAAAAATAGATAAGGCGGTAATTAAAAGAGCAATAAGTGAAAATTCTTCCGATACATCATCACAACCAACATATTCTAAATTTAGTATTAGAACAACAAATGCATTGATTGAAGTTTTAGGAAGAACAATAAAAAGTGAAGAAAATGTAAAAGAACTTTTTGATTTAAATAATATAAAAATAAAACCAGATGAAAAAAATAAAATATTTGAAATATTTTTTAAAGATGGAATAAAAAAACAAAAAATATTAAGTTTAATGAATAGTGATAGTGATAGTAAAGATAACGATAGTGAAAATATAGAAAATATTATAAATAAATTTGCAGGTATTAGTAATAATGACTTGATTTCATTATTATCAGGAGAAGGAGAAGGAAAAGTTAATCTTAAAAGTAGTGAAATACTTAAACTAAATGAAAAATACTTTAAAGATGGTAAATTTAAAATGGAAAAATTAATTGAACTATATAGTATAAAATAATAATATTATGTAGGATAATATGGAATATTGGATACAATTGTCGCTTGTAGTAACGTTATTAAATTTAATATGGTTTATACTTGTAAAATATTTTGCCAAAACAGATGACAGTATTATAATAACATGTTATTTGTCAATATTTTCAGCATTTTTTGCATTAATAGTATTGGTATATAAATATCATGAGAATAAGGTTAGTATAATTCCAGTTAATATAATGGGAATGCTTTTACTTGCAATAGTACATTTTACAGCATATATTGCTCTTGTAAAAGCGATAGATTATTCGGATAATCCAGGATATATAAGAGCATTTGTTGGATTGGAAATATCAATATTAGCTGTATTTTATGCAATATATTTCAAGGAGTATATGAGTAATTTTAAGATATTTGGCATAGGAATTATTACATTAGGAATCGTACTTATATCATGTTTTGAATAAATCAATTAAATCGGATTGGTCTTATTCAATATTTAACACAAATATTATCATTTTTAACAGTATGTGAAAAAAAGCAATTACATTTAATATAACAGAATTTACTTTTTCTGCTTAAATAATTAGGTTTGGCAGAGAGACTGTTATTACTGTTTTCAGAGTTATTAGAGATTATATATTTAGGATAAGTATTATTTACAAATGCAGTATTAATATTCATATTTTTTCTAGTAAATAATAAAAAGTTTTTATTAAGTACTGTCAAATATACTAAAAATGAAATAAATTTTAAAACCATTATAATATAAATATTATTTATATTTTTATATAAAAATGATAAAAACAAATAGACAATATTTTTTAATGACAAACCAAAAATGGGTTATAATTGTTTTTTTGAAGATTACCAATTATATAAAAGCAAGTTGTTATATTATAAAGAATTATTAAATATATTCAAAATATAAGATTGATTCTTATGTATTTCCTAATAATTATAATAACATAATAACATAATAACATAATTATTATCATTTATATATAAATTTTCTTTTAATATAAATAGAGTATATAAATTATGTCAGAATCCATAGCATCCAGTGTTTCATTATCTGGATTATCAGAATCTACAATAAAAAATTTAAAAAAAAATCCAAATGATTTAGCAGGAATAAATAAAAAAATAAAGGAGGATGCTTGTAAGAAATTTTTAAAGGAACGTAAAAAATTTATAAATAAGGAAATTGATTCAGTAACGCATCCTGTTACTAAAAATCAAATAACGCGAGAAGATAGGATAGAATTTATAGCGGATCAATGTATAAAAGGTTTTAATATGAGATTATCAAGTAGTAAAAGTAGTAGCAGTAGCGATAAAGATTTGGGACAAGATCCTTATACAATCATAAAGCATTTGGATCTTTCAGATATTGATAAAATATTAGAATATCCACTGAACACCACTATAAACAGAGATAAACATTTGTTAACATTATTTACTAAAATAATAAAACCAAAGGAAGCATTAAAAATATTAGAAAAATATTTAAATGATATTTCTGTTACTGACGGATTTGTAGTATTATATAGAAAGATAAGAGGAGAAATTGTTGAAAAATATTTACCGGAATATAGTTCATTTATGATAAAATCAGAATTTAAAAAAAAAATAAAAGCAAAATATTATGGTAGTAACTTCGATCCCCCAGATATTAAGATATTATATGATACAGCTGATGAATTATTTTTAAATGCTATAATATATAATGATAATAATAAAGATGAAGAAGATTTCAAAAGAAATGTAAAAGAAAACTATTATAAATATTATGCTTGTGAATTTATATTAGTAGAATTAAAAGATTTATACAGCGATATTACACATGATAGAGCTCATATAAGATTAGTAAGACTTGATAAATTGATTGAAGGAACTATAAATTATACGGATCCTGATGCATCTAAATCATTTGATAAATCATTAACTTGGTCTGCGTCACCAGAAGAACCAATATTAAAAGCCACTTATAAAACAAATAAAGAGACTGAACTAAAAAGAATTATGGATACAAGTAATTATAACGGGAGTATAAATGATGCAGATTTTTATACAATGGATGAATGGAAAGATATGTCTTTAAGAAAATTAAAAAGTGTAATAGTTATACCATATGATGAAGGAGGAAAACAATACGCGAATGCGTTTTATATAAAGTCATTATATACAGCATGGTATATGGCTGTAAAAGAAAAAAAGCCATTTTTAAATCCATCAAATAGAAAACTTTTTAGCGATGATGACAAACAAAAAATAGTAACAGCAATGAAAGAATTATATCCTGGAATTAATGAACCAAGATATGGTAGTACGGGTGGTAGAAAAGATGTAGGAATTAGTTATGTAAGAGACTATATTAGTGGAGATGTAGTTATTCAAATTTTTTATATGTATAAAGATACCAATAGTAGATATACGCATTTGGATAGAAAGTCTCAATTCGTTTTTATAGATATTAGATTTCCCAATTCTTTTAATTTTATTGATGATAACGATAATGATAATGACGGGAATGTACCATTAGGTTATAATCCCACGTTTTTATTTGATATGATAAACAATTTAATGAGACAAAATAAGATATTAGGGAAGAATATTCCTTTTAAAATAACAGAGTCATTTAAGAAATGCAATAATAAGATTCTAACAAAAAGACAATATATGACTTTTTTTGATGAATTAAGAATGATGATATAATTATATTTTAGAGCGTTCACCGATATAATAGCATTTATATCCCAAGTCAGTGAATATTTTAGTATACTTAGATAATTCATTAATATGTATTTTATTTTTTGGAATTATATTTTTGATATCATCAATATCATGATAATTTATTGTGAAATGTACATTATTTTTAACAAATATGATATCTTTGTCATAATGTGAATCGTTGGAATTACTCTTTTTAATTGATATAATATATACATAATGTTATATCAATTAAAAAGAGTACATAATTTAATTTTTCTTTCAATTTTATAAACTTTTTAAAATTTAGCAGTTTTTATTAATTATGTACTCTAATTATTTACTGGCGCTCTTTGCGAACACGGTTGCGGGAGCTGGAACGGCGTCTGCGTGTGGAAGGGGATTTAAGTCTACGCTTATTTTCACCACCAACATTTTGGATACCACTAGAATAAGTATCAAACGACGATTGGATAGAATCAGCATCATACAATGGGGGGGGTATTTGCAATATTTTCATTACCACCATGTTGGCTTTTTAATAAGTTGCGTAATTGCTTTTGTTGATTTCTTAATTTTTGTCTGGGGGTGTTTCTACCTCCCGTTAATAAATTTTCAACATTTTCTTGAAATTTTTCCATTTGATAATTACCTCCATTTTGTTGTTGGTTGCACCCACTTCCACCTTTACTTACCTTACGTACCTTACGTACCTTACGTACCTTTCTAGCACCAGATTTCTTGACCATAAGTTTTTTGGCACACATTTTCTTGTAATTAACGAAGTTCATCATTCGTCCCTTGCGCTTAACATATAATTTGCTACTACCAGATTTTTTGTAAACAACAACTTTTGTCTTTTTACCTTCTATTTTCTTAGACCCCGCTTTTTTGTAATCACTCATAAGTTCTATTATTAGGTAAGAAAAATTATTAAACGCGTTGGTTAGAAAAAAGATGAAATAAACTCATATGTATAACACTATTAAATTATTATCATAGCGTATTTTATCAAGAATATTTAATACCTTTGCGAATAAATATTTAGAAAGCAAATGTTTATTATCACTTTTTCTTAATCAAAATCATGAATAATATAGAAAAGGAAAGGACGATACCTTTAATAGAACTGTATGTATGACCGAGTTTATTGGCAATTACTTGAATATCATTATGTGTAATTTCTCTTTATTTTATATATCATATAAAAATAAAAAATATAATAAATAATAAATAATAAATAATAAATAATGAAAAATATAATTGACGAATTAGATTCAATAAAGGAATTATGTAAATTACTGAAAAAAATACCTTCGATAGAAAAAAAATATATATTCTGTTATATGAATCATGAGCGAGTAAGTAAACGCATATCTTTTTATAATTGGAAATCTTATAATAAAAAACTTTAATTAGATAGATTTTAATTATGTTTATTCCAAATATCATGGCAGAAAGTTTTAATACCGCCATCATTTTTGGATCCCCAAGCTATAAATCTTTGGATACCGGAAGCATTTTTAAAAAAAGATACAAATTCAATATATATATTATCTTCGTCTTTAAAATCATTTAGATTTTTAGGAATATTAATATAAATACCATTTTTGAATTTAAGCTGATAATATTTATCAATATCATTGTTTGATATTGATATAAAATAATTGTGATCAGCACTCCATGTCAATTGATTATAATATGTATTATTCAATATATTTTGTATTCTATAATTACCTTTCCAATTATTTTTTAAAATAATATAATTAATTGTAGTATTGTTATCAAATTCATGTATATCATTATTGGTAGTATAATTTATTTTTTCTAAATTATATAATTTATATAAATTAATCAGGTCAATTTTATTATTAATATTAATAGAATTATTAATAATATTTTCTTTTTTAAGTATAAACTCTTTTAAATTACCATTGATACCATCATAAGAAATATACATTCCTGTTCTGATATCATTATTATAAATATATTTATCAGTTAACCAAACATTAAATGATATAGTATAATTAGTATTATTGATATTATTTTTATCAAAAAGTTTATTTACAATATCATTTTTAGGAATATAAGGACTACATGTAACGCTGCAATGATTAGGTCTTACAACAAGTGTTCTTAATATATCAGCATATTTATTAAGTTTATCATAACTCCTTGTATGTTTTAACTTAATAATTCTATTAGAATATAGATGTTCGTTCTTATAATATTCTTTATAATTATCAAAAGTCCTTTTATTTTTAACGTAATAAGGTGGTAATATAATAGTATCATTAATTATTTTAGAATTTTTAATTTTATTATTTTTACAAATATAATTAGTTAAAACAATATTATTATTCCAAGAATCAGGGTCAGCAATAATATCATTTCTAGTTTTGATAAAATCTATATTATTATAGTAATACCATTTGCCGATATAATTAGCTTCTTTATTATTAAAAGGGAAAAGCTTATTATTCCAGTTCCATTTGTTGTCAACGTAATTAAAAGTTTGTCTTATAGGATATATAACAGAGTAAAGATTAAATGATATAACATAATTTATATAAAATAATAATAATAAACTTTTCATATTAATAATAATATATTTAAATATTTAAATAATAATATTCAATTTATTTTGGATTAATTATCAATAATATTTATAATAATAATTTTAATACTATGGGTATCATAAAATAATTTAAACATATAATAATATTATTACATTATCTAGATGTTGAGATTTTTATCAAAACCTTTTAAAAGATGGGCATTTAACAGAGCTAAAATATATACAAATTATTATATAAAAAAATATAATAGAAAATATATAATTAAATATCTAAATAAGCAAAAAAAAATAGCAGAATTGAAAAAAAATAAAAACATTGTATTACTTGCTGATAAGATAAATGATATAGATTTATTAAAAAGCATTGAAAATAAATTAGAAATTAACGCACAAAAGGATGATATATTATTTATAATAAATGCGCACTTAATAAATACATCAAATATATGTGAAATATATGACTATATATTTATTTTTGATTTTTTAAATTATATTATCAATTTAAATAGTATTAATAAAAAGGATATAGGATTGGACCATTCAAAGGTAAGAGAATATTGGTTAAAACGTGGACCCCGAATATTTATTACATCAATAATATTTGTGGTAACAAATTATTTACTATATACACAATTAAAAGAGATAGATAGCAAAACTAATATTTATTTAATATCAATAAATATATTAACACTAATATTATCTTTCTATATGTTATATTATAGATTACCAGATAGTATAGAATCAGCGATAGCAAGAACGACACATGATTACTATGTAAAATATAAGAAAGGATTAAAATCGATAGTATAAAATTTAATTAAAAGATAGTAATAATAATCCAACAGAAGTTAATATAATACCAGCTATACCTCTTTCAGATATATAAATTGTGTTTTTATTTTGATAGTATTGGTTATAATAATAGCTATAAATTAAAATTATCATAATTTCCAATGAAACGAAAGCTCTAAAATATGCTGGATTTGGACATACTTTTATAATATGATAACTTAATAATATTAAGAAAAATACAATTAATGCATAAATATAATATTTGGGTTTATATAATTCAACACAATGTTGTGTATAAAATGATAAAAAATATGCTATACATAATATACCAACCAAAATATTAACAATGATAGGGAAAATGTATTTTGGCGTATCGTCAACTTTTAAAAACATGATTAAAGAAGCTGACATTATACTTCTAATAATTGCCAAAGGTACCCAATACATAAGTAAGGTGGTCTATATAAATGTAATAAAATAATAAAAGATTAAATATATAATATCAAATCTGTGATAACTATTAATAATTGCTGAAACGATGACAATGTGTAAAGTAGATAGACTACAATTATAATTCAATTATTGGTAATATGATATAGGGAAACAGTAGCAATTAATTAATATTAAGTGCTTCTTTAATTTTGATAATATCAGTTTTAATTTGTTGATTTTCGTTTTTAAGTATTTCATTTTCTTTTTTTAATTCACTAACTTGTTTATTTAAATCTTTTATTGCTTCTACAAATACTGGTGCAAGTTTTTCATAACAAACAGTTAAGTAGTTATTACCGGATTTAGATATCATATCACCATTTTTATTTTTCATAGTATCAAATGGGGCTAATTTAACAAGTTCTGGTAAAACCTTTTGAACATCTTGTGCACTTAAACCAATATTTCTTTCATTTGTAAAACCGTTTTCAACGGCTAATTCATTTGCTTTATAATAATATCCTTTTAAATCGTCAATTATATCAAGGGGATTATCAATATTGCCAATAAATTCTTTCAATCTTTTATCAGAGTAATATGCTGTAATGAATCCTGTTGCGATAACATTACCGATAACATGTAATTTTTCAGCAGGTTCAATAGATGTTCCACCAGTTATTTCATTAAAATCTAATAATTCGCTTCTACCAATACCAAGATTACCATCTTTATTTATGCGAAAATGTGTTTGAGCAGCTTTTTGAAAATTAACTATACTACCAGCGATTGTATCATCAGTGGAATCACTGTATGTTTGATTGACGATTAAAATACTTTCTGTATGGGCTCTTTGTAATTTCAGAGAACTAAAATTAATATAACTATCAGAGTTATCAAGTGTAAATGAACCTTTGACAATCAAATCATTATTTAGAATTACGGGACTATCAAATGTAAAGCGAAAATTTTCTGGTGTTGCTGAAATAAAAAACTCTTTATCTTGTGATCCACTATCTAAAACAATATCTCTAAGTGAGAAAAACTTATTATACCAACCACCATTTTGTGTTTGCTGTTCGTCAATAATTTCAGGAATAGCAATATTATCTAATGTAAAAGTATTTAATCTATCGGATATTATATTAGAATTATTTTCAATAACATTTATTCCATCAACTCTAAATACACCATTAGAAGTATTTATATCACCATTAACATCTAATCTAAAATCAGTATTAGGAATATAGCCAATACCTACACAATGTGTAGGTTCAGGAGTTTCCGAGGGATACCAAATTTTATTATCCTCTTTTGCCCATTTAGAAGAACCTTGTGTAGCTAATACTAATTGATTAGTATCATTAAATTTAAAATCACCTTCAAAAACTTTTAACATACCTTTTATGTTTGAAGATGCGGATGGGAAACTATCAAAATCGTCAAATTTTAATGGCACACCATCAATTATGATATTACTCCCAGCAGGTAATATAATATTACCAGTTACTTCAAATGAATTATCACTATTATTCCATAATAATGATTTTGTTTGAGCAATACTATATTGATTATCTCCAAAGAAATTTCCAACTAATATACCACCGCCAATACTAAAATTATTACGTCCAGTTCCGCCTCTACTGACTGATAATGTTCCAGCAGAAATATTAGTTGCATCGAGAGAACTAATTTCACTACCATTGCCTTTAAATTTGGGTGCATTTAATGTTCCAGCACCATTATTCCAATATAAACTACTACTTTGTTCTATTGTCGAAATACCACCATATATTATTTGTAGTGGTTTAATATTATCAATACCTATACCTCCTCTAATTACTGGTAAAATACCATCTGTAATATTACATGTATTAATCAAAGTAATATTACTACCAATAGCATCTATTTCGTCACACTTAATATTACCGATAATATCTAATGCATTTTCTGGTTCAGTTACACCAATACCTATTTTACCATAAAAAGAACTATCGCCATATACATATAATAAATTACTATTCGTTTCACCTTCTTCGAAATTAAGTTTTAATATATTGTTAAATTCATTATGTTCATTTCCTATAATATTAGATGTTTGTAAGATACCATTAATAAGTGCACCACCATTAATATCTAATAATTTAGTAGGATCATCTGTATTAATACCAATATTACCGTTTTCTTTAATAGTAAAATAATCAAAAAAAGTACCCCCATAGGAATTGCTTTTATTGTTTTGAATTCTATATTCTCCTGATTCAGTTGATATTTGCCATACCATTTTATTAGACTCTATTATATTAGGTATTATTATTTTTAAATAATTAATATTATGTTAATTCTTTTCCATAAAATTTCCCATTATTTTCATATATTTTATATTTTGTAATAGTTTCTTTTTTATAATTATCTAAATTGGTCTTATTTGTATTAAGGTCAGTTAATATATTTCTTTGCTTTGTTTTAGGGTCTATATTGCGATTATGATTATATTCTAATTTTTTTTGTTTATTAGCTTCATACCATTTTTTATAATTTAATCTTTTTCTTTCCGCAAGTGTCATAGCTTTAACATCAGGAATAGCTTTAACATCAGGAATAGCTTTAACATCAGGAATAGCTTTAACATCAGGAATAGC
>ENA-ORXF01002614-ORXF01002614.1-marine-metagenome-genome-assembly--contig:-NODE-2614-length-10603-cov-2.932928_pt1 | contig 10603 bp, 8 predicted proteins | sample MGYA00237864_ERZ511476 | MGnify/ENA primary metagenome ERZ511476 (study PRJEB26306, sample SAMN06343908) | marine metagenome | isolation source: coastal waters | place: Atlantic Ocean: West Antarctic... | reverse complement strand
GTTAAATCTTGACATCCTACTACTTCATTAGCATCACATACACCATCGTTATCTAGATCGTTATCGATTACTAAATTGTCTTCACAACTTTCACAAACACCATCTACGTAAGTACAAACTGAATTGTCTTCGTTTATGGTTGATGAAGAATCATAATTACAAGCATTTTCGTCTATACAGCCCGAAAGGATATCTTCTGAATCGCATAAACCATCGTTGTCTGAATCGTTGTCAACTACAAGTCCTTCTTCACAAGTCTCGCAGACATCATCTGTATAAGTACAGTCTTCGGAATCTGTATTTGCAGCAGCATCGTAATTACAAGCAGAGGTATCTGTACAACCTAAAACTACAGGTGTACTGCATGTTCCATTACTTTGGGTGGCATTGGTATTGTATTCGGTATAAGTACTGTCTGTACAACCAAATAGCTCCGTAGAATTTACATCGCAGCTAAAGTCATCGGTATTGGCTTGGCTATTATAGTTTGGAAACACCTCTAAGGTACAGCCATAAATTATACATGTATTGTTTTCGGTGTTGGCAGTTGCACTATAGTTCTCGGCTACAGGATTCATGCAGCCATAATATATACAGGTGCTGTTATCGTCAGTAGCTTGGGCATTGTAATTATCTGCTATAGCATCCATACAACCATAATAAATACAGGTTCCATCGTTTTGGGTAGCAGTTGTATTGTAATTGTCTGCATTGCTTTCTGTGCAACCTAAAATATAAGTACAGGTATTGTCTTCGGTATTGGCTTGGCTGTTGTAGTTTTCTGCTATATTATCGGTACAACCTAAAACAATAAGGGTTTGGCATAGATTTGCATTATAGCTTGCTGCATCGGCACTGTATTCTACATATATATCGTAGGGGCAGGCTTCGGCTATTATACAGGTTCCATCGTCTTGGTTTGCTTCTGTGTTGTAGTTGTTTGCTAGTACATCTGTACAACCGAGGTATTCGCAGTAGCTAGGTTCTATTGAGTTTGGATTGTAATTATCGGCTATGGGATCCATACAGCCATTTAATATTGGAAAACTTATTGGATTGATAAAGGTTAAAACTGGTGCAGGATCAGCAATTACATACATCATATATCCTTCGCCTTGTGTAAAAAGAGTTAGTTGTGCAAAATTAATAGACCAAAATTGTCCGCTTACATTTTTTATTACCTGAAAGGTGCTTGCTGCGTTTCCACTAGATAAAGAAGCATTTAGTTGTGCTTCTATTTCGTTGTTTTCAGCAGAGCCCATATAACCGACCATATTCCATCCTGTAATTAAGGGATATGCTATACTAGGATTAGCTGCTTGTACCATTTGCTGGTATTCGGATACCGAAAAACAAGGGCTATTTGTTTGCGTAAACCCTATTAAAGGAAGGAAGAGTAAGAATTGTAATACCTTTTTTAATCGTTTCATAATAAAAATTGTTTTTAGTTTACATAACTCAAATTTAGGGAATTAAATTTAGTTATTAGAGGTTAGAGGAATGACTGTTGGAAAAAAAATTGTTAATTGTTAATAAATGACTGTAGGGCAAATATACTGTACACAAAAAACTACACAGAGATACACAGAGAAAATTGAGATTCACAGAGAAAAAAATTGGCTTAGAGTAGATTAAACAAGCGTAAGCTTTTTAGTCCTAATTCTGACTTCTGTTTCCTCACGCCTATTTTACCATTTCCCTACTTCCTTTCCCATTTTCCTTTTTTGGGTTCTTTTCATCAAGGAAAAGAAAACAACGAATGGTTTATAAAACGGTCAAAATAATCATTAAATCAAAAGTTTGGTTAGGTAATAAGTAAAAAAGAACTCATTAATCGTAAGGTCAAAAACACAGAGAAAACCTTCTTAAAGAAGCTCAAGATGTATATAGATTAAAATTTCATTAGTAATTTCTATTCTATCTAATAATGTTCCCTTGATTTTGAAAAGATTTTTAGTAGATTTGGAATCAATATTCCCAATCAATCTATTTCTACTATGGACTTAAAACCTACCCGTATATTTGAACTTGCCGAATACACACGTCAGAAATTTAATAAATCTGATGTATTAGCAGGAAAAGAGGATGGCGTTTGGCGCACATACTCAGCTGAAGAATACGTAAACATTACTGATTCTGTAGGTTATGGACTCTTAAACCTCGGTATTGATAGGGGCGACAAGGTTGCTATTATATCGGCGAACAGACCAGAGTGGAACTTGGCAGATATGGGAATAAATAAAATTGGTGCTATAAACATACCTATTTACCCAAACATAACTACGGCAGATTACGAGTATATCTTAAACGATTCGGGCGCTAGAATTCTTTTAGTAGGTTCCGAAGAAATTTTCGATAAAGTAAAAATGCTTGTTAATAAGGTAGAAACCTTAGAAGCTATTTATGCTTTCGATGAGATTGAGGGCGTAAAAGACTGGCATGAAATTATTGAAGAAGGGATAGCAAACCCTCAAGCTTCGAAAATGAAAGCGAATCAGTTAGAAGTAAAATCATCTGATTTATTCACACTTATTTATACCTCAGGTACTACCGGAAACCCGAAAGGGGTTATGTTATCTCACGATAATTTATACTCCCAATTAGTTGGTCTTAAAAATGCCATACCTTTTGATGAAACTGATAGAGCTATAAGTTTTTTACCGCTATGTCATGTATTCGAAAGAGTCATAGAATATTACTATTTATTTAAAGGTACCTCTATTTACTATGCAGAAAGTATTGAGCTTTTAGGTGAGAACCTAAAAGAAGTTAATCCTACAATTATGCCTACTGTTCCACGTTTACTGGAAAAGGTGTATGATAAAATTGTAGCCAAAGGATCGGATCTTTCTGGCATAAAAAAGGGGCTTTTCTTTTGGGCTTTAAACTTGGGCTTACGTCACGAAGTAGAAGGCAAAAATGGTTGGTTTTATGAATTTCAATTAAAAATTGCCAATAAATTAATCTTTACCAAGTGGAGAGAAGCAGTTGGTGGAAATATAAAATACATCGTTTCTGGTGCTGCGGCATTACAACCACGATTAGCAAGAGTATTTACAGCTGCCCAAATGCCAATTTACGAAGGGTATGGTCTTTCTGAAACCTCACCAGTTATATCTGTTAACACTGTAGAAAAAGGTGGTAAAGCATATGGTACAGTTGGGAAAGTGATGACAGGAGTTGAAGTAAAGTTTGGCGACGATGGCGAAATTCTTTGTAAAGGACCCAACATAATGATGGGCTATTACAATAAACCAAAATTAACCGCAGAAGTAATAGACAAAGACGGTTGGTTTGCTACCGGAGATATTGGTAAAATGATTGATGGTGTCTATTTGAAAATTACAGATCGCAAAAAAGAAATTTTCAAAACTTCGGGGGGTAAATATATAGCACCTCAAGTAATGGAAAACAAATACAAAGAATCTCGTATTATAGAACAAGTAATGGTTTTAGGAGAAGGAGAAAAAATGCCAGGAGCATTTATAGTTCCAGAATTTGAAGCTTTAAAAGTATGGTGTAAGCTGCATGATGTAAACTATACTACAAATTCAGAAATGGCTGCACATCCAAAAGTGCTTGAAAAATTCGATTCTGAAATTGCACATTACAACGAACAATTTGCTCCTTACGAACAAGTAAAAAAGGTAGTTGTTATGAAAGAGACTTGGACTATAGAAGGTGGAGAGCTCACCGCAACTCTTAAACTCAAACGGAAACCGGTTTTGGCTAAGTATCAGAAAGAATACAAAGAGATTTACAATTAACAAAAACGCCTAAGGGCGTTTTTTTTTTGCTCAATACAATCCCTACAAAAAGGTATGCACGCCAAATAACATTTAATTTATTAGGCTCGCATACCTTTTATTTTGTAGTTTTGGAAAACAAACCTTACAACCATGTTAGACAAAAGACACATTATAGATTTTAGAATTCGTTGGGCATGGCACAGCATTTCTAGGTTATATAACGACAGAGCAAAAAACCACAACGCAACCACCTCTACAGCCTTTGCTATTCTTAACATAGAAAAAAAAGGGACACTCTCCACAAAGTTAGGTCCAAAAATGGGAATGGAATCTAGGAGTTTGACTAGAACGTTGAAAGGAATGCTAGACCGTGGATTTATAAAAAAGAAAATAGACACACAAGACAAAAGAAAGGTACGCTTGTTCCTAACAAAAAAAGGAATGGAGTATCGAAAAATAGCCTCCGAAAACGTGAAAACTTTTAACGAACGTGTATTTGAGAAGGTTACTGAAGAAGAGCTTGACACCTTTTATAAGGTTATGAATGCTGTTGATGAATCTATTGAAGAATTAAAAAATGAAAAGTAAAAAAACACTAAAAAGTATAGCAGTTATAGGCTCTGGAATAATGGGCTCTAGAATTGCTTGTCACATGGCTAATATTGGCTTGGATGTATTGTTATTAGACATTGCTCCATTTTCCCTAAATGCAGTGGAAGAAAAAGCAGGTTTGGCTTTAGACCACCCAAAAGTCAAAAACCGTATCGTTAATGATGCACTTAAAGCTACCCTAAAATCAAAACCGACTTCTTTATATAAAAAGGATTTCATTAACAGGGTAAGTACAGGAAACTTAACAGACGATTTTGAGAAAATTGGCGATGCCGATTGGATTATTGAAGTGGTCGTTGAGCGATTAGACATTAAGAAACAGGTCTTTGAGAAAGTTGAAGAATATCGTAAAGCTGGTTCTATAGTCTCAAGTAATACATCTGGTATTCCTATTCATCAAATGCTCGAAGATAGATCGGACGATTTTAAGGAGCACTTTTTAGGAACACACTTCTTTAATCCTCCACGTTATTTGGAGCTTTTAGAAATTATTCCTACGCCACATACGCAACAAGAAATTGTTGATTTAATGATGGATTTCGGAGATCGTCACTTAGGTAAAACAACTGTTTTATGTAAAGACACACCTGCATTTATTGCTAATCGCGTTGGGGTAGCAGGAATTTTATCGCTATTTCACCTCGTAGAAAAAAGAGGCCTTTCTGTTGAGGCAATCGACAAATTAACAGGACCTATAATTGGTCGTCCAAAGTCGGCTACTTTTAGAACTTGCGATGTTGTAGGACTCGATACTTTGGTACACGTAGCCAATGGCTTATACGAAAACTGTACAGAAGATGAGTCTAGAGAAGATTTTAAACTACCAGCTTACGTACAAACATTATTCGATAATAAATGGTTAGGCGATAAAACCAAACAAGGTTTTTATAAAAAGACCAAAGATGAAAATGGGAAAAAAGTCATTTTATCATTAGACCTAAATTCCTTAGAATACAAGGCACAAGAACGTGTTAAGTTTCCGGCTTTAAGTTCTGCTAAAGAAATTGAAGACTTAAGAAAAAGAATTACCTATTTATACAATAGCAAAGGAGAAGCAGGAGATTTCTATAGAGAAATGTTCAGTGATATTTTTGCTTATGTATCGCATAGAATTCCAGAAATATCTGATGAAACTTACCGTATAGACCAAGCAATGAAAGCTGGTTTTGGTTGGGAACTAGGTCCTTTTGAAATTTGGGATGCCATAGGTGTTCAAGCGGGATTAGATATAGCTAAAGGTTTAGGCAAAAATATAGCTCCATGGGTAGCAGAAATGATCGCTTCTGGAAATTCTTCCTTCTATAGAATTGAAGGTAGCCTAGAATATTACTTCGACTTAGAGCAGAAAAAATACATAGCATTAGAAAATCAAGATGGCTTAGTAAACCTCTACGTTCGCAAAAAAGAAAACACCATTTGGAAAAGTGAAGTTGCATCTTTAATTGACCTGGGCGACGATGTAGTCAATTTAGAATTCCATTCTAAAATGAATTCCGTTGGCGGCGATACTTTACAAGCTATTCAACATGCAATAGACCTTACACAAGAAAGTTATAAAGGATTGGTTATAGCCAACCAAGCTGCAAATTTCTCTGTAGGAGCAAACCTAGCCATGATCTTTATGATGGCGATAGAACAAGATTACGACGAATTGGATTTCGCTGTTCGAGCCTTCCAACAAACCACACAAAAAATACGTTATTCCAATATTCCTGTAGTAGTAGCTACTCAAGGAATGACGCTTGGTGGTGGTTGCGAAATTGCGATGCATGCCGATAAAACTCAAGCTGCTGCAGAGACCTATATGGGCTTAGTAGAAATGGGTGTTGGACTAATCCCTGGTGGAGGAGGTTCTAAAGAAATGGCTATGCGTGCTTCGGAAGCTTTTAATAAAGGAGATATAGAAAATCCTTTAGTTAGAGACTTATATCTTAATATAGGAATGGCTAAAGTTTCTACTTCGGCACACGAGGCTATGGACTTAAACTTATTAAGACCTGGAATAGATGCTATTTCAATGAATAAAAAACGCTTGATTGCAGATGCGAAAGCTTCTGTTATAGGAATGGCAGACCAAGGTTATAGAGCCCCATCAAACGAGAAGAAGATTAAGGTTTTAGGGAAACAAATTCTAGGATCTTTCTTAGTGGGAGCAGATTCTATGCACCATTCAGGATTTATTACAGAACACGAAAAACTAATGTCCGAAAAACTAGGTTATGTTATTGCTGGTGGAGACCTCTCCTCGCCTACTTTAGTTAGCGAACAGTACTTACTAGATTTAGAAAGAGAAGCCTTTTTGTCGCTTACTGGAGAACGTAAAACTCTAGAACGTATTGAGCACATGCTTAAAAAAGGTAAACCATTACGCAACTAAGACTCCAAAGATGAAAGCATATATAGTAAAAGGATTTAGAACAGCAGTAGGAAAAGCTCCAAGAGGTATTTTCCGCTTTACACGTCCCGATGATTTAGCTGCAGCCACGGTAAAACACTTGGTGGATGCGATTCCAGAATTAGACGTTAACCGCATAGATGATGTAATTGTTGGAAATGCAACTCCAGAAGCAGAACAAGGATTAAACATTGGTAGAATGATTTCGCTAATGGGATTAAACACTGATAAAGTTCCGGGAATGACGGTAAATCGTTATTGCTCTTCTGGACTTGAGAGTATCGCTTTGGCTACTGCAAAAATTAATGCAGGTATGGCAGAGTGTATTATTGCTGGTGGAGTAGAGACTATGTCGCCTATACCATTTGGTGGCTGGAGAGTAGTGCCTAATGCAGACGTATCTGCAACAAACCCAAGTTGGTACTGGGGTATGGGAAATACAGCCGAAGAAGTAGCTCGTAGATATAAAGTTACACGAGAGGAGCAGGATGAATTTGCTTTCAACTCACACAACAAAGCTTTACATGCAATAGATACAGGTCTTTTTAAAGAAGATATAGTTCCTATTGAAGTAGAAGAAATATTTTTAGATCAAGACGAAAAAAGACAAGTTCGCAAGTTTACAGTAGATACCGATGAGGGTCCTCGTAGAGGAACAAATGTTTCGGCATTAGCTAGACTGCGTCCTGTATTTGCCGCTGGTGGATCTGTAACTGCAGGGAATTCTTCTCAAACCTCTGATGGAGCTGCCTTTGTTATGGTGATGTCTGAAAAGATGGTGAAAGAATTAAACTTAGAACCTGTAGCTCAATTATTAAGCTACCACGTTGCAGGTTTAGAGCCGAGTGTAATGGGAATGGGTCCTTTATATGCCGCTCCTAAAGCATGCGAACAAGCCGGAAGGCATATTTTCATCTAAAAAGATGATATCAAAATCCGATTCATCAATTAGTTCTAATGCATCTTCTCCGTTATTAGCGGTAGATAAATCGTAGCCTTTACTTTCTAAAAATAGGATGTGGGGCTTCAACAAATCAATCTCGTCATCCACCCAAAGGATTCTTACTTTTTCCATAGATATTTAGTACTTTAGTATTTTCAAAAACTTGAATAAAATTAGTAAAATTGAAGTCCATAACCACCAATAAACACAAAATTCTTAACGACCCAATTTATGGGTTTACTACGATACATAACGAGCTTATTTTCGACCTTATAGAACATCCCTACTACCAAAGGCTGCGAAGAATAACACAGCTTGGACTCACCTATTTGGTTTACCCAGGAGCCTACCACACAAGATTTCATCATGCTTTAGGAGCAATGCACTTAATGCAACGAGCCATAAAAACACTGCAATCTAAAGGACATGAGATAACAGAAGAGGAAGAAGTAGCTGTTTTGGTTGCCATACTTTTACACGACATCGGACATGGTCCCTTTTCGCATGCACTAGAGCATAGTATCGTAAATGGCGTAAATCATGAGCATATTTCTATGATGATTATGGATAGGCTTAACGAAGAATTTGACGGTAAATTGTCTTTAGCTATTCAAATATTTCAAAATAAGTACCCTAAATTATTCTTACACCAGCTTATTTCAAGTCAGCTCGATGTGGATAGATTAGATTATTTAAAAAGAGATAGTTTTTACTCTGGCGTTTCTGAAGGGGTTATAAACTCCGACAGAATTATAAGTATGTTTAATGTAAGTAATGGAGAGTTAGTTGTAGATGCGAAAGGAATTTACTCGGTGGAGAAATTTATTATTGCTCGACGCTTAATGTACTGGCAAGTCTATTTACATAAAACAGTGTTATCGGCAGAATTTAGCTTGGTTGAAGTTTTAAAAAGAGCAAAATTATTGGTTCAACAAGGAGAAGATTTATTTGCTACCTCAGCATTAAAAACCTTCTTACAAAACAACTATACTTTAGAAGATTTCAACTCGAACTATCGCTTACTCGACCTATTTTGTCAGTTAGACGATTTCGACATCATGACTTCTATTAAAGAATGGGTGCATCATAGCGATAAAATTTTATCATTATTAAGTCAAAAAATCATTCAGCGAAAGCTCTTAAAAATAGAGTTACAAAACAAGCCTTTCGAAGCTGATTACATTTTAAAAATTCAGCAAAAAACGGAACGCTATTATGATATAAATGCTAGTGAGAGTAAGCATTTAGTTTTCTCAAACAAAATAAACAACAAGGCATACAACCCTAAAAAAGACAAGATAAATTTACTAGAAAAACCTTTAGAAGGAGATTCTTATAAAATTAGACAAATACTTGATGGCACAGTAAATTTTGAATTAATGACATTTAAACTTCTAGCTAAGTCATTTTCGGTACTTAAAACTCAAGAGGAGATAGATTACGAACTCGATTCTTTTGAAGCTCAATTGATAAACGATGATTTAATTGTCGGAACTACAGAAGATAAGCAAGGTTTAATGGGTGTATTTAGCTTTAAGCGAATTTTGGAGAATAAGTAAACTCTTTTAATTGCTCATTTAATTCCTGTATCGGAAGACCAACTACATTAAAATAAGATCCTTCAATTTTTGTAATTCCAATTGCACCAATCCATTCTTGAATGCCATATGATCCTGCTTTGTCGTAGGGCTTATAATGCTCTATATAATAGTCAATTTCTAAGCTACTAAGCTTCTTGAAAAACACTTTAGTTGTTGACGAAAAGGATATTTGTTTGTCTTTAGATGTTAAACAAACACCTGTAATAACTTGATGACTTTTACTAGATAAACTTTCTAGCATTCTAATAGCTTCTGTTTTATCTTTTGGCTTTCCAAGAATTCTACCTTCTAAAACAACTACTGTATCTGCTGTAATTATTAGTTGATCATTTTCTATATTCTTAAACGCTGAAGCTTTTAGTTTCGCTAAATATTCTGCTACTTGAGTATAGTTTAAGTTATCAGGATAAACCTCATCTACGGCTTTTATTTCAATAGTAAATTTTAGATCTAGTAGTGCTAAGAGTTCTTTTCTTCGAGGTGATTGAGAGGCTAAAATAATGTTTTTCATCTACTAAATTTATAGTATTATACTAACCAAGCTAAAACAGACCCTAGAGCAATGGCTAATAATTTTTGAATATTAAATTTATGAGCTTCTGATGTTTCAAATAATATAGTGGTAGAAATATGTAAGAATATTCCGACTACAATAGCCATTATCTCTCGGTGGTAATAGCTTAATTCGTGTACTAAATTACCCGTTAGAGTACCTAGTGGAGCCATTAAAGCAAAAATACTAATAAGTATAAAAGATTTTATTTTAGAAAATCCAGCTTGTGCAAAAAGACTCATTAAAACTATGGTAACTGGTATTTTATGTAGTGCTATTCCTGTTAGCAAAGAGCCTTCGAAGTCAGAGTGATGGTGGCCATGATGCTCGATACCTCCCAAAGGCATTCCTTCTAAGTAAGCGTGAATAGCTAAACTTATGAGCATGGAAATAGGAATCGTTTTATTTTGTAAATGTCCGTGCCCATGTTCTATTCCTTGAGAGAAGAATTCTAGCACTATTTGTAAAATAAATCCAATAAGTAAGTAGAGACCAATTTCTTTTCCGTCTCCTATATATACCTCAGGTAATAAGTGGAAAACAGAAATTGCAAATAAATAAGCACCAGAAAAAGCCAATAATAATTTTATGGCACTTGCTTTTAAATCGTTAATTAATTGAACTATCAGAACTCCAATAAGCACCGAAGCTATTAATACTAAATATGTCATCTACTAAAGTTTAATGCATTCAAATATAAGAAGAAAATGCGTTTTGTAACACTTATTTATATTGTAAACAAGTATTTTA
>ENA-ORXF01002613-ORXF01002613.1-marine-metagenome-genome-assembly--contig:-NODE-2613-length-10603-cov-6.461714_pt1 | contig 10603 bp, 3 predicted proteins | sample MGYA00237864_ERZ511476 | MGnify/ENA primary metagenome ERZ511476 (study PRJEB26306, sample SAMN06343908) | marine metagenome | isolation source: coastal waters | place: Atlantic Ocean: West Antarctic... | reverse complement strand
CATACTCATATTGAGGAGACGCATATTGTAAAATTGACATGTTTGCTGCTCCCCTACGCTAAACTACCGATACCACTGTTCATCAACTGTGTCGTGCTATCATTTGGAAATAAGGCTGCGTACCTCTCTCTGTCAACAGGCCCAGAGTTTTGTAGGGTTGGCCCGGGGGCCGCAGAGGCTTGCTGAATAGAGAGAGGCGCAGGACCTACTGGGGTGGGAGCCCCTGTAGGCATTAGTGACCCTTGTTCAATAACAGGAACAGGGAGATTTAAAGATTCCGGTAACGGCCTTATGGGCGTTACGGAAGGAGCAACAGCCTCTTCAATGACCGGTTCTACAACGGGGTCAGCGACAGTGTTGTCATCCTCATCAGTAATGTACCGCGTTGCGTAAGGAAGACGACGGCCCGCCTGACGCGCCACCGCGGCAAAACCTTCTGACAAGGCTTTCATTGCCTCGTCCGCTTGGTTCTTGGTATTTATTTCTTTCAGCATCGGTCCCAACAATTCGGGGTGTGCAAAAAAGTTTGACATGCTTTTTACAATTAGGCTCTCAGGCCCACGAAGTATGGCCTGTTGAATAGCATCAGAGCCTGTTTGAGCCGCAATCATCCCGCCGCCAATGCCTCCACCCTCAGTGCCTAAACCTACTTTTTGCAACGTCTTGTTTAGTTGTTCTTGCATTTTCTGACCCAAGGTTGCACCAAGCATCTTTGTAAACATAAGTTTTTGCAGGGTTGGTTTTTTGAAAAGAACACTTTCAAGGTCTCCGGTGGAGAAAGCTTCTTCAACACCACGCATTTGTTTTATAGCCTTTTGTATGTTGGCTATTTCCTTGGGCTCAATCATCCCATTGTCTCTCATAACATCCATCAAAGACATTTTAATGCTAGGCGGGACACCTTTTATCTGGCCAAATAACTCAACTTCAAATTTAGTGGGGTTCATCATCAACCCGCTGCCGCCCGAGTGGATCGTAACGTAATCAAAAATAGAGTTCCGAAGTCCCTTTAAGGCATCTTGAGACGTAAATTCCATCTGAGTAACTTCATCAATCCCTTTGGGGGTTTGCTTTGCTAAATTAACCAGTTCCATCAAGGATTTTGCGGGTGACCGGCTAGAAATAGCTTTAGCCACCGCTTCTACAGGCTTGTCCGCAAACGCTAGAACGTTTTGAAACGCGGTAGTTTGAAGGCTTTTGCCCAAGCTTGTTAACTCGTTATCTGCGGCTTTTTGCAGATTTCGAGCAGATTCAGCAGTGGCAAGATCATTCGCTAAATTCGGGAAAACACTGAAGAGTTCTTGTGTTCCCGGTTGTTTCTTAAAAGTTTCAAGTTTTGTAGGGTTCACCACATATTCAAAAGCGCCAGTAGGCTCACGCGTCACAGGGTTCAGAACAGGTTTTTTGTCCATAACCTTTCGTAGAGAGTCACGAATAACAAGATCAATGGTTTCTTGAGTGCTTGCTTGGTTTAAAGCAGCGTCCGGTAAGAAATGTTCTAGCCCAAATGCGCCTGCGGAGTTAATTTCGTTAATACGCTCAAGAGTAGCCCTGTTTCCGCCACGGAATAACTTTTCGACAAGCGCTTCCGGGGACAATTGGTAGCCCCGGTTTTTGTTTTTCGCCTGCATTTCACCCAGAAAGCTCCGGGTAAACACGTTGTTTCGAGCATATGTGTAAGCTCTTGCCGCTTGATACGCAGGGTCTGCGGATTCTGACACACCGTTTAAATCACGAAGAAGCGTGTCTGCCACTAACTCCATCTTTTGCGCTATTTGTACTTGTCCGCTGGTACGGAACGTCGCTGCTTTGTCCTGTGCTGCTTGCCGCATTTCAATCAAGGTTTGAGAGAACACGGGATTAGCTCCGGGGTCTGCGCCATCTACTGGATTAAAGTAAGCATCGAAATCTGCAAAGTCTTCTTTTAATGATCCGAGGGCCGAGTCTAGTCGTGCCTTGCCTGATTTTGACTTCATCATCAACCCGCCCTCTGAGGCAGGCTTCTTCAACATTTTAAGTATATTAGGTGTCCCAACTACGCGGTTGTTCATGGCCCGGAACTGAGTGATTTCAAAGTCTTTTACTTCGCTCCACAAGGCCCGTTCTACTGTCTTACTGTTTTTGATTTGCGCATCTAACAATTTATAAAGTTGTCGAGACAAGTCAACTTGTTGCGAACCACCGTCTGGAGCGTTCTTTAAAACATCCTCGGCGGCGGTATAAAACTTAGAAACACGGTTCTCTAGGTTTCCTACAATACTTTCCTCAAAAATGCTCTGCTGTAATCGAGCAGCATAAGCCATTGCGGTAGGATCGCCCGTTTCTATCAAATCGGAAATAGCGCTTTTAGCAGAAATCAACATTTGATCCCGACCGCGTATAGTAGCCACTGATAGTTCTTCGTTAACAGTTTTAAGTTGGTCTTCTATGATCCCAACTTGTTTGTTTAAAGGCATGCCAAATGCGGCGGACAAGCTTTTGGCTGTTCCCGTGCCCGGAATTACATTTCCTTCGGCGTCGTGAGTTTGCTTCATTAAAGAGTTAATAAAGGCATCTATTTGTTCTTGCCCTGTAAAGTCCTCGGCTTCTTGAAGACCTGCCATAATCCGTTTCCCGGCGTCATTCTCAACCTTTGAAGTTAAAGCGCCGCCAGAATTGCTGCGCCAAGATTTCAAAGAACGGAACGCCCACTTAATTGCTTCGGGACCTTTTTCAGCAATAGCTTGAACAGGGAGAGGAATAAGGGCCGCTCCCGCTAGTTCGGCTAAAAATCGAGTGCTGTCATCATAGGGGTCCACGTTCTGCGCCACGACGGCTGCGGCTGACGCGCCCGTTGCTGCCGCGCCCTCAAGAGCCAAAAACCTTTTCTTCTTCATTCGAGCCGCTTCGAACGACTTACCAATCCCGGTATCTACACTTGACATTATGCGCCCGGTCAACGGCCCTTTAAGGGGGTCAACAAGGTATCCCGAGGGGTTTATCTTGCCTAGTCCAAGAACGTTTGTTCCCTTGGTCCCACCAAACATGGGTCCTCTAACTTGAGCCGCGGTGCGAGCTTTGTTGGCCGAGCTAAATGCACTTGTAGACAGACCCGCGTTTTTTGCAGTTATTTCAATAGCTTTTTCGCCAGCTTCCGCTGCAAATTTGCCTGATGCTACGTTTTTAAAGTTAGACAAAAACTCAACAGCGCCTGTTCCGCCCCTTCTGATCTTATCTGGGGACAAAGCCCACGGGGAGTGGAGCATGGAAAGTCCAAAAGCAAGGGTTTCGCCGCCTCTGTTTGCACCTTCTAAGGAAGGAACAACCGGAGCTTTTTCGCCTACCACAACTTTTTCAGCTTCTTCGGCAACCGTAGCGCCTAGAATAGCGCCAACTAAACCGCCACCCACAATAACTACACCTTTAGCCAGTAATCCCGGCAAGCCAACCGGTGGGATAAAAGAAGACGCCATTAAACCGGCGCGAATACCTGCGTTAAAACCAAAACCACTAGCAATAGCTTCGGGGGCGGCTCTAGCCACGCCGTAACCAAACGCTCTTCTACTGGAACCTTCTCGTGCCAATCCATCTGACGTGGCATCGTATTTACCGTAGTCTTCAACGTTGGTAAAAAGAGTTAAGATTTCCTCATCACCAAGGGACCTGTTTTCAGGAGCAACGCCAGAATAGTTTGGCAGCATGTCCAAGATAGGAGCCGTTCCGTCCCGTAATGTCTCGTAAGACATGGCCGTTCCGCCCAACATTTCATTGCTTTCTTCAACAATAGCTTTTGTGGTGTTTGACAAACCCTCTGTTTCCATCAGGTTTTCAAACTGTGGACCGGTAAAGCTAAATAGGGGTTCGTTTGGATCAGCCATTATTTAGTACCTCTTAATCCGTTTTTATCATTTTTCTTATTATACTACGAGTTTCAGTGGTGTCCCCAACTTCGGCATTGCCGTCGGTTGATCTCCCGGGAGCCACTAACCCATCTAAGTAGGTGCTGTAAGCCCTCTCCAAAAGATTTACCTCGGCAATCATGCCTCGTATTTCCGTGGACCGGGCACGAGACTCGGTGACCTGAGTTTTCGTGTATTGTCCTACAACATCCGGGTTGTAGAGGGGGTCTTTACTGGCGTAATTTCCAAAGGCCCTAGCTAGGTTGCCTCTTACCGCTTGCAAAGTAAACAGTGCGCCCTCGTCAGACTTCCATATCCCCGGTTTTAAATCTTCCAAGTTTTTGCGAAGGGCCTTTTGTGTGGTTGCAAGTACCCTGTTTTCCGACCAGTTGGTAACTTCCATCAAAATAGTTTCCCGGAGGGTATCAATGTCTTTGTCAGCTTGAACAAGTTCTTTTTGGCTTCGGTCCATTGGACGAAAACCACCAAGTTCCCTCAAGTTTTCAGTGAAGTAGTTTCCAACTCGCGTAAGAACCTCGCCCATTCCGGTGGCTCTTTCGTATTTAACACCTTCGTCAATAATCTCAGTTGGAACACGGTCCCATTCAGGGCTGTTAAGGTTTACCCCGCGTTCCGCGGACCACAACTGTTGCTTAAACTCAGGGGAATCATACTGTAACGCGTCTGCGTCAGTAACCGTATCACCGTCTCCACCCCCCGTAACCGTATCACCGTCTCCACCCCCCGTAACCGTAGAACTAGCCGGTCTAAGTAAAGCCGTTTCGCCTAATTTAGGTTTTGGAAGGTCCGGGAAGTTTTGTTGTCTTGTTATAATAGCCTCGCGCAGCATAGGCGCTAGTGCCGGAGCTTCTTGCGTAAACTTCTTTCCATCCCATGTAACGCCGCTGGTAGTCTTGTTATAATTTAGCAAGGCCCCCTCAAACTGTGCTGTTTCTGTGGGTGTTAGCTTGTTGTTGGCATACTTTTGAAGACGATTTTCATCAGCAAAGAAGTTTATTTGGTTGGTTACAGCCTCACTGCCCAACTTAACCGCCGACAACGCAGCTTCTTCAACACTTAACATACCGCTCTTATAAAACTCGTCCAGAGCCTGTGCGCGTTCCTGAATAGTAAGTTGTGTATCTTTCTGGTCAGCGCCGCGGGTCGCGAGCTTTTCATCAAACGCACGGTTAATACCCTCAATAACCCGGTCTTTTTCTTTTTGAGTCCCCTGAAAGTCCTGCATGTCGTTTTGCAGAAGCTTTTGAAACTCTTGGTTACTGATTCGAGCGTCTTTGTTTTCAATACGATTAAGTACATTTTCGCCCGCCGTGAAGGCTTGGTTAAGAGAGGTTTGTTTCGCCGTAATAGCGCCTCTATGAGTAGCCAAAGCTTTGTCTTGTTCTGCGCCAACTCCCATAACTTTAATTTGAGAGGCGGTTTTAACCCCTTCAAGCTTTAAGACGTTTTCAAAATCAACGGCTCTTTGTGCGGCACCCACCCCGGCAGCAAGCACCTCGTTTTCTTTAAGGAGTTTATCGCGCAACGTAATTTCTGCCACGTCGTTAGTGTTTCCAATTGCTTGAATTGCTTTTTGGTTTTCAAACAACTTTGCATTAGCCGATGTTTGATACGCTTGTGCGGAAAGGGTCGATTTAGTCTTAAAGCTAAACGTGCTTTCCTGCATTGTTTTAGTAAACGCATTGTTTATGGCGCTCAACTCTGCCGTGAGTCTGCCCCTAGTTTCTATTTCCTCAAGGTTAAGCTCTCCCGTAAGCTTCGCCAATACTGATTGAGCTTCAATCTTACGATCAGTCAAACGGGATCGAAAGGATTGATCCGTCTCGGTCTGACTTTTGGTAAATTTGTTTTGCTCGCCAAGAATTAACAGTTGTTGCGCACGGTCTAATAGGTTTTCGCTGGAAACAGCGTCAAGTTTTTGTTGAGCTAATTTTGTTGCAGCTAAAGTGGCCTGCTCTTTATCAAGCATAGTCTCTGCCGATCCTAAAGCGTCAAGCTTCAAGGCCCGTGCATCTTTTGTCTGAGATTGCTTAAATTTCTGCAAATCGCCTGTGCGAGCGCCAATATTGCCCAGAACAGGTTGTGCTACTTGTGCCAAACGCTCCGCAGCGCTCATTTGAGTCTCGCCCGGCGTTGCGAAAGCTAAAGCGCCTTGGGCAATGTCAAACAACATTTGAGACTGAGTAATCTTTTTTTGATCCTCATACTCAGAAGCTTGGTCACCAGAACCCATGATTGATTGGCGTAGCGCCAAGTTTTGGTCGTAAAGTTCGCCAAGACGACCCGTATCAGGTTGGACGACGCGCTCTTCATTATCGGGGTTAAAATACTGTACCGCGCCGCCTTGTCTAAAATTTACAGGTGCCGCTCCTCCCGGAGCAGCCATTGCCATTGGATCAGGACCAGCCGGAGCAGGACCGCCGGGAGGTGCCATATTAACCGTGGACATGATGCCCTCGGCCATTGGACCCTCTACTGGTGCCATCATCTCGTCTTGAGCTAAACCGCCGATACCTTGGTCAACCGCCGCCATTTGCATGACTGGCTGCAACAAAGTCAAAACCGACTCTGGTGTTTGCTGGGCATCCTCGGGACCAACCATTTCAGCTAGTTCCTCGTAACGAGCCTCAATCGGAGCCTCATCACCTCGAATGGCGTTCATCATTGCTCCAAAGTCTTCGTTTTCTGCCGCAGCATCGACACCTTGGAACTGAGTTTGAGCCGTTTCAAGCATGCCCTGAAAGACTGCGGGATCAAATTCTCCGCCGGGAGGTGGGGCCATCGCATCACCGGGAGGTGGCATCATATCACCCGGGGGTGGAGCCATCATATCGCCGGAAGGTGGAGCCATCATTGCGGGGTCGGGGGTTACTCCCCCGGCAGCCATTCCCATAACAGGCAATCCCGCATTTAGTTCCTGTTCCGCAAAGCTAGGGTTGCTTTGCAATATTGATATATATTCCTCTAAGGGCATCCCGTAAGCTTGTGCCCGGTTTTGAAGGGCCATTATCTGTTCATCCTGCACAGGAACCTCGGTTACAGGCTCTGGAGGCATTGTTTGTGGCGAAAATTGCGGCCCCCGCGCTTGTGCATCTTGCATTTCTTGCATTGCAGCATTACGCAAGTTTTGTTGATCCTGCGTTGAGAGGCTCTGTGAAGCATTACGCAAGTTTTGCTGATCCTGCGTTGAAAGGGCCTGTGGTGGAACCCCTCCGGCAGCCATTCCGACTACACCGCGACCCATAAGAATATCTTTTTGGGTTATTTGGCCATCGCCGCTAAGATCAGGGAACGCAGCCCCGCCTTTAGCAAACATTTGCCGTCCCATAACACTTCTGTTCATTAGAATAACCCCGCTGATCGACCGCCCGCCGCCGCTGACATTCCAGCTACGCCAAGACCTAAAATACTTTGTGCGGTCGAGACGTTCGGTGTGGTGGTCGCTGTGATAGTTGATTGAGACGACGGAGCGCCTTTGTAAATGTCAGATAAGAACCCGACACGTTGATAAGGCTCGTAAGCCTGCTGAAGTTTGGTTTGACGCTCTGCTTCGATACCAGCTTGATCTTGTGCTTGGTACTGTTTGCCCATGTCGAACAAGAAGCCCTGTTCTTTTTGTGCCAGAGCCTGATTTGCTTCGCCCATTTGACCTTGAGCCATCGCAATGTCTTTAAGCGCAGAACCTTGCTGTAGACCCATTTGACCCTGAGTTGCACCAATTCCAGCAATACCTTCGCCCATGCGACCCGCCATTTCGGTCCCTTGTAGACCAAGCTGACCTCCGGCCTGTGCGCCCTGCATAGTCATTTGAGCCTGACCTTGGCCAAGCTGTCCTGCTTGACCCGCCATTTGACCGGCAAACTGTTCGCCAGCCATGCCCATTTGCCCTGCTTGCGCTGCAATACCAGACTGAGCCTGTGCGCCCTGTAAGCCTAGTTGCCCAGACTGTTGTGCCAATTGACCCGTTAACTGTGCCGCTGACATTCCAGTGCTAGACGCCAACTGTTCCAAGCTCATGCCCGTTTGAGCCAAAGCCTGTGCGTTAGCCGCGGCCTGTTGTTCGCTCTGCATGCCTGCTGTAGACGCTGCAATACCCAACTGACCAAGCTGACCAGCCTGACCCGCAGCTAATTGTTCCGCAGAAAGACCAAGCTGACCCGCACTTTGGGCCGCGTTCATTGCTGCGCTAGAACCTTGAGCGCCGAGGGCCCCGGTTAATTGTGCGGCACCCTGTGTACGACCTTGCTGGGCTTCAAATGCTTGTTGCGACCGGTTGGCCGCGCTTTCAAAGCCTGCTTGACGCATTCCTGCGGCAGTCCGGCCCTGTTGTTCGAGAATATTCCGACCGATTTCGGCCTCTTGTACCGCGGCCCGTGATCCGCCAAACGCGCCTGCACCAACCGCTTGAGCGGCTGCGCCCTGCTGTTGAATGTCTCCGGCCCGCTGCACGTCAGCAAGAGCTTGCTGCACTGCGGCATCTTCATACTGGTTCATAAACGCGCCGGTACTAGCGGGGTCATATGCTCCAGTAGTTCCTGCCAAACCAGCAATACCTGCTTGAGCGGTGTCTTGACCAAATGCGCCTGCCTTTTGTAAAGCGGCGGCGGCATCGGAAGTTATGTTTCTAGCGCCTTGAACGGCTTGATCGCTGCCGGACATAGCATCTTGGTAGGAACCAATGCCCGCTTGACCATATGTACGGGCACCCTTAGTTGCACCGGCAAGATTGCTCGCAAGAGTTGATTGAACCCCTGCTCCACCCGCCGCCGCAGCGTCAGCAACGCCTTGTGCCGTGGTTGCAGCACCAGCCATACCTGTTTGAGCGGCACCTACTTGACCCGGTATAGCGTCATAAGCCGCTAATTGGTCAGCCATTGATTGACCTGCAATGCCTCTAGTGTTCTGAGCCGCTGTGCCGAGGCCCGCGAGCGAGTTTTCGGTAGCCTGTTGGCCATAATTTATTGCGTTTGAAATTCCTGTTTGAGCCGCGCTCACCTGACCGGGAATGTCTGCCGCGCCTTGACGCATCAAGCCTGCGCCTTCGGCCTGTAAAGCTTGAGCGCCGGTTAAAGCTGATCCCGTAACGTTTTGAGCATCGCCCAACGTTCCCGCTGCCGCATCTAAGTAAGGTTGGTACTGACCAATACCCGCTGCCGCTAATTCACCAGCTTTAAGTTGAAGGGAGGACATCTCCGCAACCATTTGCGGCGGTAGTTGAACCCCGGTGTCAGCAAGTGCTTTTGCTGATTTTAATAAGCCAATTTTATAGGCTTCAATATCGGAGGCTTCGCGGACAACCTGTTCTGATTTAGTGACTGCCATTACGCTGTCTGCCTTCCTCTGCTCTCAAGGTTCCGCATGACGGAATACATATTGTTTATACCTTGTTTCATGTCGCCGCCACCCATGCCTTTTACAGCATCTGTGGTCATTACAAACTCACCCGGCATTAGCATGGCGCGAACGCTATCTTCTCCCGGTGTGCCTTCGTCTGGCATTATTCCACCGTTACGTCGAGGGAATATCTGTCCGCCTTGGGCTACGTTCTGTACTACAGAGGGCCTAGCAAAAGGTCCGGTGGCCGTGCTTACTGATCCAATACCTGAGCTATATAAATCGGTAGCTGATTTGTAAGCGGGCAACTGATAGGATGTCGCGTCATAAGACGACATTTGAGAAGGCTGGTACATAGGTTTTGTCTCGTACTCGCCGGTTTCTTCGTTTAAAACAACCTGACCGAGGTCTTTTATTAGGTAATCGCCCGGGTTTTCATTTACCAAATCAGTTCCGGTTACTGCACTACCGTCTTCATTTTGGTCTATCAAACCGGGGTCTTCTTGGTCGGCCGCGGTAAATCCTCCGGCCAAGGCTAATGCGCCTGTGCCTGCAACCGCGGCGGGTCCGTATGCCCGTAGCAAAGTAGGCGCAGCATCGGCTGCGGCTTGAACCGCCAATTCAGTGGTCATTCCCGGAAGCTTTGCTATCTGAGTGGCAGATGGGACGGTACTTCCCGGAGCAAATAAACTTGTTGCATCGCCCTCCAGAATAGATTTGCCAACACCTTTAACTTTATACGTTCCGTCTGCCGCAGCTTTAGCGTCTGTGAAAGCCGATTCCTTTGCCAGTTGCGATGCGTCGGCGGCAGATAGGGGGGTGGGTATAGCATCAAAAGCGGATATTGCTTTCGGAGATAATTTACCCGCGGCTTGTGCGGCTGCCGAATCAAATGTGGAGAATAAGTTACCCGCACCCTTGAAACCTTTGCCCGCAGCCGTGTTCATAAACCCTGCGCCCGTCTGGGCTAATCTAGCCCCGCCACCCGCTAACTCTGCGCTTACGTTCTGCATAAAGTTACCGGCACCCGTGAAACCTTTTATCACGCCGCCTGTAACACCCGCCATAACGCCAGCTTTTAAGGCATCGGATAAACTACCGCCTTGAATTAACGTGCCTATACCAGAACCTAAAGCTGCGCCATAAATAGCGCCTAAAGGAGTCATGGCTAAACCTATGGACAAAACAAGGGGAGCAACCTTCTTGACCACGTTAACAATCTTCTTGAAGACCTTTTTAACTTTGTTCCAAAGTTTCTTTAAGAAAAACTCGTAAGCGCCCGTCTCAGGGTGGATGCTGTTTTCGTCAGAACCAACAACGTAACGCTCAGGGTCTTCAATACCCATACCGCGTAACTTTTCAAAAAGTAG